>Ga0209698_10003162_pt1 | contig 18462 bp, 16 predicted proteins | sample LitLauG_LLR_2012_FD_187203 | JGI IMG/M metagenome (GOLD analysis project Ga0209698, IMG submission 187203) | Freshwater sediment microbial communities from Pennsylvania, USA - Little Laurel Run_MetaG_LLR_2012 (SPAdes) (version 2) | ecosystem: Environmental > Aquatic > Freshwater > Creek >...
GACGCAGGGATTCGAACCCTGGATACCCTTTCGAGTATGACGATTTAGCAAACCGTTGCCTTCAGCCACTCGGCCACGTCACCATTGAGGTCGCGTCTCTTAGCGGACGCCGTCGCGAGCGGCAATGCGCGGTTTTTGCTAGCGGGCGCGCTGGCCGAAGAGGATTTTGCGGGCGGCTTCGGCGTCCTGGCTGGACTGGGCGAGATTGGTGCGGGATTGGATCGTCTTGGCCTGGGCGAGCGCGCGTTTGACGGCGGGACGCTCGCCGATACGGGCCTTCCACGCCTGGATTTCCGGGAAATCGTCCATCTGTAACGCCGAGCTCGACTGGCCGGGAACCCAAGGCCAGGACATCATGTCGGCGATGGAATAGTCGCCGGCGACATAGTCGCGACCCTTCAGTTGCGTGTTGAGCACGCCCAGCAGACGATGGACCTCGTTGGTATAGCGGTTGGCGCCATAGGCCGTGTAGCGCTGGTCGTTCAGAAACGTCGGCGCGTAGTTCCGAAAATGGTTCGCCTGCCCCGCGTTGGGACCCAGCCCGGCCATCTGCCAATGCACCCACTCGTCGACCTTCACGCGCTGGCGCTCGTCCGCGGGATAGAACAGGCCCGTCTTGCGCCCCAGGTATTGCAGGATCGCCCCCGACTCGAAGACCGAGATCGGTTGACCTCCCGGTCCCTCGGGGTCGACGATCGCCGGCATGCGGTTGTTCGGCGCGATGGCCAGGAAATCCGGCGTGAATTGTTCGCCACGGCCGATGTTCACCGCCTTGATCTCATAGGGCAGGCCCATCTCCTCGCACGCGATGGTCACCTTGTGGCCATTGGGCGTGGGCCAGTAGTGAATCTCAATTGGCGCGGTCATGCTTGAGATACCCGTCGTCATGAGTTGATATTAAATATCTATTCCACGCCAAGTTTGGCGCGGATGATGGCGTTCACCGCGCCCGGATTGGCCTTGCCGCCGGTGGCCTTCATCACCTGGCCGACGAACCAGCCCACCGCCTGGGGCTTGGCCCTCACCGCTTCGGCCTGGCCGGGATTGGCGGCGATGAGGTCGCCGATGAGGGCCTCTAGGGCTCCGGTGTCGCTGACCTGCCTGAGGCCGCGCGCCTCGACGATCTCCGACGGTGTCCCCTCGCCCGCCCACATGTGTTCGAACACTTCCTTGGCGATCTTCGAGGAGATCACGCCCTCTTCCAGCAATTGAACCAGGCCTGCGACATCGTCCGAAGGGATCGGGCTGTTGTCGATATCCAGCCCGTCCTTGGCGAGGCGGGCAAGCAGTTCGTTGGTCACCCAGTTGGCGACCAGCTTGGCGTCACGGCCGTTGGCGGCCCGTTCAAAATAGTCGGCTCGCGCCTGTTCGATCACCAGCACGCCGGCGTCATAGGTCGAAAGGCCATAGTCCTTCACCAACCGCGCGCGCTTTGCGTCGGGCAGTTCGGGAAGACTGGCCGCAATCGCCTTGATCCAGGCGGGATCGAGCTCCAGCGGCAACAGGTCCGGGTCAGGGAAATAGCGGTAATCATGCGCCTCTTCCTTTGAGCGCATGGAACGGGTCTCACCCTTGCCCGGGTCGAAAAGGCGCGTCTCCTGACGGATCGTTCCGCCGTCCTCGATGATCGCGATCTGGCGGCGCGCCTCATACTCTATCGCTTGCTGAATGTAGCGATAGGAGTTGACGTTCTTGATCTCGCACCGCGTGCCCAACGGGTCGCCGGGCTTGCGCACGGAGACGTTGACGTCGGCGCGCAGGTTTCCCTTTTCCATGTCGCCGTCGCAGGTGCCCAGATATCGCAGGATGCTGCGCAGCTTCTTGACGTAGGCAGCCGCTTCCGCCGCCGAACGCATATCCGGATAGGAGACGATCTCCATCAGGGCCGTACCGGATCGATTCAGGTCGACCATTGTCGCATTTGGGTCGAGATCGTGGATCGACTTACCGGCGTCCTGCTCCAGGTGCAGGCGTTCAATACGGACCGTGAAGACTGAACCGTCGTCGCGCTCGACCTCGATCTCGCCCTCGCCGACGATCGGATCCTTGAACTGGCTGATCTGATAACCCTGCGGCAGATCGGGATAAAAATAGTTCTTGCGGTCGAAGCGGGACCACGCGTTCACCTTGGCTTTCAGGCCAAGACCGGTGATCACCGCCTGCTCCACGCAGCGCTTGTTGATGACGGGCAACATCCCGGGCATGGCCGCGTCCACCAGGCTGACCTGTTCGTTGGGCCCGGCGCCGAACCCGACGGCGGCGCCCGAGAACAGCTTGGACTTAGAGGCAACCTGCGCATGCACCTCCAGGCCCAGCACGATTTCCCAGGCGCCCGTGGCGCCCTCGATAAGGTTCGATTCCGGCTTGCTCATGGCGCGCTCATACACCGCCGGCCACGCTCTGGACAAACCCAGACTTTACGGTCTTTCTGCCCCTCCCATTCCCACGACGGTCAAGGAATCTCCATGAAAACCACCCTCGCCGCCCTCGCCGGCCTGACACTCGCGCTGTCGGCCGTCACCGCCTTGGCCGATGACACGCCTGCCGCGGCTCCGGCGGCCCCCGCCGCGATAGCCGCGGCGCCAGGCGCTCTGTCGGTCGAGAACACCACCATTGGCGATCTGCTTGCCGACGCCGGCGGCAAGGCCGTGCTCGACAAGGACATGCCCAAGCTTGTCGCCTATCCCGGACTCGATCAGATCAAGGGCATGACCCTGCGCGCGATCTCGGTCTACCCCGAAGCGGAACTGGATGACGCGAAGCTGACCGCGATCCAGAAGGATCTCGACGCGGCCAAGAAATAACGGCGCGGCGGGAGCGAAAGACTCCCGCCGGCTACCACCAGCGTTTCGGTTTGGCTTTGAAGTCGGCGGCCTTTTCCACGGCGCCAGCGAGCGTGAAGAGCGTGCCCTCGTCCAGCGCGCGGCCGATCAATTGCAGCCCCAAGGGCAAGCCTTGATGATCGACGCCGCCCGGCAGGCTTAGCGCCGGAAGGCCGGCCAGGTTCACCGTCACGGTGAAGATGTCGTTCAGATACATCGCCACCGGATCGGCCTGCTTTTCGCCCAGGGCGAAGGCGGCTGACGGCGCGGTCGGCGTCAGCAGTGCGTCAACCGATTGAAAGACCGTGTCAAAGTCATCGGCGATGCGGCGGCGCACCTTCTGGGCCTTGAGGTAATAGGCGTCGTAGTAGCCGGCCGAGAGCACGTACGCGCCGATCATGATGCGGCGCTTGACCTCTTCGCCGAAGCCGGCGGCGCGGGTTTGTTCGTAGACATCGCTCAGAGTCTGGCCTTCGACGCGCAGGCCGTAACGCATCCCGTCATAGCGGGCGAGGTTTGACGAGGCCTCGGCCGGGGCGATGATATAGTAGGCCGGCAAGGCGTATTTCGTGTGCGGGAGGGAGACCTCGACAATCTCGCAACCGGCGTCGCGCAGCCAGGCGACGCCCTTCGACCACAAGGTCTCGATCTCCGCGGGCATGCCATCGACGCGATATTCCTTGGGAACGCCGATGCGCAGTCCTTTTGGCGAGCGGCCTACGAAATCCGGAAAATCCGGAACTTCCGTAGGAAGGCTCGTCGAGTCCTTGGCGTCGTGGCCGCTCATTGAGCGGAGCATCAATGCGGCGTCTTCGACGGTGCGGGTGATCGGACCGGCCTGGTCGAGCGAAGAGGCGAAGGCGACGACGCCCCAGCGCGAGCAGCGGCCGTAGGTGGGTTTCACCCCCACGGTGCCCGTGAAGGCCGCAGGCTGGCGGATCGAGCCGCCGGTGTCGGTGGCCGTCGCGGCGAGACAGAGATCGGCGGCCACGGCGGTGGCGGAGCCGCCAGAGGACCCACCCGGCGTCAGGGCCCGATTTGAGGACGCCGCGCGCCAGGGGTTCGTGACCGGACCAAAGGCGCTCGTCTCATTGGACGAACCCATGGCGAACTCGTCCAGATTGAGTTTGCCAAGCATGACCGCGCCATCCCGCCAGAGGTTGGCGGTGACGGTGGATTCATAGGGCGGAACGAAATTGCCCAGGATGTTCGAGGCCGCTGTCGAGCGGACACCCTTGGTGCAGAAGAGATCCTTGACGCCGATCGGCGCCCCCTCAAGGGGGCCAGCCTCGCCAGCGGCGATACGGCCGTCGGCGGCCCTCGCCATTTCGATAGCCTTTTCCGGAGTTTCGAGAACATAGGCGTTCAGCGGGCGCGCGGCTTCGACGGCCGCGAGATGAGCCCGGGTAATCTCTTCGGCGCTGAAGCGCTTCGCCTTGAGCCCGGCGACCGCGCCGGCGAGCGTCAGTTTCGTCAGATCGCTCATTCCACCACCTTGGGCACCACGAAGAACCCGTTACGCGAGGATGGCGCATTGACGAGCACGAGATCGACATAGCCGCCGTCGGTGACGATATCCTCACGCAGTGGTAGCTTGGCGGCGACCGCCGAGGCCATGGGCTCGACGCCGTCGGTGTCGACCTCGTTGAGCTGTTCGATCCAACCCATGATCGCCGTGAGCTCCGCGGCAAGCGGCTCAAGACGCGCCTCCGGCAGGCTGAGGTTGGCGAGTTTGGCGACCTTGCGCACGGTCGCGACGTCGATGGCCATCGGGGACTCCAATCAGGGCCGCCCCGGTTATTCGCCCCCTCCCCCTTTGACAAGGCCAGTCGACACGCCGATGGGGCGATCATGCCCGTGCTCGATATCCTGGACATCAGATCCGCCTTGCCAAGCGGCGCCCCTGTCGCCGGCTTGGACCTCGGGACCAAGACGATCGGCGTCTCCGTGTCCGACCCGTCGCTGATGATCGCTTCGCCCTACCATCTGATTCGCCGTGTGAAGTTCACGACCGACATTGAGATCCTGTTCGGCCTGATGAACCGCCGCGGCGCGGCCGGCCTGGTGATCGGCCTGCCCGTGAACATGGACGGAAGCGAGGGGCCGCGTTGCCAGTCCGCTCGGGCTTTCGCACGTCATCTGCTGGCCAAGCGCGACATGCCGATCGCCTTTTGGGATGAACGGCTCTCAAGCGCGGCGGTCAATCGCGTCCTGATCGACGAAGCGGACGCATCGCGCGCACGGCGCGGGGATCTGGTCGACAAGATGGCGGCGGCCTGGATTCTCCAAGGCGCGCTGGACAGGATGCGGACACCCTGAGCTGGCATACTCGTCGAAGCGCGTGAGTCCCCGGCCGCCAAGCTGGAGGCGCATACGCCGGGGGGCGCGATCAAGCCCGGTTCCTCAAGACGCCAGCGTCTGTTGGGGTTCACCATCCAATCGGAGACATGAAATGAATAAAAGCACTTTAGCGGTGACGGCGCTCATCGGTCTTTCCGCCGCATCCCTGCTGATTGCGCCGGCGTCAGCGTCGGCGTCCTGCGCCGGCCGCAAAACAACCGGCACGGTGCTCGGCGGCGTCGGCGGCGCTCTTGTCGGCAATTCCATCGCCCATGGCGGCGGCGGCGCGATCCTAGGCGGCGTCGGCGGCGCGGTTCTCGGCCATGAACTGGCCCGCTGTGACGATCGGCCTCGCGCCGAATACGCTCCGCGCAGCCATCATCGGCGTCATCGCCGCTAACAGTTAGGCCGGGGTCCGCCGCTTCAAGCAGTCAGGCTTTCTCGAACCGGATGGGCAGGCTCTTCAAGCCCCCGACGAAATTCGTCTGGACGCTGCGCGGCTCGCCATCAAGCTCGATGGATTTCAGTCGCGGCAGAAGCTCCTCGAAGAGCAGCTTCATTTCCAGTTTCGCCAGGTGCTGACCCAGGCAAATATGCGGCCCGAAGCCAAAGGCCAGATGCCGATTTGGGCTGCGGGTTATGTCGAACTCATCCGGCCGCTCGAACACCTCGGCGTCACGGTTGGCCGACGGATAACTGAGAAACAGACGATCGCCGGCGTGGATTGTCTGGCCGCGCAGGGTGGTGTCGGCGCTGGCGCTGCGCATGAAATGCTTCACCGGCGAGGTCCAACGGATCGCTTCGTCGACAAATCCCGGAACAAGCGAAAGATCGTTCTTCAGCTTGGCGAACTGCTCGGGGAAGTCGAGCAGCGCCTGCATGCCCCCGGCAGTGGTTGACGATGTCGTGTCGTGGCCGGCGACGGCCAGGGCGATGTAGAAGCCGTTGGAAACCTCATCGCTGACGTACTCGCCATCGAACTTGTGGTTGCCGATCAGGGTAAGCAGGTCGTTGCGCGGGTCGGCGCGTCGCTGATCGCGCATGCGGTTAAAATAGTCGAAGAAGTCCTGGATCGTCACGGCCCATTGCTTGGCGGCGGCGACTGGATCGCCGACGATGTCGGAGCGTTGTTCCTCCGGGTCGTTCACCCCAAAGAACTCCTGGGTGAGCTTGAGCATGCGCGGCTCGTCCTCGGGGGGCACCCCCAATTGGGTCATCACGACACGCAACGGATAGTAGAGGGCGAAATCCTTCACGAAGTCGCAACGCCCATCAAAGGCCAGCAGATTGTCGACGGCTTGGCGAGCAATCGCGCGGATCTGGTCAGTCAATTCGGCAATCTGACCTGGCAGGAAGGCGTCGGTGGCGATGGAGCGATTGCGTCCGTGCTCGGGGGGATCCATGAACGTGATCGTGTGCAGGGAGCGGATCGAACCGCCGTTCATCTGACGCAGAAAGGCGTCACTCTGCTGATCGTTGAGGATCGGGTTTTGGACCCCGCTGGGAAACAGAGTCGGGTTGCGCTCCACGGCCATGATGTCGGCGTGCTTAGTGACGATCCACAGATCGTCAAATCCGGCCACGCGCGCCACCCCGAGCGGCTGGTTTTCGCGTAACCATTTCAGGGTCGGATAGATGACGTCATCGTCCATATAGGCGGCCGGCGAGATGACTGTCTGGGCGATGCGATCGGGGATCAACGTGTCCGCCGGCGCGTGATCTAGGACCGTCATGTTGCATCTCCCTGCATGTCGCGTGAGTCAGGCGCTTCTGTCGGCGCTGGGTCGCGGCGGAAGACGATAGCGAAAGAGGCAGGCCCGCGAAAGCTGTGACGTCCGATTCCCGTGCGGTGCGGAATGTCACAATTGTGACGTAGGGTTTCGACGAACGACGATACCACGGGAGAGTGTTTCGATGAGGCAAGTGATCGGCCGGCTGGCCATGGCGATTACCGCGACGTTTTGGGCGAACATTGCGCTCGATCGTCCCGCGCGCGCCGAAACGACCGATATATTTTCCGAGGCTCAAGCCGCGACGCGCGTCATTCCGTTCACCGCCGCGGCGGCGACCAGTCCAGACGGGCGGACCTTCACTCTCGATTGGGCCGCGCCTGTGGAAGCGGGGGTTGTCGAGATCTTCGCCCGCACCACCGCTGAGCCGAGCCTGGGCGGCTCGCATGGTCGCAGAGTCGGCCGAGGCCGCCCCACAGACAGCATCACCCTGCCGCCGCTTCCAGCCGCCGACCGCTGGTATTTCGAGCTAAGGGCCCGCCGCGGCGCGCCCCTGGTGATCGCCGATCGGGACCTTCACCTGGCCACGGCGCCCAACTTCCGGGACGTCGGCGGCTACCGGACCAAGGACGGCCGCTGGGTGCGCATGGGCGTCGCCTATCGCTCCGATCAGCTCGATCGGCTTGACGACGCCGATCTGGCGAAGATCGCCAGGCTGGCCCCCGCGCTCGTGGTCGATCTTCGCACCGATGGCGAGCGCAATCGCGGTCCCGATCGCATCCCCGCTGGAACCAAGACAATGATCGCCAATGTGATGGCCGACGCCCCACCCCCAGCCACAAGCCTGGCGGCGTTGAAGTCGCCCCTGGACGGCGCGGCCTTCATGGTGACGGTTAACCGACAGTTCGTCTCGCTGGCCAGCGCCAAGGACGCCTATCGACGGCTGTTCGCCAGTCTTCAATCCGACGACTTCGCGCCGGCCGTGTATCACTGCACGGCAGGCAAGGACCGAACCGGCTGGGCCTCGGCAGTTCTGCTCACAGCCCTGGGCGTTCCCCGCGAGACGGTGATGGCGGACTATCTGGCCAGCAACGATTTCCTGACCAAGAAGAACACGGCGCTCCTGAAGGCTATGCCCCACGACACGGCGGCCAATATGGCGCCGGTCATGGCCGTGCGAACGGCTTACCTGAGCGCCGCCCTAAGGGAAGCCGACGCGCAATACGGCTCGCTCGATAAATACATTCGTGATGGGCTGGGCCTGGACGATGCGGCCGTTGCGCGCCTGCGCGCGCGATTTCTCGTCGGCGCGCCGACGAGCTGAAACTGGCTGGAAACGATCGGCTGCCACCTGACACCGGCGACGGGCGATCGCTCTCGGCCAGGGCCGAAGGCCTATAGGCCTTCTTCTGGAACTCGATGGCGGAGGAGCGCGAACAGGGCCGCGAGCAGGCAGCCGGCTATGATACCGGTTGTCAGATCCCTGATCAGCGTCAGACCAAAGGTCGCCAGGAGCACCGCGGCCGTCCGCCACGCTGTGAGCAACCGCCGAAACTCCGCCTTCTCGGCCATGTTCCAAGATACGACCACGAGAACACCGGCGAGCGCAGCGAGCGGGACGTAGCCCGCCAGCGGAGCGGCGATCAGAATGAATAGGAGCAGGAACGCGGAATGCAGCATGCCCGCGACCGGACTGCGCGCGCCGGCGCGCACGTTGGTGGCGGTACGCGCGATGGTTCCTGTCACCGGCAGCCCGCCGAACACCGCTGAGACGATGTTGGCGAGGCCTTGGGCGACCAGTTCCATATTGGGGCGGTGCTTGCGCGCGGTCATGCCGTCGGCGACCTTGGCGGACAGCAGACTTTCAATGCCGCCGAGCAGCGTGAATGACAGCGCGGCCGGCAGGACACCCATCACCAGCGCCAGGCTGATCGGCGGCAGGCGCGGCGGCGGCAGCCCGTGTGGGAGGCTGCCAAAACGTTCCCCCACCGTCTGGGCCGGCAGATGGAAAAGGGACACGAAAATCGCCGCGCCGGCGACGGCGATGAGCATGCCGGGCCAAACCGGCCGGTAGCGACGGATGGCGAAGATCGTCGTGGCGACCCCGCCGCCGACCGCCAATGCGACCGGGTTGAAGGTCGGGGCGGCGCTGGCGAGCGCTAAAAGTTTCGGCGCCAAGAGACCTGGCTCAGGGCCCGCGAGATGCAGGCCCGCCAAATCCTTCAACTGGCTGGCCAGGATGGTCACCGCAATCCCGCAGGTGAAGCCGACCGTGACCGCGTGAGGGATATGACGGATCAGGGATCCCAGGCGAAGGAACCCGATCAAGGCGAGCATCACCCCGGACAGGGCGACGGTCAGTAACAACCCCTCAACGCCGAGACGCCCGACAGTCGCCGCGACGAGTACGATGAACGCTCCCGCCGGTCCGCCGATCTGAAAACGGCTGCCACCCAGGGCGGAAACCACGAATCCTCCGGCGATCGCGGCGTACAGTCCGCGATCAGGCGAGACGCCGGATGCGACCGCTATAGCCATCGAAAGGGGCAACGCGACGATGGCCACGGTGATTGCCGCCAATACGTCGCGGCGGAACATGCCGAGGCTGTATCCTTCGCGAAATGTGGTCGCGATCTTGGGGCGCAGCAGATGGGCGGAGGCGGAGCCGTCAGGCATTAAGGGACCGATCAGTTGTGCCTTGGGGCGACAGTTCGCCACTCCTTGAGCGCCAGCCCGCTGGGCAGACGCGGATTCGGCGATGAGACTTGGCCGTCAGGTTCCGAGCCCGGGCAGCTCATCGTCTCTCGAGAAACCGACGCCTCAACCGATAGGACTGTAGGCCCAAGGCGTGCGCCGCGCCACCCCCGCCGTCGGGCGACGCTGGCGCCCTTATGCCGGGTGGCTAGGGCGGCGCGCGGAGGCTGGCATCCCCTGGGCCGCAACAGAGACACACCACGGCGGCGCCGGCCATCCAACCTGTTCGATCGTATGGTGGCGGCTGACATAGGGGTCCGAGACGGGAGACGCCGAGGTCAGCGGGCGCCGAGGCCGCCAATCACCATTGTGGTGATTTGACGAGCGACTTCGCGCGGCTCAAGGCGCCCCGGGCGATACCAGTCCGCCGCCCAGTTCAGCGCGCCGAGGATCGCCATGCGGATCACGGAGAGGTCGACGTCCGGCCTCAGAACACCGGCCGCGCGGGCGTCCTCCAACAGGCCGCGCCAAAGATCGCCATAGGCCCGCTGAGCCACCAAGACCTTCTCACGGATCGGCGCGGGCGCCTGCCAGATGAGTTTGATCGTGGCCGAGGCGATGTCTTCCTGCGCCAACGCGTTGACCAGATGAGCCTCGATCGCAAGGGACAGACGATCGAGAGCATCGGCCGTCGCCGGCGCTCCGCGGGTGGCGGCCAGAACGGCCTGATGGGCTCGCCGAGTGCCATCCTCCATGATCGCCTCGACCAAGGCTTCGCGCGAGCCGAAGTGATAGTAGAGGCTGCCTGCCTTCATGCCGATCTCGGCGGCTATGTCGGTCAGGCGCGCTCCAGAATAGCCGTCGCGACGAAACACCCGGGCGGCGGCGTTCAAGATTGCCCGGCGGGTCGCCTCTGCCTTGCCTGTTTCATTCGCAGCGGATTCCCGCAGCGCAACAACCGCGATCGATCCCGCCGCGACGGAGGCCACAGGGCTACTCCGCCGCCGCGTATTGATGCTCGCTGAAATAGCTCACACCGAGATCGCCCCCGACGTCGTGCGCCTTCAGGGCCGGCACGATCTTGCGGGCGATCAGATCATAGTTGGCCTGGGCCTCCGCGTTCGGCATCGCGCCGTATGAGGGCAGCAGCAGCAAACCGCCTGCCTGCAATTGGTCGACGTAACCCTTCAGCTTGGCCACGACCTCGTCGGGCGAGCCCCAGACCTGCAGGTCGCCGAGAAAGCCGTTGAACTTATCCAGCCCATGCTTGGCGATATTACGCGCCAGCCCGGAGTAATACTCGTACCCCTCGATATCGGCGAAGCCGACGTTGTCGAACTCATAGTGCTCGACGGTAGAGCGGGCGTAGCGCTGGATATAGACGTCGCGCATACGCTGCGCCTCGGCTGGGTCTTCATGGGTGGCGACGAACACAGCCAGGATCGGCTTGGGCGCCTCGCAACCGTTGATCTCCAGAAAACGCTTTCGGTAGGCTCGCAGATCCTCGACGACCTGCGCCCAAGGTTTCTGCGCGATGACCATCAGCCCCACGCCCAGCCGCGCCATCAGGTCGATGGATGCCGGCGAGATCGCCGAGGCGAACGTGCGGCCGCGAAAGCTGGCGTAGGGCGCTGGACGCAGACGCGTCGGGGGCTGCTTGTAGAGCTCGCCATCATATCGCATCACCCCGCTCTCAAGGCCTTCCAGGATCGCCTGGGTGTATTCCGTGAAGCGGCGGCGGGATTCGCCCATGGGAGTGCGGAATCCCTCGAACTCGACGCGGCCGAGCCCGCGACCGAAGCCAATTATCGCCCGTCCTTCGGAGAGGTGGTCGAGCAGCACGAAATTTTCCGCCACCCGCACCGGATCGTGCCACGGCAATACAGTGACCATGGTTCCCAGGCGGATGGTCTTGGTCTGGCCAGCGACCCAGGAAAGGAACTGGGTGACGTTCGGCGTCATCTGGTAGTCGGAGAAGTGGTGCTCGGGCGTCCAGATCGAGTCGAAACCAGCGGGTTCGGCCTGACGGGCCAGGCCCAATTCGAAACGATAGACATCGGCGTCGGACATCTTGTTGTCCAACGACTGAAAGCACAGGCCAAGTCCGACGTGCATCGTATCCCCCTAAAGCGTCTTGCACCCGGCCGAAGCCAAAGCTGCGTTTATCGAACGATGAAGGTGAATGAGGCACGGCTCGTTCTTGCCGTAGATCAGATCCGGCACGACGCCCGAGGCCAGGTTGGCCTGAATCTCCTCCATGAGCGGAAAGTCCTCATCGCCGGTGACCTTGAGCAAAAGGTCGAGGTTCTTCTGCCAATAGGCGCGCGCCTTGTCCGTTTCTGGAGGCGCGGGCGCATAGATGCTGGTCTTGACCAGCGTGCGGCCCACCGCGAGCGGCGTGACCCGCCACATCTCGATGTGATCGCGCTGATAGGTGATAAGGCCGGAAGGCATGAAGATGTATTGATTGGTGGTGTGCGGCAGAAACCGCCACTCGGATTCCGGCTTCTTGACCTCGTCAAACACCGTCTTGAGCAGGCCGATCATCTGCGGGTGCGGGCCGAAGGATTTGCTGAGCGAAACCTCGGACGTGTAAGTCGGCGCTATCGTGTTTTTATGGAGCGAGCGAATGTGATAGCTCTCGGTAAAGGTGTCGAGAACCAGCTTCCAGTTTACATTCCAGGTGTTTTCTCGCGACTCCACCAGGACATAGTCTTCAAGACCATAGTCCTTGATCTCGTCTTGCGCCCCGCAGAGGGCGCGATCGGCGGTGAGGCCTTCGCCTCCCTCAGCCTGGGCGAATATTAACCCATAACCCTCGGCGACAGAGATCGATTTTAGAGGGCAGTTTTGTTTGGGCTCGTCATCGAAGGCCGGCTCCGCATAGGGCCGGGCCGTGAGCGAGCCGTCCAGATCATAGACCCAGCCGTGGTAGGGACAGGCGATGTTGGGACGCTCGCCCGCGCCTTGCGCGACCGGCGCGCCGCGATGACGGCAGGCGTTGACGAACCCCCGCAGCCCCCCGTCGCGCTGACGCACAATCAGCGCGGGCACGCCGCCCAGATTCGCGGTGATGAAGGCGCCGGGAGCTTTGCACTCGACGCTCAGTCCCAGCATTTGCGGATGTCCACGGAACAGAACGCGCCGTTCATCCTCGAACCGAGCTGGATCGGCGTAGGCCCTGGCGGGATTGCGCATGGTGTGTGGGGCCAGCGGCCAAGGCTCCAGGGGATCAACGTCCTTGAGCAGCCGCAGCAGTTCGACCTGGCGTTCCTGACGCATGGACTAGCCTCTCCTCCAAGATCGCAGCCACATAATCTAATTTAGATTAGAAAAGCAAGCTTGGCTGTGGCGCCGCCCGATGACTCTGGGCTACAGGGTTGGAAAAGCCCGAGGAGAAACACCCATGATCGAACTGGACCCCAAGTCCGACCTGAACAATCTGGCGATGTCCGAGAAGGCGTCTCCACTCTATGAGGCGGTGAAGCGACATATCGCCGACAACGTCGCCCCCATTTCCGAGGAGTTCTTCCGGCTGGGCGAAAACCGGGCCGATCGCTGGAGCTGGGCGCCCGGGCAGTTGGAGCTGCTCGAAGGCGCCAAGAACAAGGCCAAGGCCTCCGGCCTGTGGAACTTCTTCCTGCCCAACGCCGAGACCGGCGAGGGCCTGAGCAACCTTGATTACGCCTATATCGCCGCCGAGCTCGGCAAGGAGCCGCTGGCGTCGGAGTCGCTCAACTGCTCGGCGCCGGACACCGGCAACATGGAGGTCCTTGAGCGAGTCGGCACGCCCGAACAGAAGGAACGCTGGCTCAAACCCCTGCTCAACGGGGAGATCCGCTCGGCCTACGCGATGACCGAGCCCAATGTCGCCTCATCGGACGCCAAGAACGTCAGCACCAGCGCCCGCCTTGAAGGCGACGAATGGGTGATCAATGGCGAAAAGTACTACATCTCCGGCGCCGGCGACCCCCGCTGCAAGATCATGATCACCATGGTCAAGACCAGCCCGGACGCCCCGCCGCACAAGCAGCAGTCGCAGATTCTGGTGCCCATAGACACCCCCGGGGTGGAAATCCTAGGCGCGATGCATGTGTTCGGCGACGACCACGCGCCGCGGGGTCACATGCACCTGAAATTCGACAACGTGCGCGTTCCCAAGGAAAACATCCTGCTTGGCGAAGGCCGCGGCTTCGAGATTTCGCAGGTCCGCCTGGGCCCTGGCCGTATCCACCACTGCATGCGCACCATCGGCAAGGCCGAACGGGCTCTGGATCTGATGGTCAAGCGCGGCAAATCGCGCGACGCCTTCGGCCGTCCGTTGGTCCAGCTCGGCAAGAATCTGGAACTCGTGTCGCGCGCCCGGATCGAGATCGAGGCGATGCGGCTTATGGTGCTTAAGGCGGCCAAGGCGATGGACACCCTCGGCAACAAGGAAGCGCGCATCTGGGTGTCGATGGTCAAGGCCATGGTGCCGGAAAAAGCTTGCCAGATCATCGATCAGGCCATCCAGATCCATGGCGCGACCGGTATTTCGCAATGGACGCCGCTGGCCGAGATGTACACCGATGTGCGTCACCTACGCTTCGCGGACGGTCCGGACGAGGTTCACCATATGGTCGTGGGTCGTGACGAACTGACCAAGCACTAAGATATCGATCCGACCCTAGCAGACAGCGGGCGAGGCCCCGATGCGCTCCTTCCTCACCCAATGTCGCTGGGGTCCGTTCATCGCCATCGAGGGCGACGGCATATCCCGGTATGTCGCCGCCTACGGCGAATGGTCCCCGGCCGAGGTCGACCTCATCACCACCCTCACGCCCGAGGACGGGACCGTGATCGAAGTCGGCTCAAACATAGGCTCCCATACGGCGCTGATCGCCAGGCATCTCGCCCACGGGATTGTGCTCGCGTTCGAACCCCAACGGCCCATCTACTACATTCTTGCCGGCAATCTGGCGCTCGCGAATTGCCTCAATGTGATCGCCAAGAATATGGCGGTTGGCGACAGCTGCGGCGAGATCGAGATTGAGACCAGCGACTATTCCACACCGTGGAACTATGGCTCATTCAGCCTGCGCAATGGCTTCAGCGACGAGGCCCCCTTCCCCGGGACCACACAGAAGACAAAGGTTGCGATCACGACCCTTGACGCAGATCCCGACGCGGCCGCCTTGACGCGCATGGATCTGCTGAAGATCGACGCCGAGGGCTGCGAACTCGACGTGTTGAAGGGCGGCCAGGGGCTCATCAAGCGCCATCAGCCCTTCATTTTTGTCGAGGCTGCGCGCCCGCAACTGACCCGCGACATCGCCAAGTGGCTGGGGCGGCGCGATTACGTGGGCTATTGGTTCATCGTCACCCGGGCGCGCCCCGAAAGCTTTCGCACGCCGGCCCCCGAGGTGGCGCCACCTCCCTTGCACATGGACATCAACATTATCTACGCGCCGCGCGCCAAGGCCGACCTTCTGAGCGTCCTGCCGTTGGTGGGAGATGACGACTGGCCGCCTCGATTGACCCCCGTGCTACAGCGATATCCGCATCCTCCAGGCGCGCCTTTCGAATACGGGTTCCCATCGCCACGCCCGGAATAGGTCACCTTGGCCGCCAGCATTTGTCGGGCTGGCTGCCCGGGAAACGCCTGCGCCTCAGTGAGGCTGTCCTCACGGGGATCAAGTCAAACGAGGCGCTCGCCGGCGCTGAGGGACTCTAGCGGCGGCAACTGCAACACCCAATCACCGCCATTCTCCGAGGCTGTCGGCCCTGAATCGCGCGCCAAGTGTCGGCGCAAGGCTTCGGGGACGGACCCATCCGGCGCAAGCGGATTCCCCGCCGCAAGCATCGACAACCTCGCGTCGTCCAGCTCGATGTCGCCGGTAAGCGATTCAATACGTTGAAAGACAACCGGCATCGCGATCGGCATGCGGCCGATATCGAACGTTGTGTTGAGGATAAGGCCGTCAAGTTTGTCCACGACAACGGAATTCACGCCATACAGGATCGCGAACACGAGATGCCCGCCGGCATATTCGGTGCAGATGATGAACAGCATGTTCTGGACCGGCAGAACCCATCCCTCGGCCATCACCCCGCCGGTGGACAGCTTGAGCCGCAGCAAGCCGTCGTCACCCATCCTCACGAGCAAATGGTCGTGTATGAAGCGACCTGGGCCAAGGCTATAGGGCCGGGTCGAGCGATAGAACCCTTCATATCTGCGGCCGACCAAGGCCGTGCTGGACACAATCTGCTGCATCAGCGGTAGCGCCAGCGTCGGTCCTGCGCCCATGGCCGTGGCGACGGCGAGAACTGAGGCGGTGTCGGGAGTGGCCAAGGGAGCGTTTCGGTTGGACGCCACCGTCGCGGTGAAGCGGTACCCCTGTCCGGGCGCTGTGACGACAATCCTTTCGTCGCCCAAGGCCTTACGCAGCTTGAAGATCGCCTGGCTGATGTTCGCTTCCTCGACGATCCGACCGGGCCAAACAGCCTCAAAGAGCTCCTGTTTCGTCACCAAGCGACCCGGATTCTCGACCAGATATACCAGAACGTCGAAAACGGTTGGGCGCAGGGCGATCGTCATCCCGTCGCGGCGAAGTTGCCGACGCGCTGGATCAACCTCGAACGCTCCGAACTGGTAGATCGTCTCAGCCGACATCGCCCCGACTATTCTCCGTGTCGAACCTTACACTTAAGTCCGCCTGACCGGCCCCGCTAGCATGGTCCCACCGGGCCGCCTACTCAGGTTGATGCCGGAGTCGCCACGCGGGGCGTTCGCCGGGGCCCGAGCGCCGTCGTCCTCCGGTTTGAGCGCGGCCACAAACGTTAATACACGTTCATTTTCGATCAGGAAAATTCAAAAGAAACAATGCTGCGGTTGAAGACCGCCGGCCGCTGGCGCGCGAGTTTATCGACCGTACGGCAGGGACATGGTCTTCGAATGACCGCGGCTCTCAAACTCGCTGAGGGAACGCCAGCTCGGACGATCCCCTGGCACGCGATGCTACTCAAGGGGCCAAACTATGATCAACGAAAACGCGAAGCGAATGTCCAGCGGCGGTTTCACAGCGCAATGGACGCAGGGTCAGCTCAGCAGAGGCGATCGCCGACGTCTAATGGCGATCCTCCGACTAGCCCACCGTACGCTTGGCGTGAAACGGGCCCGCCTTGGATTGGGCCACCTCGGCCCCTCGCCTGCCGCCACGCTGGCGGCATTTGGTTTGGCGCTGACCCTGGGCGGCGGCGCGATCGCCCAGATTGTCGCCGGCTACGGAGCGGGCGGCGGGACGTCTCCCACCAACAATTCCAACAATTCCCAGCTTCTCAACCGGAACACCGGCTCGGGCAATCTGACCTACCCAGTCTCAGGCTCCCAGAATTCCATCCAGGGCGGGGTGGCGATCGGCGTCGGCGCATCATCGGGCACATGGGGCGGCACCGCCATCGGCTTCAACAATGTCGCCACCGGCGGCAATGCCTTTCCGGCCTACGCATTTGGCGCGGAGAACGAGGCTCTAGGCGCCGCATCGACGGCTTTGGGCGACGCCAATTTGGCCAGCGCCTCATCCACCTTCGCGGGGGGCGTCGCCAACACCGCGAGCGGCAATACCGCGATCGTCATTGGACGCCAGTCACTTGGCAGCGCGGCTTTTACGGTCGTCCTGGGGAACACGACGAGCGCCACCAACATAGCCGCCATCGCCATCGGCGACTCCGCTTCGGCCAGCGGCGCGAACTCGATTGCGCTGGGCGCAGGAAACAATGACGGGACTGCGGCCGCGCCGGTCACGACGCATGACACCACGGCGGTCAACGCCAGCGGCACTAGCGCAATCGCCATCGGGACACATGCTCTGGCGAGCGGCGCCGGCGCCATCGCCCTGGGACGAGATAGTGTTGACGCGACCACCAATGGCGTCGCCATCGGCGCGGCCGCCAATGTCGCGACCAACCCTAACAACAACGCTCAGCTGCTGAATCGCAATACAGGCTCGGGTAATCTGACCTACCCGGTATCTGGCTCGCAGAATTCCATCAATTGGGGCGTGGCTATCGGCGCCGGCTCAAGCGTGGGGTCGTGGGGTGGTACGGCCATCGGTTTCAACAACGTCGCCTCCGGAGGCAACACCTTTCCGGCGTTCGCATTTGGCGCCGAGAACCTTGCCACCGGTCCCGCATCCACGGCCATTGGCGACGCCAATGTCACTTCGGCCACGTCCACATTCGCCGCCGGCGTGGCCAACACCGCCAGCGGAAACACCGCGATCGTCATTGGTCGTCAATCATTGGCCAGTGGTCCCTTTGCGGTTTCGCTAGGCAATACAACCAGCGCCTCGAACATTGGGGCGATCGCGATTGGCGCCTCGGCGACAGCCAGCGGAGCAAATTCGATCGCCCTAGGAGCGGGCAACAACGACGGCACGGCCGCCGCACCCGTCACGACCCACGATACGACGGCAGCCAATGCCACCGGAACCAACGCGATAGCCATTGGCACGAACGCATCAGCCGCCGGCGTCGACGCCGTCGCCTTAGGCGCTCATGCCGTCGGCCAGAATTCCTTCGACAGCGCCATCGGCTTCAATGCCCAGGCGACCGGCGGCTACGCCTTCGCCGGTGGGTCCAACGCTCAAGCCACCGGCTTGGCCTCGGTGGCCATCGGCAACAACGCTACAACACCGGTTCGCGGCGCCGTGGCTATCGGCAACTACGCCACCACCAACAATCTCGACGATGTCGCCATCGGCGAGTTCGCCCTGGCCGGCAAGGCCGGAGGAACCCAACTCGACGACACCGCCGTCGGCGAGGGCACCCAGGCCACGGGCGGTTCCTCGGCCGCCTTCGGCATCGCCGCGAGGTCGCTGGGCGCGGACTCCACTGCT
>Ga0209698_10003163_pt1 | contig 18461 bp, 21 predicted proteins | sample LitLauG_LLR_2012_FD_187203 | JGI IMG/M metagenome (GOLD analysis project Ga0209698, IMG submission 187203) | Freshwater sediment microbial communities from Pennsylvania, USA - Little Laurel Run_MetaG_LLR_2012 (SPAdes) (version 2) | ecosystem: Environmental > Aquatic > Freshwater > Creek >...
CGGCTGCTTCGCGCTTACAAATGACGGAAACTGGCTCATCTACCTGGACGTTGATGGCGAGCGTAAACATAGTTTGTTCCGCGTTTCGCTGGCTGGCGGCAAGCCGGAGCGGCTGGGCGATTTTCCAACCGAAAGTCTTGACGGCTTGATCACAATCAGCCCGGACGCACGTAAGATCATCTCCGAAGCTTGGGATGGGCGTAACGGTTACGAACTCTGGTCGCTGGAGAATTTCGTTCCCCCTGCGGCGAAGAAGAAGGAGTGACATGACAATCTTGACAAATCCCGTTCTGATTTTCGTGCTGTACTTCTCGATCCCGACAGCGACGTTTGCCCAGGCCAAGCCCGCAGTCGAGCTCGAAGGCGCGATTGCCAAAGAGCAGGTGAGGGGCGATTTGAAAGCGGCTATTGCAGCTTATCAAAAAATCGCGGCAGAAAGTTCGGCTCCGCGCGCTGTCCGGGCGAAAGCTTTGCTGCATTTGGCGGGTTGCTACGAGAAGCTCGGGCAACAGGAATCGCGAAAAGTGTATGAGCGGATTGTGCGCAATTTTGGCGATCAGCCTGCTGCGGCCCAAGCCCGGGCGCGCCTGGCTGCTTTAGAGCAAGCCGGCCAAACAACCGGGCGGGCTGCTCTGACGCTGCGAAGGATTGAGATGTCCGTGCGAAACGTAGGACCCGAGGACACCGACGGCTCCCGCGCCGTTTATCTAAACGATGAGACGCGCGAATTGATTTACGGCGATCTAACGGGTTACAAAAGAAAAGTAATTTTCAAGGCGAAACCTGGTGACCTGCCGGGTTGGGCTCCCTCCAGGGATTTCTCTAAAGTTTTCCTCAGCTTCGATATGACAGCCAATAAACATTGTGCGGTCATCAAGACCGACGGTACTGGTTACCGTGAGCTTCCTAACGTAAGCGCCGGGAACGGATGCCGGACGTGGTCATGGGACGGCCTCTATATCCTTCTATGTCTCGATTCAATCAATGGTGTCGGGGGACGTCTGTTCAAGGTTTCGATAGCCGACGGCAAAGAGTATGAATTGGTCAGTCTGAAAGCTGGGTCAGTCACTCGGGCGGCTTTCTCTCCCGACGGCCGCTACATAGCCTACGAACTAAGTATGTCGTCGCCAGTTATATCGAGGATTTTCGTTGTTCATGCCGATGGCCGAGAAGTGCAACAAGTCTATGAGGAACACTTAACGAGCGGATCTCCGGGCTACGTTGAGCCATTCAGGCTTCTCGATTGGAGTGCCGATGGGCGATTCTTGGCCATCGCCAGCCAAAGGGCTGGGATAGGGTTGCTTCAACTCTTGCCGATACGAGAGGGGCGATCGACCGGCTCGCCGATCTTTGTCAGATACGGTGATTTTGAAGAGGGTAGAACCTGGATGAGCGGCGGAGGCAGGATGATTGTTACTTTAAGCAAACAACCTGAATACGAACTCTGGTCGCTTGAGAACTTTGTTCCACCGGCGGCGGAGAAGAAAGAGTGACATGACGATGCTGGCCAAAACGCGGGCAACCGATGGCGCTTTGTATGTCGAGGAGCGCCACTCTCACGAGATCACCTCCAATGGCGAAGCACAAACCTCTGTCTCTCAAACCAATCATGAATTGAAGTCAGCGGCAATCGGACGCTTCTGGAAACATACAGTTGGCGGCCAACTTGTGGCCCTCCGTCTGTTTTCACAATTCGCTGAAACTGTGTCGAAACTAGAGCGCTGGGGTTGGTCTGTAGATCGCATCCGAGCCGAACTTGCGCCATGCCGAGAGATCTTTGCTACCTCCCCGTTCATGCGGCGCTGTCAACAATGGCAGCGCGGCCATGCGGGCGATTTCGAGACCATCGAGTATCTGACCGCCGGTGTAAATCAGTGTGCTCCGGGCAGCGTCGGGTGGCACTTTGAGGAGATTCTCCTGAACTCTCCCATTGCTCGTCAGCACCGCAATAGGCTGCAGCATCAGTCCCAAGAGATCGCCCACGCAGTGCGCCGAAACCGCACCGCTAGGATACTGTCGATCGCCTGCGGAGGTTGTTTGGATTGTTTGCCAGTTCTGCCCTTGCTCGATAACTTTGCTGGAAAGATCGTTCTGAATGACTGCGACTCAGGCGCACTCGCGCTCGCCACGGAACGGCTCCAGCCAGTTGCCGGCCAGATTCAACTGGCGGCTGGTGACATTTTGCGCTTGGCCAAACGCCTTGGGAATGGTGGGCGGTTCGATCTCGTCGTCGCGGGAGGGTTGTTCGACTATCTTAGTGATACGGCGGCCATTTTTCTTCTAAACGCCATCCGTCAGTATCTCCTCGCTTCTGGCGGAGTTCTGTTTTTTACTAACATTGCGAAGGGCAATCCGTGGCGGACGCTTATGGAACATGGCAGCAATTGGAACTTGATTGAACGGACAGAGAAACAGATCCGCGAATTGTGCCGAGACGCGGGCATCTCGCAGTCAGCGGTTTCGTTAGAGCGAGACTCCACTGAATTAACGATTTTGACCAGGGTGGAGCAGCGGGGAATGCGGGTGGTTTCGTGAATCACAAAACAGTCGGGGCTGTCGTAGTTTTCGCATCTGGATTGATCCTTGCCCAGACTAAGCCGGCAGTGGAGCTCGAAGGCGCGATTGCGAAGGAACAGGTGAGTGGCGATTTAAAGGCGGCGATTTCGGCGTATCAGAAGATCGGAGCGGAGAATTCGGCCCCACGCGATGTGCGCGCGAAAGCGCTGCTGCATCTGGCTGGGTGTTATGAGAGGCTCGGGCAGCAAGAATCGCGGAAAGTGTACGAGCAGATTGTGCGGGAGTTTGCAGATCAACCTTCGGCGGTGCAGGCACGAGCGCGGCTGTCGGCTTTGAAGCAAATCGATCACCTCGCAACAACCGTCTCAATGACCCAACGCCAGATCGAGCCGCTAGGCGATAGGCTCAGTCCCCGTAGTGCTTACAGCGATGGGTACAGGGCTGTTTATGTCAGCTCCCCGGATGACGAATTGATTTATGCGGACCTTGCTAGCCACAAAAAACGCATCATATTCAAGGCAAAGGTAGATGAGCCCGTGTTTTTTTCGCTCCCCTCCCGCGACTTTTCGAAAGTTCTTCTTGGTTTCTTCGACAATAACTTCGCAGTAATTAACACCGGGGATGCGAGTTATCGAAAACTCCCCCCGTTAGATATCGACCCCGGAAGAGCGATGTGGTCATGGGACAACCGCTACATCCTCTTGTGCGGACAATCCCCAGATGGTATGGGCCGCCTATTGAGGATTAACCGTTTCGAGTGGCAAAGCGTTGGGGTTGGTGAGTCACAACACCGGGCTAGTAACTAGCGCCGCGTTCTCTCCCGACGGTCGTTTCGTGGCATATGAGATAGACCCCTCTGTACCTGGCCAACCTTCTCGAATCTTTTTGATTCCCGCTCAAGGTGGAGAATCGTCGCAGGTTTACGAAGAGATGCGTCCTCCAGAGTACAAAGGCAATGACCGACTCAGACTTCTCGACTGGACAGCGGACGGGCGATTCCTGGCTATCGCCAGCCAACGCGCAGGAAAGGGCGCGCTTCACCTGCTGCCGGTGAGAGATGGCAAGGCGACAGGAGCGCCGCAATTCGTTCAGTTTGGCGAGTTCGAATCTGCCTTCATTACATCCCGCGGAGGACTCACATATTGGTCTCGAAAACCCGAGAGTTTCTGGGCCGTTTACCTCGCTCCTCTCGACCTTGGCGGTCACCCTGGCGATTGGAAACGCCTGGATCCGCCGGCTGCTGGCAGGGGTTATCCTCAGCCTAGCTGGTCTAGCGATAGCAATCAAATTGTCTACGTCACGTCCAACGGAGAAGGAGATATAGGCGGCACGTCTGTGGTTCATCTATACAGCCTCTTGGCTGGGACAGATCGAGAAATCTATCGCGCTCCCGGCTACATATTGTGTGTTTTGGCAAATCAGCATCCGAACCTTTTCTGCAGTGCCACTACCCACGAGACCAAGATACTTTCAATTTCGGTTGAATCCGGCACAATCGCTTTGCTGCATACTGTTCCTGCTTCCCCCTTGGGACACTATATTGCTTACACGGATGACGATGACCGGGGGATTTACATATATGAAGTGGATCCGCTTAAGTGGAAAATTTTGCGTTGGGACATCGGAACCCAGCAATCGTCGGTTTCGGAATTTGCGGCGTCAGCCGTACCCTATACGGTTCACCAGCAATGGCTAGTCCGACGGGACCGACAAACACTCGACGTGCGTCCTAGGTCGGGCGGCGAATGGAGGACTGTGGTTCACCTAAGCACACATCTCAAGCCGGCAGCGGTTGTGTCATGTTTTTCTCCCGACGGCAAGTGGCTGTACTATCGCGATCTGGATTCCGCGGGAAAAGCGAGCTTATTTCGAGTGAGCATCCCGAGCGGTACACCGGAACGGTTGGGGGATTTGCCAGCAACGGGCCTCGGCGGTGGAATCAGGATCAGTCCCAACGGCAGCAACATTGTCTTCTCTGCGATGGACCCCGCTCCTGGCGAACTCTATTTACTCGAGAACTTTGTTCCTATGGAGTCCAAAAGATGAGGTCTAAAACGATGCAACATAGACTTTTTGCCTCCACCCGAACTCACTGCCTTTTTCTGCCCGACGGGATCCAAGGATTCCCTCAAACTTAAAGGTCCGCCCAATTCTACACCAACTTTCCTTCTCACCACTCGCGGTTTCCACTGGATCAGTGAGGATCCCTATAATTATTGATCCAAAATGTCTATTGCCCATCGCTGCGACTAACTCTCGCCCAGCCGGCACAAATGTTTCCTAAGAAACACACCTGTATGAAAAGCGCTCAAAAGCAAATAGGGCACATCGCCGATCGTCCTATGCCCGCACGCCAACTCAACAATCCGATGGTCCAATCCCCTCACCCCGAAATGACAAATCATCTCTTCGACGCAATCTCTCGGAAAGACCGTGTCATACCGCCCCAACACCATGAGCGATCGTTTAGGCATCCGCGCATATTGATCAACATACGAGATCGGATTGATCACGCTCCAACACTCCCGCAACTGCTGCTGTGAGATGCGTCGTTCCAAAGCCGCACGGTATCTCGGCATCCCGTCCCACACCGCATCCGATACCGTCGAGCAGCAGTGATTGAAGACATTCACCTGAAGTCGCCGATCCAACGCACTGGCCAAGAATGCGTGACCGAATCCAAGGCTATTGCCAAAAATCGCAGTCTGCTCATAGCCCCGCCGGACAAGCCACTCCAAACAACACAACGTATCAATCACGCCTTGTCGCGCGGCCGCAATCGTCCGGCCGATATTGGGCGAAACCGAATACTCCGCGCCGGCACACTCTCTGGGCTGGCGCTGGCCATGATAGGGCAGAGTCACTAACAGCGCAGAAAACCCTAACAAGTTCAAAAGGCGGCAAAAAGGGGCGTACGAACCTGGCGTGGCCGACCAGTGAGGCAGCACTAACACCGCGCGTCTGTGAGCTTTCTTACATTGAAAATACTGAGCGTGCACGGTATCGTTTTCCGCATAGAAGCTTTTCACGGCGGAAGAGAAAGTCAGATCGTTGCCGCGCAGTTGGAAGTCGGTCGGCTCTTGGTGAGCGAAAAACGCCGCGTTATCTTGCCGCCACCGGTGATTCGCTCTACGCAGCGCGTCTAGCTGGGATGGGCCCGCCTGGGGCTCGAAACCCGTTATTCCCTCCAACGCCTCGGTGCCCCAATCGAACGCGCAAACTCGCAACGGTTCCAGGGCCGCCAGCTTTTCTTCCCGGCCGTAGATATAGCCCCGGCACATGTCGTCCGCGAGTAATCTCACGCGTGATAGGTGTTGAGTCATTCAACCTCTTACCGCCCGCAGGGGCCGGAAGGATATATGTGTAGAGAATGATGCCTGCGTATCCGCTACATATGAGAGTTCTGTCCGGTTTCTGTCTGAACTTTGTGCGAATTTCCGCACAGGCCATTTCTTAGGGGTGTGCCAGTCCTTTCACTGCCGAAACCGAAACGGAGACGGAAGCGCCCTAAACGGCCTCCGCCTAAGTTACCGTTGCCGAAACTGACGGCGGTCAAGCACCCACCTAGGCTGGTTCACACTTCCTTGTCAGGGAATTCAGACGAAGCTCTTGCAGGATCCTGACCCAATCCACACTCGCGACTGACAGCGTGTTGGCACTCTAACACTGAAACGTTCTCAGCCCAACGGAGACATAAAAGTATGCGATACACGGCGGCTTTCTTCGCCATATTCCTGCTGGTTGGCCTAGCTACAGCCCTCGCCCAGAACCCGTTCGACGGCACTTGGCGCACGAATATGGACGAATCCAAATACCCTCAGGATCCTTTTGTCATTTCCTTGGACAAGGGGTTTTATGAATGCTTCACCTGCACGCCGTCATTCCGCGTGAAGGCCGATGGGAAGGACCAGCCTGTGCGTAGCGAAACCATTGACACCATCAGCGTGCGCGAAATTGATGCCCACACCGTTGCCTTCGTAACTCACAAAAATGGCAAGCTCGTCTCCGAATACACGCGCACGGTCTCAGCGGATGGCAATTCGATAGTGAACCAAACAACGGAGCACCCTCAAACTGGCGCGCAAGTAGTAACTCGAACGATTACCTCCCGCCGCGTAAAACCCGGCCCCGTGGGATCCCATGCAATTTCAGGCTCCTGGCAGGAAGCAAAATATACGGCAAGCGAGAATGACCTCTTAGTAACGTTCAAGGCCAGTGGCAATCAGTTCAGCATGTCGTCACCCACGGGCGTAAGCTTCACGGCGCAGTTCGATGGCAAAGACTACCCGCTCACCGGCTCATATTACGTCAATTCCGTTTCTTTGAATCGCACAGAGGAACGGACGATCCACGTGGCGTACAAACGCGATGGGAAAACTGCCGGCACATCGAAATTAACTGTGTCGACCGATGGCAGGAAGCTGACGGAGGTCTGGACCGACAGCAAAACGGGCCGCACAGTTACCGAAGTCTCCGACAAGCAGTAGTAGTCAATCAACCAGGCAACCCATGACGAACTCAGAAGCCATAACAGAATTACGCAGAGAACTCGCACGCCGTGGCTGGGACAAGAAAGCAACCCGGCGAATCGTATTTGAGCTTCTGGTTCACATGGCCATCGCCATTGCGGGCATGGGCCTCTTCCTTGCTTATCAGAACCCCGTTCTGCGCGTTTTGGGTCTGTTCGTAGCCACTTTCGGCTGCATGGGCGTGGGAACGAACACCCATACCTCGTCTCATTACGCCACGAGTGAGAAGCGCTGGCTAAACGAAGCCCTCACCTATTGGGGATACACCGCGTTCTCCGGCCTATCGGCTACCTATTGGTGGCAAAAGCACGTAGTGCAGCATCATCCAGCTCCAAACGTTATTGGCGTCGATCCCGATGCCGACATCTTGCCGTGGTTCGCACTCACTGCCGACGAGATTCATGCCCGCTCTGGTCTGCGGCGCTTTTATTATGGCCGCCTGCAATTCTGGGTGTTTCCGTTGGCCGTCGCGTTCATCAATCTGAATATGCTAGCTGCTGGCTGGATCTACTTGATCCGAATGCTCATCAGTTCGAAAGATCGGAAGCTGGCTCATTGGATCGATCTCGCTGCCATGCTCCTGCACTATGTCATCTGGATTGCCGTGCCGCTCTTATTCTGGCCCCTGTCCGCCGTCTTGAGTTTTTATTTCTTGCGAGCCCTTTTGTTGGGGTATGCCATGTACGCAATTCTCGGACCAGGCCACCTCCCGGCCGAGGCGCAACGCACTGCGTCGGAGGCGCCCCAGCGCGCCGATTTTTTCTATTTGCAAACGGAGGGTACGGTCAGTTTCCGCACCGGCGCCATTGGCCGCTTCCTCTGCTCGGGTCTCGAGTATCAAATTGAGCACCATCTGTTTCCGAATGTCAGCCATGTCTACTATCCGGAGATCAGCGTGATTGTAGAAAAATTCTGCGCAGAGCGCGGGCTATCCTATCGCTCTTACAGTTGGCCGGTCGCCTTATGGAAGAGTTGGCGCGTCTTGCAGTGCCCGCCGCAGGTTGTCGGCCGCACAGCACATCAACTTAATGACAATCTGAACGTACGAATGAGAGTTCCCTAACACTACGTTACGACCAGACAAACGCTAACAACACCGCAATTTCACACAACTGTAGATTTGCGCCAAGAATATCCCCGGTGATCCCACCAAGGCGCTTTCTGCAGAACAATCCGAAAGCCAACGTTGTTACAGAGACGGCACCCAGCGCTATCCATGCACGTGCCAACATCCCGGCTGCCGCTAGCGAAAGTAAGACCACAACGCTTCCCCACAACAGAGATCTTCCGTTCATTCCATCGATCACCGATCCCATACGTTGTGGCAAAGTGGCGACAGTTCCGGCATAAGGCAAGTTCGCAGCGAGCAGCAGCATCGACCAACGCCCTAAAGCAGGAGTGAGAATCAATCCGGTGATCCAGTGTTGTTGCCCCATCAGAGCGGCCAGCGCCGTTATCTTGAAGGCGATTGCTAACACCAAGGCGACACCGCCATAACTGCCAATCGCATGATCGCGCATGATGCGCAGCACGTCTTCCTTGTTCTTACCGCCGCCCAAGCCGTCGGCCGTGTCGGCCAACCCGTCGAAATGCAATGCTCCCGTACACAATGCATCGAGGAGCACAACGACAACTGCCACAATGCCCGCCGGTAAATGCGTCTTCAAGAGAACAGCAGCTAGCGCATAAATGCTTCCCAGCAGCAGGCCGACCAGGGGAAACCAAGCGGCAGATCTGGCAACATCGCTCGCCCCGATAGACGCTGCGCCTGGCACGGGAATGCGTGTCAGGAACGCGACTGCGGCCAGCAAGGCCCTCACTTATTAGAAACTCCGGCGCTGGCAAACGTGGCCATTTGCGTGAAAGCGGCTACCGCGGCTTGCATCAGATTGATCGCGAGAGCGGCGCCTGTTCCTTCACCGAGACGAAGGCCCAAATCGATCAGCGGTTGTTGGCCGGCAATTTTGAGCAATGCCGCATGTCCAGGTTCGACGGAACGATGCCCGGCGAACAGGTAACCGGATAAGGCGGGGCACAACCGCACGGCCAACGCGGCACTCGCCGTCGAAATAAATCCATCCATTACAATAGGCAAACGCCGTGCCGCCGCTCCCAAGCAGAAGCCGCACATCGCTGCGATCTCGAAGCCGCCGACGAACTGAAGAACACCCAGCGGATTTTTTAGATTGGCGCCGTGCAGGGCGATGGCGCGTTCGATAGCAGAACGTTTGCGCGCCATGCATTCGTCGTCGGCGTCAGCCCCGCTGCCGGTCACGGCACTTACACGCTCACCGCTAAGCGCAACGGCGATGGCGCTCGCCGACGTAGTATTTCCGATTCCCATTTCGCCGAAACCGACTAAGTCACATCCGGCCGTAGCCGCGTCACCTGCCAATTCGATGCCGGCCTCCAGGGCCGCGCTCATTTCCTGCTCAGTCATTGCTGGTTCCGCGCAGAAGTTGCGTGTGCCAGCGCCAATCCGTCGGCTGATCAGATCGCTAGAGTGCGCAGGGGGCGCGATGACCCCCATATCCACCACTTTCAGCTCGATGGAACCCGACCGTGCGAACGCATTGATCGCCGCGCCGCCGCTGAGAAAGTTCAGAAGCATTTGCGTGGTCACTTCTTGTGGATAGGCGCTAACGCCTTCCGCACAAACTCCGTGGTCCGCGGCAAACAAAACAATTCTTGGGCGATGGGCCGTAATTAAAAGGCTCTCCCTGATAGCAGCGCAACGGTTCGCCACTTCCTCCAAACGCCCCAGGCTGCCTGGTGGTTTGGTGAGTTCGAGTTGCCGTCGTTTCGCGGCATCAATCCAAATCGGATCAATGGGCCGAATCTTGTTTATCGTCTGATCAATCAGCTTCATGTTGTGGCAACTTGTCTAAACACTTCCAGCAAGGGTTCTTCGCCGATTGGGATCTATGAGGAGATCGGATGGGGACAGAGGTTTTTAGAGAATATCATGATTAGCTGAAAAAATGCCGATAGGTTGGGCATGAATATCAACTCGATCAATAGTGCCGAAAACAGCACCGTGTCAGCGGCTCTGAGCAGCGCGCTGCAGAGTGCCGGGATATCAACAACCACGACCGGCAGCAGCGTCAGCGGTGCAAGCGGGCCATCGTCCGATAGTACCCAGCTTTCGCCACTCGCTCAATTATTGAGTACGCTCCAGCAGTTGCAACAATCGAATTCAACCCAATATCAGCAAGTTACGCAAGAAATCGCCGCCAATCTACAAACCGCGTCTCAAGCGGCCCAGTCGAGCGGCAATACATCGGCTGCCAGTGAGCTCAGCAAGCTCTCAACAGATTTCACCAGCGCGTCTAACAGCGGTCAACTGCCCAACATTCAAGATCTGGCACAGGCTCTCGGCAAGAGTGGCGGACACCACCATCGTCATGGGCACGGTTCCTCTTCGGGTAGTCCCAGCGACGGATCGAGCACCAGCTCAACCAGCAGCACTTCCAGTAGTTCCACCGAATCTCTTCAGCAACTGCTCGCGGCATTCCAGTCAGGTAGCGCGCAAACCAGTAGTTCGTCGAATGCGATGTCGATTATCCTCAACACTCTTTCAAAAGCCGGCGTGACTGTCAACAATGGCTGATACGGGCAGCGGGTATTGGCTGCACACGTGGTGACCATCAATAAACTCCTCCGCGCACCTGGCCGGAGCACTCGGCGTTCCCTTTGCGTGTTAACTGCCTTTCGCGCTCGTCGACTGGCCATGCGTGATTCGGAAAGTTTACAGCGCTAGCCCAAATAACTGAACAACGTTCCAATCGTATTGCTGGTAGGGTCTGCAGAGCTTGCGGCCGTGGATGAACCGGTTGCCGCGTTCGTTGTGGCACTGTTGCTTGAAGCAGTCAGTGCGCTTTCGAGAGTTTGCAGAAGCGGATCGGTTGAGCCGCTATTCGAATCCGTTGACCCGCTCAGCAGCGAAGAATTCCCGCTCAAATTGACGCTATCCGACGCCTTCCCGCCTCCGCCAAACAACGCCGAAACGTCAGACGATTCTACCTGGTCGATTTCCAACTGCGTGAGTTGCCCGGGAGAGGCATTTTGCAGTTGTTTTGCGGTCAGGCCGGAGGGTATTAATCCGTCGTTAACAATTGTTTGCAAGCCCGCCGAAAGCGAACTGGGGCTGGTAGGCATCGCACCTTCTCTGCTGGCTTATCGGCTGCGCGCGATCGAAGCTTTAACGGAATTTGCGCCCTAGCGGTTACCACTTGTCAAAATGTGTGACGCTTTCTAAAGAGCCTCGCGTTTCCCAGCCCTTTTCTTCCAGATCCGGTTTCTGGCGGAACTCCGACACATATCCTATACACAAGTAAGCAACCAAAGTGAGTTCCGCAGGGATACCCAACGTCACCTTGAGCCGGTCAAAATCCAGAATGCTCACCCAGCCAACACCAAGAGACTCCGCGCGCGCGGCCAACCATAGATTTTGTACCGCGCACACTGTTGAATACAACGCGACGGACGGGTCTGTTTGCCGTCCCAGTCCATTGCCTTTGGCGCGATTCTGATCGCAGGTGACGCAGATGTTCACCGGGGCATCGGCAATACCGGCCAGCTTCAAGCCATCGTAGAGTTTCCGCTGCTCTCCTTGGTAGAGCTCAGCGGCTTGCCGGCGGGCACACTCGAAGTTCTCGTAAACGGCGGAACGAACGGCAGCGTCGCGAACGACGATGAAGTCCCAAGGTTGCATGAAACCGACGGACGGTGCATGATGAGCGGCGTCCAGCACCCGGTTCAGCACGTGGTCCGGTATCGGCTCCGGCAGAAAGTGCGAGCGCACATCGCGGCGTTCGTAAATCGCTCGATAAACGCCGCGCCGCTCTTCGTGAGTAAACTCGTCGGTTTCTTTCATCTCTCACATCGCCGAATACTGCTGCCGTCTGCGCAGCAGCCACAGAAACACCGGCCCGCCCAGTAGACCTGTGACCGCCCCCACTGGTAAGTCGCCCGACGGTAAAGCCGTCCGCGCTAATGCATCGGCCAGAATCAAAAAAGCCGCGCCTAACAACAACGAACCGGGCAACACAATGCGCAGATCTTCCCCAAACATCATGCGCACGGCGTGCGGAACAATCAGCCCCACAAAGCCAATCGCTCCTCCGACCGCCACTGTTACACCCACAATCAAGGCGCACAAAATATGCACAATTCCTTCACAACGCCGCACATTCACTCCCAACGTGGCGGCCGTATCTTCGTCAATAGCAATCAAATTCAATTGGCGTGCAAACAAAAGCAGCGCAAGCCAAGCCGGGACAAGAATGAAAAGCATTCTCCCGATCGGTTGCAGCCCAACAATATCCAAGCTTCCAATCAGCCAGCGAAGGATGCGCAAAGCACTGCTGGGGTCTGTCAGATATTCAATCGTCAGCACGCCGGCCCCGGCGATCAGATTCAACGCAACGCCCGAAAGCAGAAGCGCGCCCGGCAGAACGACCGCTCCTGCGCGCGCAATGACCCTAACCAGCGAAACCGCTGCCATTGCCCCGGCGAAAGACGCTACAAACACCAAAGGAATACCGTTGATACGCGCACTCCAGCCCAGTGCAATCGCGATACTGGCGCCCAACGCTCCGCCTCCCGAAACTCCCAAAGTGTAAGGATCGGCGAGCGGGTTTCTGAAAAGCGCCTGCAGCGCCGCGCCTGAAATTCCGAGCGACGAGCCAATGACTAATCCCAACAAGACTCGCGGCAAGCGCAGCCGGAAAAACAGCGTTCGCGTAAAGGAATCGTTGAGCACACTGACCGGGTCGATTCGCTGCGTCCCCACCAGTAGGCCCACAAAGAGAGACAGCATCAAGATCAACGTCAAGATAGTAAGTGCCTTCGCCGTCCTCGAAGCGATCGAAGCCGGCAGGGACAGGGGTGGCGCGGTCATACTAGGTTCACCCAGACCAGCGTCTGACCGCCTACTTGGCGCGTCTGCACGTTCGCGTCATCATAGATGTCGCGAAGAATGTCGTCGCGCAGCACTTCGCGTGGCGCTCCTTGCGCAACCACTTCTCCGCATTTCATCGCTACGACTTGGTCAAAAGCGCCAGTCAGTTGAACGTCGTGTGTGATCATGATCACGCTCAGGTTGCGTTCTTCTCGCAAACGGCTCAGTGTTCGGATCATCGCCGCCCGGTGCTTCAGATCCAAAGACGACGACGGTTCGTCAAGCAGCAACAGCCGCGGTTCCTGCGCCAGCGCTCGCGCCAAAATCACCATTTGCCGCTCTCCGCCGGAAAGGCTTGTGAAACAGCGGCTTGCCAGGTGAGCGGCGCCCGCCGTTTCAAGCGACTCCATCGTTCGCTCGCGATCCAATGCGGTCTCGAAGCTAAATCGCGGCGCGTGTGGCGTCCGGCCGCTCATCACCAGATCAGCCACCACGAAAGGGAAAGGCGTAGCCGTTGCTTGCGGCACGTAAGCGATTTCGCGTGCCCGCAATTGAGGGTGCCACTGGTCGAGCGCCACGCCTCCCAACAAAATCTGCCCGGCCTGCGGTTTTACTAATCCGGCCAGCATGCGAATCAGTGTTGACTTCCCAGAGCCATTAGAGCCAATGACAGCGGTCATCGTGCCCGGCGCAGCGCTAAGACTGACCTCTCTGACTACCAGCGGGCCTTTTGGATAGGCATAGCAAAGCCGCTTCGCCTCAAACGATTTCGGCGTCATTCATTTCACCTCGGGGTGAAGCAGCTTGGCGAACAGTTCCGCCGTCTGCACCATGCGCTGTGAGGCATGCGGGACAAAGTCTTCGTTCACGCCGAAAACTTTGTGGGCTCGCACCGCTTTCAATTCGGGCATCTCTTGCCACGCCTCAATAGGATTGCCGGCAAACTTGCTCTTCGGGCCTTGCACCAAGTCCAAAATCGTATCCGGATTAATCGCCAGCAACTCTTCTTTGTCAAGCTGCCGGTAGCCTAACGCAACCGGCGGCACCACAATCCGGCCGCCGGCGATTTCTACCAACTCGGCAAGATAGCTCCCACCCGTTGCGATATACAAATCGCGCAGCGTACCCGGGGTCCGGTCGACAACCAACATGACCGGCTGTTTTGGCAGCCCAGCGGTTTTCCGCGCCACACGGTCGAGTCCCTCGCGCGTTTCCGCCACTAGCTTCGCCGCTTCTTTTTCATTGCCAGTCGCCTTACCGATCAACAGCATGGCCGAATACACTTCTTGCACCGACTTATTAGAGGCCTTCAGAACGTGCAAGCCAAGCTCTTTGAGCGTATCTTCCATGAACGGAGCCTGCACGTCATTGATGACCACCAGATCGGGGTGCAGCGCCATCAGCTTTTCGTAGCTGACGCCGTCCAGTTTCCCCAGTTGTGGAAGCCTTGCGACGTCCGCCGGGTAAGTGTCATAGTTCGACACCGCCACCACTCGGTTGAACGCTCCCACCCCATAAATCATCTCCGTCAAATCCGGAGACAACGATACGATTCTCCGCGGAACATCGGTCGCCGCCGCGTAGGCAGCCAGGCATAGAGCGAACGTCAGCGCGCGTCTCATACTAAAACTCAAACTGCATCCCGCCCATAGCCGTTCGCCCCGCCGTTCTAAATCCATTCTCAAAGTAGCTTTGATTCAGAATGTCATTGGCGCGCGCGAAAAAGCGCACGGCCTTGTACTCACTAATCGGTAGCCGGTAACTCGCGCCCAGGTTCAACTTACGCAGACCGCTGAACTTATAGGTTTGCGTCACGAAGTTTCCATAAATCGGGTCTAGATAGCTGCTCGATTGAATGGTGTCAAACGTCAATAACAGCCGCTTCGTCGCCTGCTCCGTAACCAGCAAGGAGAACTGGTTTTTCGGTACGCCGAATGTTTGTATCACATCGCCTACGATCGGAGTACGCTCTATCGCGTTTACATAGGTGTACCCGCTCGTGATGCGCAACGACCGCGTTGCCGCCAAAGTGGCGCTCACTTCCGCGCCCCTTGAGATTCCTCCGCGCGTGTTCAAATAGCCAATGAATCGCCCGAACGGGTCAGTCCCAGGATTAATCAAGCCGGACGTATCAAAGTTGATCACATCCTGAATCCACGTATAGAAATAGCTGGCGGACGTCTTCAGCCTTCCGTGCCAAAATGCCTGATCGATGCCGGCATCCAGAGCGGTGGAGTGCTCCGGCTTCAGCCGCGGGTCGCCGTATACCGAATAACCATAGACCGGATCGAAGCCCGCCCCGAAACGTTCAAACAGCGACGGAGCGCGATACCCACGGCCAACATGCGCCCGTATCTTCGTTTCCGTCTTGCGAAAGAAATACCCGGCAGAGCCATCGCCTGTATAGGCCGTAGGCGGCGCTGCTAACGGCGCCCCTTGATAGGGAGCCGATCCGGCAGGTGTGAACGCAGGGGCATCTAACCTGAATAACTGTGCGCGGAACGCCCCCGAAATCTGCAAACGCCCGCCGAACAATTGCGCCTGATCCTGAACAAACAGGGAGTTACTGCGCTGCGTCACATTTACGGCCGAGGTCGCTGCCATTTCGTTCTGCTGGCTATTGTCATTGGCATATGTTTCGCTTTCGAATTCGTAGCCGCCACTCAATAAATTGAAGGCGCCTACCCGGTAATGCGCTTGTATATTCGCGGTTTCAATGCGCCCGTCATAGAGCGAGCGCGTGCTGCCGGATGGTTGATAATCGACACCCGCCGGGCCATCGCCGTAGCGCCGCCCATTGGAAATGATCTGATAGCTTGCCGTGTAATCGAGCGACGGCGACAATTGATCGCTCAGAATGAGCGCGCCGGACACAAACCTCGCCGCCCGCGCAGAATCCGGGTTATCGGGTGCTGGAATAAACGTGGCATTGCCGGTATTCAGTTGTGAAAGCGGAACACCTTGCTCATAGAGCTTCAAAACCGCCGGAGATACCGGAAGCGCGTTGATAATGCCAAACCCGGTTGGGCTGCCAAGTAGATCGGCGCTGCCGGAAAGGATGCTGAACGAATCCGCCGCGTAGAGCCTGGCCGTCAGCCGAAGAGCGGGCGACAAATGGAACGTGACGCTTCCCTGTGTGCTCACATCGCGGAAGGGCTGGTCGCCTCCCACCCCGCTGGTGACGTCGGTTTCCGCCGCGCCCATGCTGTATTGAACGCGGTCGCTACCCAGTCCGCCCGCCATTTGCGCTCGTCCTCGCAAAGTGCCCAGTGACCCGCCTTCTAAAAGCAGACTGCCTCGCGTGCGTCCGCCGCCATCGTCGGTGATCACATTCACCACGCCGCCAATCGCATTCGTCCCATACAGCGACGATCCCGACCCGCGCAGTACCTCTACCTTGCCGGCGTCGGTGAATAACAGATCTTCTATAAACCCCGAAGCGTCCGCTTGTGTGGCAGACGCGTCGCGCAACCGCAAGCCGTCTACTAAGACCGCTGTATCGGCAGTCCGAAGCCCGCGAATCTGCACCGTTGTAAAAGCGCCCGGGCCTCCGTTTTGTTGCACGCGCACACCAGGGACAAGTTCGATCAACGAGGAGATCGCCGAGGCATCGCGCGTATCCGCCTCTGCCCCATCCACAACGGTTATTACTTTTGAGACGTGTTCGGGCGCTTGCGGCGTGCTGGCCGCCGTCACCACCACTTGCTCATGCACCGTTGCGATTTCGAGAGCAACATTGCGTGTGTCCGCCGCAGCGCCGCGCGGGCTCAGGTGAATCCCCTCTTCCACGAAGAGCGCGAACCCGCTGGCCGACACCCTCAGCAAATAATCGCCCTCCGGCAGTCCTTCAAACCGATAAGCCCCAGCGGAATCGCTCGTCGTCGTGTTGCCCGCGCCGCCGCTCTGCGAGACCAGCGTAAGCGTTGCGCCGGGAACGCGCTGCCCCTGTGGATCTTTAACAGTTCCCACCACCGACGCCCCGCCCGTCTCGGCTAACGCAAAAGAGGCCGAGAGCGCCAAGCTCAGCAAGCCGTTCAGCAAAACACTTTTCATTGTCGAATGTCCTGACCGTTTTTCTTCAAGTAAAGCGGCAGCCCTGCCACCGTCAAAATCACTTCATTCGCAAGCTCCGCGGCCCACTGATTCAACAGCCCCTGCGTATCGCGAAAGGCGCGTGTGATGGCGGCTTCGGGCACAGTTCCCGACCCGAGTTCGTTCGCCACCAAAATCACGTGCGGCCGCTGGCTGTGTGCCGTGCCGGCAATTCGTTGTAACTGCGTTCGAACTGTATCTTCTACGTGCCCAAGCGCACCGGTGCGATGTTCCCAAAACAGATTGCTCAGCCAGAGCGTGAGGCAATCCACCAAAACCGTATCGGCCTCGCGCGCAGCCCTCTCCACCGCGTCCGCCAGTGCTAAAGGTTCTTCAATGGTTTGCCAGGTCGCGGGCCGGTGTGTTTTGTGATGCTCAATCCGCGCCGCCATTTCCGAGTCATGGTCGCCTGCCGCCTGCGCCGTCGCCACATAGGTGACCCGCTCGGCTGGCACGGCCAGCTTCTGTGCTAAACGCGATTTTCCGCTCCTGGCGCCGCCAAGAATAAGTGTCAACATCGGTCGAGGAGTCCGGGCCTCTCAATTCACAATGCCCGCGCAATACGCCTCAATCGAAAGGTAAGAAAAGTGGAGGAGAGAGAAGAGAAGGGAACTGCCCGGCCCGTGAGGCCGATCTCTGTCTGCTGCTGCTGCACCATCTGCTTTCGCCCGAAGCATAGCGCCGGCTTTTTCCATCCGAGGCAGGTCTCCTGACTTACAGGTCGTTGCAACACTGGCTACCTTCCCATTCCGAAGAACAGTGGCCTATTGCGCCAGTCGCTCGCTGTTTACAGTGGCGGGACCGTGCGGGATTTTCACCCGCTTCCCTTTTCACTCGCCCTTTCGGACGAGCACCTCAAACGAAACTTTAACGTATCACATGATCGGATAACGCCGCCACCATAGCCTCCGCTCAAAATGGCCAACGTAAACTAGATCATCTTGCTCTTTCGCCTCGCACCTCTCCGCTTCTCTTTCCTCGCCCTCGAACCCATCCACTTCCCCGCCGGTAAATCCGCCAACATCCTCCGCGGCGCATTCGGCACCATCTTCCGCCGCATCGCCTGTCTCCCCCACTGCCAAAACGCCCAAACTTGCGATCACCGGCTCACCTGCCCCTACGCCCGCCTCTTCGAACCATCAGCCTCAACCTCCACCGCCGGCCCCTCCGGTCTCGCCGACCATCCCCGCCCCTTCGTCTTCCGCGCCATCCACCTCGACGGCCAAACGTTCCTCCCAGGCCAGCCCTTCCACTTCGACCTCAACCTCTTTGACACCGACCCCGCCGCCATCGCTTACTTAGTCCTAACCTTCGCCCAACTCGCCCGCGAAGGTCTCGGCCCCCAGCGCAGCAAAGTCGAACTAATCTCAGTCGCCAAGCTTAATCAACTCAGTCACCCCGAATCCTTCATCTACCAAGAC
>Ga0209698_10003165_pt1 | contig 18438 bp, 15 predicted proteins | sample LitLauG_LLR_2012_FD_187203 | JGI IMG/M metagenome (GOLD analysis project Ga0209698, IMG submission 187203) | Freshwater sediment microbial communities from Pennsylvania, USA - Little Laurel Run_MetaG_LLR_2012 (SPAdes) (version 2) | ecosystem: Environmental > Aquatic > Freshwater > Creek >...
GGATCGCATTCAGTCACCAATACCTGTTCATCCAACGCTGATGCCTGAGCGATCACGCGCCCGAAGGGGTCGGACACAAACGAATTACCCCAGAATTCCAAGCCACTCTCCGGCGTTCCTTCGTAGCCCACGCGATTCACCGCCGCCACGTAAATACCGTTTGAGATGGCATGTGCGCGCTGCACCGTGCGCCAGGCGTCGAGCTGCGCCTCGCCATACTGTGCTTTCTCCGCAGGGTGCCATCCGATCGCCGTCGGATAAAACAAAACGTTTGCCCCCTGTAAAGCCGTTAGGCGCGCGCCTTCGGGGTACCACTGGTCCCAACAAACCAGCACGCCAATGCGTGAAAAACGAGTTTCGAAGTTGAGAAATCCCAGATCGCCGGGCGTGAAATAAAACTTTTCGTAAAACAGCGGATCATCGGGAATGTGCATCTTGCGGTAAGTCCCCAGGAGTGATCCGTCGGCATCGATAATCGCTGCGGTGTTGTGATACAAACCATGGGCCCGCTTTTCGAAAAGCGACGCTACTACGCTCACGCCCAGACTCTTCGCAACCGAGCCAATCGCTTCCGTCGAGGGGCCGGGAATGCTCTCAGCCAGATTGAAAAGCTCGGCATTCTCCTCGCGGCAGAAGTATTGGCTGCGGAAGAGTTCCTGCAGACAAACAATCTCAGCACCTTTGCTGGCGGCTTCCCGAATACCTGTTATTGCCCGTTGCAGATTGGACTCGGAGTCGAGAGAACACTTCGTCTGCACCAGACCGATTTTGAATTTACTATCGCGGTTTGCTGGCATTACATGTAGATCCCACCGTTCACGTCCAAAACGTGACCGGTAATAAAGCTCGCCTCTTCACTTACCAGGAATTTCACCGCGGCGGCGATATCTTCCGGCGTTCCCATGCGCTTCAATGGTGTTTCATCAATCATTCTCTGTTTTAATTCGTCCGAAAGCCCGTGCGTCATTTCCGTGCCAATAAAACCAGGAGCCACCGCGTTCACCGTAATGCTGCGGCTGCCAAGTTCGATGGCTAGGGACTTGGTCAAGCCGATGAGGCCAGCCTTCGAGGCGACGTAATTTGCCTGCCCCGCGTTACCTTTCTCGCCGACGACCGACGAAATGTTTACGATCCTGCCCCAACGTTCGCGCATCATTCCTTGTAGAACCTGTTGGATAGCGTAGAACGAACCGCTTAAGTTGGTATTGATCACGCCCTCCCAATCCGCTTTTTTCATGCGAACCGCAAGTCCGTCTTTTGTAACGCCCGCATTGTTAACCAAAATGTCGATGCGTCCAAACTCTTTGCTCGCTTTACCAATGCCCGCTGTGATTGATTCGCTGTTGGCTAGATCGATTTCAACAACAAATGTTTCAGAGCCGGCAGCGCGCGTCAATTGCGCCGTTTCTTCCAGTTTCGCAAGGTGGCGAGCCGCCAAAACAAGTTTGTATGCCGGACCTGCTAGCGCGAGTGCGCAAGCCTTTCCGATGCCCCGGCTGGCCCCTGTGACTAAAGCTGTTCGAACATTCATGATTCCCTCTCATCATAATGGGTGTACGTAACTCATGCCTCTTGAAGACCTGCGAGATTTTATCCGTGCCCTTGAAAAACAAGGCGAACTCAAGCGAGTTCCCTTCGAAGTAGACCCCTATTTGGAAATAACGGAGTTTGCCGATCGATCTGTAAAGAACAAGGGGCCGGCCCTGCTGTTTGAAAAACCGAAAGGTTCAAACGTTCCTCTTTTAATAAACGCGTTCGCCAGCATGCGCCGCATGGAAATTGCACTTGGCGTGAAAGATGTCGATGAAATCGCGCAGCGCATTGCCGGTTTTCTGGAACTCCAGAAACCAGAGGGCTTGCTCGACAAGCTCAAAATGATTCCCAAGTTGAGCGAGATCAGCGCGGCGTTCCCGAAAATTGTAAACAAAGGACCGTGCAAAGAAGTCATTCGCAAGAGCGGAAACTTTTCTTTGGACGAATACCCTATCTTGCATTGCTGGCCGCAGGATGGCGGGCGTTTTATTACACTGCCCATGGTGTTCTCTAAAGACCCAACCACCGGCAAACGCAATTGCGGTATGTACCGCATGCAAGTGTATGACGGCCAAACCACCGGCATGCACTGGCAGAAGCACAAACAAGGCGCCGATCATTACCGCCGCTTGGCTGCCGAAGGCAAAGAAACGCGCATGCCGATTGCGGTGGTGATGGGCTGTGACCCAGTGACTCTTTACTCTTCCATCCTGCCGCTTCCTCCCGCGATCGACGAAATGCTGTTTGCCGGTTTCATGCGCGGCGAACCGGTAGAAATGGTGAAATGCGAAACCAACGATATAGAAGTGCCCGCCAACTCCGAAATCGTTTTAGAAGGTTACGTGAATTTAGGCGAACTGCGCCGTGAGGGTCCCTTTGGCGATCATACTGGCTTTTATTCCCTCGATGATGATTACCCCGTGTTCCACATCGAGTGCATCACGCAACGCAAGAATCCGGTTTATCCCGCCACCATCGTCGGTCCTCCGCCCATGGAAGATTTCTACATGGGCAAAGCGATTGAGCGCATTTTTCTGCCCCTAATGCGCACCCAATTGCCCGAGGTGCGGGACATCTGCATGCCGGCCGAAGGCGTGTTCCATAATTTGATCCTCGTTTCCATGCGCAAGGTGTATCCAGGCCACGCGCGCAAAGTGATGCACGCCATTTGGGGTCTCGGCCAAGCGATGTTCAGCAAGTGCATCATCGTGGTCGACGATGATGTTGACGTACAGAACGTCTCCGAAGTCGCCTGGAAAGCCTTAAACAATATCGATCCGCAACGCGACGTCGAATTCTGCATGGGCCCTGTTGATTCGCTGGATCATGCCAGCCGCCTGCCCGATTATGGTTCTAAAATGGGCGTCGACGCCACCCGCAAGATCGCGGGTGAAGGCTTCACGCGGCGCTGGCCCGATGTGATCAAGATGTCGCCCTCGGTAGTTAAGCGCGTCGATGACATGTGGAAGCGCGCAGGTCTTTCAAAATAACGATGGACCGCATCCCTTACCGCGCCACCGAAGGCGCTACGCCGTATGACGGCCTGCGCCTGCCTGTCACTATTCTTCTTGATAACGTGCGCAGCATGTATAATGTCGGAGCGTTTTTCCGAACAGCAGATGGCGCGGGTATTGAGCGACTCCTGCTGAGCGGCATTACGGCTCGGCCTCCGATGAAACAGATAACAAAGACAGCGCTGGGCGCCGAAGAGCGCGTCGCCTGGGAGCCTGTGCCGAGCTTAGAGCTCTGCCTTACCCAATTGCGCACAGCAGGCTTTGAAATCGCGGCCATCGAGACCAGCAACCGCGCCGTCGATCTGTTCGATTGGCGCCCGCACTTTCCTGTCTGCGTGATTTTCGGCCACGAGGTAGACGGCATTTCTTCCGATATTTTGGCGGCCTGTGACACACACGTGCGTTTGCCAATGCTCGGCGTCAAGCACTCGCTGAACGTAGCGAGTGCCGGAGCGATTGTGATGTATGAACTGCTGCGGAAATATCGCACTCTTCACGAAGCAGATCAGTCCCGCGTAATTAAATAATCGGTCGCCACGAACGCCCGTCGCGTTGCAGCATAGCGTCGGCTGATGGCGGCCCATAACTGCCGGCTATATAGTTCGGGAATGTCTTCGCTGGATTACTGGCCCAGAAATCAAGCACGGGCTGTACCGTAGCCCAAGCCCCCTCAATGTTATCGGCGCGCTGGAAAAGCGTCGCGTCGCCAATCATCACGTCGAAGATCAAAGTTTCATACCCGGTAGAAGGGCTCGCGCCGAAATAATCCCCGTACTTGAAATCCATTTTCACTTTCCCGAGTTTCATGTTCGGTCCGGGAATCTTCGCGCCAAATTCAAGCGAAATACCTTCGTCCGGTTGCACGCGGATCAGCAGCCAGTTCGGCGCGAGGCTCGTGTCTTTCAGCAGCATCACCGGCGTCTCTTTGAAGCGAATCGCGATTTGTGTTCTCCGTGCGTTTAGCCGTTTGCCCGTCCGGATGTAGAAAGGAACTCCGTGCCAGCGCCAGTTGTCAATGTCCAGTTTCATCGCGGTATAGGTTTCAACCAGCGACTCGGGCGAAACGTCCTGCTCTTCACGGTACGCGATAGCCGGCTTGTCCCCAATGGCGCCTCGGTCATACTGGCCTCGCACCGCACAGAGCGGAATCTCCTCAGGTCCAAATTCACGAATAGCTTCAATCACCTTCGCTTTTTCCGAGCGCACCGCGTCGGCGCTCACTGAATTCGGCGCTTCCATCGCTGTGAAGGCGAGCAACTGAAACACGTGGTTCGGAATCATGTCGCGCATCGCGCCGGTTTTTTCGTAAAAGCGGCCGCGCTGTTCCACTCCCACCGTTTCAGCCACCGTAATTTGCACGTGATCGATCCGGTCGCGATTCCAGATCGGTTCGAACATGCCGTTCGCAAAGCGGAACATTAGAAGATTTTGAACGGTCTCTTTGCCTAAGAAGTGGTCAATGCGGTAAATCTGCGATTCGCCCAACACACTCAAAATCTGCTTGTTTAAAGCTTGTGCTGAAGCGAGATCGTGGCCGAACGGCTTTTCAACCACCACACGCCGCCACACCCCATTCACCTCGTTTGCTAATCCAGCTTTGCCGATTTGTTCTACAGTGGACCCAAAGAAGCGGTCAGCCACGGCCAGATAGAAAAGGTAGTTGCCCGCTGTGTGTTGCGCACCGTCCACCTCCGTGAGCTTGGCTTTTAACTTCTGATAACTATCCGGATTGGTCAGGTCGCCCTGCACGTAATACATGCGATCCGTCAGCCACTTCCATTTGTCCTGATTGACCTGACAGTTGGCGTCGCTTGCCTTCACGAATTGCTCCAACATTTCGGTCAGAGTTTTCTTCCAGACGTCTTCGGCGACCTCCGCTAAATCAAAGCCGACGATGGCAAACCCATCCGGCAACAGATCCGAACAAGCCAGATTGTAGAGAGAGGGAACGACCAGACGTTTCGTCAGATCGCCGGCACCGCCAAAAATCACCATGCAGCAAGGTCCAGCTTGCTTAGCACCACTTGCTTTGTCGATAGGCATCGCCTTTTATTCTCGCCTACTGCTGCAGAAGCTTTTTTCGATCAGCCGCGGTCAGTGCGTCTAGCATCTGCAGAAACGCCGCGTTCGTCCAGCCGAAACCCACCTGATTTGCGCTGTACCCAAAATGAATTGCGCTGACGCTCGATCCGCCGTTCACCACATCGTATTTCTCAACAATGAATCCGGCACGTTCGTATTCGTGTTTCACCAGCGTCAAAAACTTCATAGAGATGCGCTCAGCGTCCTCGTTGTAGCCATAACGGCGCAAACCTTCCACCGCGATCATCTCGAGCGGCGCCCAGCCGAACGGCGAGTCCCATTGATTGCCGCTCACTTCCGTACTCGTCTGCAAGCCGCCCACGCGCTCAAACAGCGGCAGGTTCTTCACAATGCGCGCAGCCTGTTCTTTTGTCGCGAAACCCGCCCACATCGGATAGAAAGTCGTGAGGAATGGGTAATAGCGCACGTGTTTGTCGGCAAAATCGTAGTCGTAATACAAGCCGTCCTTCTCGTCCCACATCAGCTTGTTTATGGCTTGCGCTCGCGTTGCCGCCTTGGCCCGCCAAGTCTCCGCTTCCTGCTTCTGATCTAACTCCGTAAGAATCTCCGCCGTTTGTGTTTCCATTAAAAAGAGCAGCGAATTCAAGCACACCGGGTTGTAGTGAATGATGTCGATGTTAAAAGGCCCGAAGCGGTTCGAAGGATCGAAGCCAGATTCGCGCATCGAACGGTCGCCTTTGTAGAAAAGCGGTGTAAGCGTGTCGCTCTGCTTGTCGTAATACTGGTTCAATCGGTAATCGTTCACGGCATGCGTCCGGAAATAGGCTTGCACCAAATCGTAATGCGTTCGGCCTTGCGGGTCTCGTTCGTCCGAGAGCACTTCAGGCGCAGGCCCTTCGCCAAAATCCCAATAGCGCGCCAGGCCAGTTTCAGGAGTCATGTGCGGCTCGGTGCCCCACAGTTGGTAGTACCGTTCAACCAACGGCAGCGCGTCCGCTAGCCACTTTTTATCGTGAGTCTTCGCATAAACACCCAGAACCATCTGTGTCAGAAATGGTGGCTGCGAACGGTTCAGATAATACGTACGGTTCGCATTCAGGACTTTTCCGTAATTCTTAACCTGGTAAAGAAAATTGTCGGCCATGTCTTTAGCCAGTTCCAATTCGTTGTCCTTCAGCAATCCAACCTGAATGAAATAGCTATCCCAGCCGTACATTTCGTTGAAACGTCCGCCGGGCACAACATAAGCTTTGGGCAGATACAGCAGGCCCTGTTGTGGCAGCGAGTCCACATCTTCCGGCAGTTGTTTGATGCTGATCGTTTTGAACCCCGCAGCGGGCATGTCGCGGCGCAAGCCTTCTTCCACCAGTTGTGCGTCCTCTGATCGAGAGATGTACAGCGGCCAGCGTCCATCCGGCCCAGGCTTGAATTTCGGGTCCACCACCGCTTTGGCCAAGTCTTTGTCCGACCGTTTGAGCGTCGTCCAACTCTGCTTGATATACGTCAAGATTGGCAGTCGGTTCACTGGTTCCTGCGCCGCGAGCATGGTCAAAGCCAACAAAGGGAGAATTCGCCTCGTCATAGATGTGAGTGTCCTTACCATTGGAACGTAACCGTCTTTTTCACGTAGCCCTGCCCACTCGGAAATTGCAAACTCAGCATCTTGCCGTGCATTTCCGCGTTACTGACTTTTGCACCCTCTCGATTGACCCGCGCCAGCAAGTTGTAAACCGAGCCTGCCTGCGCCTCAAACACAAACGTCGCGCTAAGCGGTCCCTGCTTTTCTTCCAACACTTTCAATTGCATCGTTCGGTCGCCGGGTTCCGGCAGTTCAGCGGGAATTGCCAGCTCCACCTTCGGCAACGCCACCGTCAAACTATGGATCTTCTCCGGCGCAGCGTCACAAGCCTTGCGGGGCAGGGACCTTGCTGTCAGGCACAATGTCTCCGGCTTCTCCGTGATTGCTCGCACATGCAACTCTCCTGCCGCACGCTCCATCTCTAAAATGACATCTGTTTCGCCCACCCTTACGTTACGGAACGTAGCGTGGTCCCAATCCGCTGGCAGTTGTGGGTTCACTCGCAACTGCTTGTTTGCTGTATCCCAATCCAAACCGAACAACCCGCGCACCAATGGGCTGATCACCATGGCCGATGACCACATCTGATGCGAACTGCTCCTTCCCAGCGGCTGAAAAAATTCGCCCGAAAGCAACTCAGTCACCGATCCCAAATCCTGCGCCCACGTGAGATTTAGATTTTGCATCAAACTCGCATATCCTGCCAGCGGCCGTCCCGCGCGGTATTCCGCTAGCGCCACCCAGCCTGTAAACAACGGCCAAACCGAACCCTGGTGGTAGCTGATTGGGTCATAAAACGGCGTCTTTTCGCTGATATCACGCGCGCCCCAATCTGTCGAAAATTCGTTCGATGCCCAGCGGCTTAACATGGCGTCCGCTTGTGGCAGCGCCATGTTGCCATCCCACCAAGCCACCGCCGGATAAATAGTGGCTGTGTGATCGAGCGTTCCATCGTCATTCCGGCTGAACGCATAGAAGTCTTCGCCCTTGTCGTAAAAATGCGCCTCGATTTCTATGTTGGTGCTTTTCGCTTTCGCGGTCGCTTCCCTCGCCAAATCTCCCTCGCCCATGTGCTCCGCAAGTTCCGCCATCGCCGAGTAAGCCTGTGCATCAAGCGCCGCCAAATAGCTCTCTTCTTTCGGCATACCCGACGGCCACGATTCCACCCATCCCGTCCCTTCGCTATTCGAATACACTCCGTTGTTCGCCTCATGCGCCCGCATAAACGCGTACGCCCTCTTGAGCGCATCCCAGTTCGTCTGAACAAAGCCCCGATCGCCGCTTTGGCGCGCATAATCTGCCGCAGCCATCAGCAACAGAGGCGTCGAATCGGCCGACGCATAAAAATACGGCGTCGCTTTCCAGTCGATGCTGTCTGCAGCCTGTGAATACTCGTGCATAATCTTGCCATCTGCCCGCTGCCGTCTTATCAGAAACTCAAGAGCCCGCTTTGTCAACCCATAGTCGCCATAACTGTTAATCGCGTAAGTGCTCCATAACGTGTCTCGGCCAAAGAACCATGCGTACCCAGGGCGTGCCGAATCCGCCGATTCGTAATACCCCGCCACCATCCCCGTCTCGCCCTGGGCTGTCACCACCTGCGCCTGGTCAATCGCGATTTCCGCCCACTTCAAACCCTCATTGATTCGCCGGTCCGGCGTTTCCGCCACTAATCGATGATCGAAAAAATGCGCGCAATAACGTTGCGTCTCCGCATACACCTTCGGCATGGCCGCCAGCAGTTCTGCCACATGCGCCTGGTCCGTCGTCATCAGCAGCGGAAAAACCAAGCCGTGATCTGCTTTTGGATCAAACTGCAACTTGAACTCCAGCGGATACGTTTGCGGATGCTCCTGATACGGCACCATAATCCCGGGCTGCGTACGCGGCATCGCCACGGCTGCCAGAAAATGTTCGTTATCGGTATGAAGTACGTAATAACCGACATCGCCTTGTTTGACCCACTCGCCATTGGGCCGTCCGAAATTCGGTGCTGGCCACATTCGCAACATCTCCGGTGTAAACGAAAACGTCAGTTCCAGCGGTCGGATCGAATCAATCTCAAAGAACACGGCTGCGGGCAGGGAAGCGTTGACGCCGCGTCCCGCGAACATATGCTGCCGCACCGTAAAGGCCGCATGCGAATACGTAATCACCGTCTCCGCGGGCGTCACCCGTATCGACGCCGCCAGCGCATTCACGTCGATCGGCACCGCGTAATCTGCCAATTCCGCGCGAATCCGGAAATCACTCAGTATCTTCACCGGCCATTCCCAAGCTTCGAACTTGCCATTTTGCCTACCGAACAATGCGCCGTGTTCACCCGCCACCGTCCAAGGTCTCCCCGGCACGCACGGCGCAATAATTTCCAGGTCGTGATTGGCAACCGCGAAGTTCGCTAGGGGTTTTAAGTCTGCGCCGCACGCAGCCCACCCGGTGAGGATCAAAATCGAAATTCGGAATGTCATAAACTATCGACTTCCATCCTATTCCCTTGGAACTGCCGAACGAATGAAAGCCACAGTACAGCTATCCCTAGATTTGATCGATCTCGACGAAGCGCTTCGAACCGCCGATATGGCCATCCGCGCCGGTGTCGATTGGCTTGAGGTCGGTACCCCGCTGATTATTGCCGAAGGCATGCGCGGCGTCCGTGAACTGCGCGCCCGTTATCCTCACGTGCCCATCGTCGCTGATTTGAAAACCATGGACGGCGGCTGGCTCGAAGCCGAAATGATGGCCAAGGCGGGCGCTAGCATGGTGGTTGTGATGGGCCAGGCGCATACCGAGACAATCGAACTAGTCGTGAAAGCCGGTCGCGATTTCGGAGCCAAAGTGATGGGCGACAACATGGCTATGCCAGATCCCATTGCCGGCGCCAAACAGATGGAAGATCTCGGCTGCGATTACATCATCCATCACATTGGTTTCGATATGCGTACTCTCCGTCGCTCGCGCGGTCAACACGCCGATACTCCCCTCGACAGGCTCTCTGACGTGGTCGCAGCAGTCTCAGTTCCCGTGCAAGCCGTAGGCGGGCTAACGTTGGAACAAGCCACAGATACCCCGCGTTATGGAGCGCCGCTTGTTGTAGTCGGAGCGCCTCTCGCCATTGATCCCAACGCGTTCAAGACCGCACAGGGCGACCTCGAAGCCATGCTCCGCTTGATATGCGAAAAAGTCCACGCATTTGGTGATGTAAAAGTTGGAAAGGAAAAGTAATTGATGAGTGCGAACATGCCTGGGTTGGTGAACTATGCGCGCACGCCGCTTTCAGTGGAGTTGCGCGAAGTACCGATTCCCGAAATTGGCGAAGGTGACGTTCTTCTTAAAGTAGGTGCGGTCAGCGTGTGCGGCAGTGATCTTCATCAGTGGCGCGGCTCCCATGGCTGGCACGTGAATTACCCGTGTATTCTCGGCCACGAATTTTCAGGCACCATTGCCAAGAAAGGCGGGCGCGTCGCGCACTTCAAAGAAGGTGACCGCGTAGTGAGCGAAACCGCCGCCGTTATCGACGAGAGTTCGCCGTTAAGCCGCACCGGTCTCTACAACTTGGATCCCACTCGCCGCGGTTTCGGCTATGGCGTCGATGGCGCCATGACGCAATACGTGCGCGTTCCCGAACGCTGCCTCCATCGCATTCCCGATAGTCTCCCTTTTCAGAAGGCCGCCCTTACCGAGCCGTGCTGCGTAGCTTACAACGCCGTCTGCGTCAACGGCCGCATTCGGCCTGGCGATAGCGTTCTAGTGATCGGACCCGGGCCAATCGGAATCCTCTGCGCCATGATGGCCAAACTCAGCGGTGCCGGCGCCCTCATCGTCGCAGGCCTTCCTAGCGATAAACACCGCTTGTCGGTTGCCAAGCAACTCGGCGCAACAGCCACGCTCGAAGGGGGCGTACAAGATTACGTTTCAAAACTGGGAGACGGCCTTGGTGTCGACGTTGCCATCGACGCTTCCGGTGCTTCCATAACTCTGCAAATGGCGCTACAAGCCGTTCGCCCTGCCGGCCAGATCATCAAAGTCGGCTGGGGTCCGCAACCAATTCAATTCAGCCTCGACCCGCTCGTGCAGAAGAACGTCACTCTCTCCGGCAGCTTCTCGCATAACTGGCCTGTTTGGGAGCGAGTCATTTCGATGATCGTCTCCGGTCAAGTCAATCTCGATTCCATCATCAGCCATGTCGCGGGCTTGTCTGATTGGCACGAGTGTTTCGAAAAAATGGAAGCTGGCGAATACGTCAAGGCGGTCCTCACTCCCTAATGCCACTCAACATCTCAGCATTTCCGAAATGCTATCTGGAAACAATTGCCAGCGGCCAGATGTCGGTTTTCGACTGGATCGAAATGGCCAAGCAGTTGGACGCCGATGGCCTGGAGATGTACACAGGCTTCTTCACAAGCTTTGACGACGGCTATATCGACTGCGTGGGCGAAGCCATGCGTAACGCCAGTTTTGCCATGCCGATGCTGTGCTGCTCGCCTGATTTCACCGCGCCCGATCCCGAGAAGCGCAAGCGTGAAATCGAACGCCAAGTGCATATGATTCGTATCACTAAGCGGCTCGGTGGCGAACGGGCCGTCTGCCGCGTTCTGAGTGGTCAGCGCTATCCAGAAGTAAGTTGGGAAGAGGGCAAGCAATGGGTGCTCGAGGCATTTCGAGAGCTGATTCCAATTGCGAAAGAAAACAAAATTGTTCTTGGCATGGAAAATCACTACAAAGACGGCTTCTGGAAGAATCCTGAGTTCGCGCAAAAAATGGATCGCTTCACCGAAATTGTGAATAGCGTCTCCGAACGTGAATACTTCGGCGTCCAATACGACCCATCGAACGCCATCGTCGCGGGTGATGACCCGGTCGAACTTCTCCGCAAAGTCGCCGATCGCGTCGTCAGCATGCACGCTAGCGATCGTTATTTGGCGGAAGGCGCAACGCTGGAAGACTTAAAGCAGAGCGACGGCACCATCGGCTATTCACCTAATCTGCGCCACGGCGTGACGGGAAAAGGGCTCAACGATTACCACGCTATTTTTAAGATTCTGGCCCAACACAAATACCAAGGCTGGGTCAGCATTGAAGACGGCATGAACGGTATGGACGAAATGGCCGAATCGCTTGCCTTCTTGCGTAGCATGAGCGATCTTTATTTCGGCTGACGGCCCGAGGTCCTGAAGGCAAAGGGGCAATAGCACTGTCTTCCTGCCCCCGCTGCAATATAATGCAGTCTGCTCAAGGAAACTAGATGAATCTGACCCGTCGCAACGCCCTAATCGCTCTGGCCAGCGCCACCCAAGCTGGCCGCTTCGCCAGCGCCAAAACCCCCGCCCTCAAGCATTTCGAACCCACCTGGGACTCCCTTACCACCTATCAATGTCCCGAATGGTTCCGCGATGCCAAGTTCGGCATCTGGGCTCATTGGGGTCCGCAATGCGTCCCCATGTTCGGTGATTGGTACGCCCGCCTCATGTACATGCAAGGCGGCAAAGACGGCAAATACGAGCACCACCTGCAGCACTACGGCCATCCTTCCAAATTCGGCTACAAAGACATCATTCCTCTCTGGACCGCCGAAAAGTTTGATCCCGATCGCCTCATGTCCCTCTACAAAGCGGCCGGCGCACGTTACTTCGTGAGCATGGGCGTTCATCACGACAACTTCGATCTCTGGAATTCCAAACATCACAAATGGAACGCTGTGCAAATGGGTCCGAAGCGCGATATCGTCGGCTCTTGGCAAAAGGCCGCCCATCAACAGGGTCTGAAATTTGGCGTTTCCGAACATCTCGGCGCCAGCTACACCTGGTTCCAAGTCGCCAAAGGCAGCGATAAAATGGGATCCCTAGCCGGTGTCCCATACGATGGCGCCAATCCCGAGTGGGACGAACTGTATCACACCAAAGCCGCGCCGGACGACACCGCCTGGTACAGCACCAATCCCGAATGGATGCGCGAATGGTTGCTGCGCATCACCGATCTCATCGATCAATACCAACCCGACCTCCTCTATTCCGACGGCGCTCTTCCTTTCGGTGAAGTGGGCCGCTCCATGCTCGCTCATTTCTACAACACCAGTTTGGAGCGCAATGGCGGCAAGCTCGAAGCCGTTTACAATTTGAAAGATTGGCGCGGCCACGCCGGCCACGGCGATTACATTGAAGGTATCGGCGTGCAAGATGTCGAGCGCGGTGGTCTGGCCGCCATCAAACCCGTGCCTTGGCAAACCGACACCGCCATCGGCGATTGGTTCTACAACGCCAGTTGGAAAGCCAAAGACACCGGAACTATGTATCGGTCATCTAAGTGGGTCATTCAGACGCTGGTCGACGTTGTAAGTAAGAACGGTAACATGCTCCTCAACGTCATTCAGCGTCCCGACGGCGCACTCGATCCCGAAGTGGAAACGCTAGTGGCGGATCTCACCGCCTGGATGAAAGTCCACAGCGAGGCAATTCATTCGACGCGCCCGTGGGATATCTACGGAGAAGGTAAGACCCAAACCGAAGGTGGCCATTTTAAAGAAGACTTCGCCTTCTCCGCCGATGACATTCGCTTCACGCAATCAAAAGATGGCAGTTCGCTCTACGCTTTTGCTCTCGGCGCCCCGTCCAACGGAGAGTTGCACATTCGTGCTCTCGCCAAGTCTGCCAAAGGCGGCAACAAAATTCGCAAAGTAGACTTGCTCGGCGGCAAAGGAAAACTCAAGCACCAGCAAACTGCCGAGGCTCTCGTCATCACGCTGCCTGATCAAGGGCTGAATACCAGCGCGCTTGCCTTAAGAATCACCGGCGAAAATCTCCATTCGGCATGAGAAAGCTTGTCTGCCTATGCTTCTCGCTCTGCACTGGCTTCGCCGCACCGCACGGCGATTTGCGCGTCACCGCCAATCACCGTTACCTTGAATTTACCGACGGCACCCCCTTCTTCTATCTGGGCGACACAGCCTGGGAACTCTTCCACCGTCTCAATCGGGAAGATGCGACCAAATATCTCGAAAACCGGGCAGGCAAAGGCTTCACCGTGATTCAGGCCGTCGTGTTAAGCGAACTCGATGGACTAACGGTTCCGAATCCTTACGGCGACTTGCCGCTGATTGACGGCGATATCCAAAAACCGAATCCTACCTATTTCCGCCATGTCGATTTCATTGTCGATAAAGCCGCTGATCTCGGTCTCTTCATCGGCATGCTTCCCACTTGGGGCAAATATTGGCAGTCGTCGAGCTCGATTTTCAAAACTCCCGAATCCGCCCGCGCCTACGGTCGCTTTCTAGGCGCTCGCTACCGCGATAAATCCATCATCTGGATCCTCGGCGGCGATAGAGCGATCGCCAATGCCGAAGAGCGTGCCACCGTCGACGCAATTGCCGCAGGCCTCCGCGAAGGCGACGCCGGACATCACCTCATGACCTTTCACCCTATCGGTCCCGCCGATTCGTCTGAAATGCTCAACGATGCAAGTTGGCTCGATTTCAACATGTACCAGTCGTCACACGCCGGCCGCGATCTCGACAACGGCCTTTACGCCGAACACGATCTCACACTGAAACCCCAACGCCCCACCCTCGACGGCGAAAATCGCTACGAAGAAATTCCCGTCGGCTTTTATCTCGCAGGCACCAGCGGGCTTGATCGTTTTGACGATTTTGACGTGCGCCAATCTGCCTATTGGTCCGTCCTCGCCGGTGCTTGCGGCCACACCTATGGCGATAACAACATCTGGCAAATGTTTAAACCAACCGCAGACCCTCCCCGTCCAACCGCTAATCGTTGGATCGGCCGCCCAGGCAGCATGATCGGCGCAAACGTCCCCTGGTACGAAGCCCTCGATCGCCCCGGCGCGTTTCAAATGAAATACTTCCGCCGCTTAATCGAATCCGTTCCCTTCCAGAAAATGATTCCCGATCAAGCCATGATTTTGGATGGCCCCACCCACGGCGGCGCAAAAATCCGCGCCGCCCGAGCCGCAGACGGTTCCTTCGCCATCGTCTACAGCCCATATGGCGAAGCCTTCACTCTTCGCAAAGACGCCTTACACGCCCCTAAATACAAAGAGTTTTGGTATGACCCCCGCTACGGCGTCTCCTACGAAATCCACACCTCCGAACGCTGGGGCATGCAAATCTACACGCCGCCAACATCCGGCCGAGGCCATGATTGGGTTCTCCTCCTAGAAGACGCCACCGCCGGTTTCTCGTTGCCCGACTCTCACTAGCCCAAAGCAAAGGGGACAGGCTTCTCTTTCCCAACACCACAAGCCGCCAACCGTCCGATCTTCCTCTCCGGTGGACAGAGTTGCCTGTCCCCTTTGCGCTGTTCATCGCCGAATTGCCTTTCTCCGGACAAAATGACAGTCTCCTCGTCGGAACCAACTCTTTCCTTTTTCACAATCCTTCAGTGGCATACTGGTCAGCAAAGGGGATTTCTTTTCTTGAGTCCAATGAAACTCTGTCGTCTCATCGGCGGTAGCATGTTTTTCGCTGTCGCCCTGTGCGCGTCGCAGCAACAGCAAGACGCCCCCGCGCCTCCACCGCCGCCCGACCAATCCGCCGCCATGAAAGAAGCTGTTCGCAACTTTCTCGCCATCGGCGCGCCTCCTAATCCGGAAGCCGTCAAACGCGGCCAAGCGCTCTTCGTTCCCAATTGCGGCTTCTGTCACGGAACCAATGCCCACGGTGGCAACAGCGGTCCCGATCTCGTTCGCTCCGTTCTCGTACTCCACGATCAAGGTACCGGCAAAGAAATCACACCCGTCATTCGCAACGGCCGCCCCGCCAAAGGCATGCCGCCCTTCACTTTGACTGACCCCCAAATCCTCGATATCGCGGCCTTCCTCCTCTCGCGCAATCAAGCCGCTGCCAATCGCATGGAATATCAACTCCAAAACGTTGTCACTGGCGATCCCAAACTGGGTGAGCAATACTTCACCGCCCATTGCGCCAGTTGTCACTCACCCACCGGCGACCTCGCCCACATCGCTTCCAAAATGGACGCGCCCGCTCTCCAATCCCGCTTCCTCTACCCTCGAGACCAATCCTTCTTCGGCCCCAGCGGCCCGCCCAACCCTCGCTCACAAGTCACTGTTGACGTCACCCTTGCTTCCGGCCAAACCTTCTCCGGAGCGCTCAATCACATCGATGATTTCAGCGTCGCACTTACCGATCAAAGCGGCCAACACCATTCCTGGCTCCTCGAATCCGAACCCGGCATCAGAGTCCAGGTCCACAATCCTCTCCAACCCCACCTCGATCTGCTCAAGCAATACACCGACGCCGACATGCACAACATCCTCGCCTACCTGGAGACCATGAAATGAAACTCTCTCATCTCGCGCTATTGTTCATTTCTTCCATCCTCACCATCTCCGCGCAGGGCCTCGATCCCGCGTCCATCATCCATCCGGAGAAGGGAAGTTGGCCCACCTATAACGGCGATTATTCCGGCCGTCGTTTCAGCGCGCTCGATCAGATCAACGCCCACAATGTTCACGATCTGAAACTCGCTTGGCTCTATCACGCCCAAGCCGGCCCCGGTGGCGGTAGCCCCTTCGGTGTCGAAATCAAGTCCACGCCTCTGCAAATCGATGGCGTTCTCTATTTCACCGTGCCCGACCATGCCTGGGCAGTCGATGCACGCACCGGCCGCGAGATTTGGCACTACAAGTGGCAAAGCAAAGGCGGCATCCACACCGGCAATCGTGGTGTCGGTATCTATCACGATTGGTTGTTTTTCGAAACCCCCGACGACCATCTCATCTCGCTCGATAAGAACAGCGGCAAGTTCCGCTGGGCCGTCGAAATCGCCGACCTCGCGCAAGAATATTTCTCCACCCCCGCGCCTCTAGTCATCGGCAATCACATCATCGTCGGCGTCGGTGGCGATTCGCTCGACGTGCCTGGCTTCCTCGAATCTCGCGATCCCGAAACTGGCTCCGTCCAGTGGCGTTGGAATACCGAGCCCATCAAGAAAGGCGACCCCGGCTCCGAGACATGGCCCGACGAACAATCCATGACCCACGGTGGCGGAATGACTTGGCTAACAGGCACTTACGATCCGGAATTGAACCTTTTATATTGGGGCACGGGCAATCCGAACCCCGTACACGCCGGACAAGGCCGCAAAGGCGATAACTTATGGACCTGCTCCATTGTCGCGCTCAATCCCAACACCGGTAAACTCGTTTGGTGGTTCCAGCCCTCCCCGCACGACACGCACGATTGGGACAACATCGAAGAGCCCGTCCTGTTTGATGCGGAGATCAACGGCGAAAAGCGCAAGCTCCTCGCACAAGCCGCCCGCAACGGCTACTTCTTTGTGTTAGACCGCACTAACGGTAAAAGTCTAGTTACCGCACCCTTCATTGATCTTAATTGGTCGAAAGGCGTTGATTCCATCGGCCGCCCCATTCCCGATCCAGCCAAGGAACCCAAAACCGACGGCGCTCTTGTCATCCCCGCATCCGGCGGCGCCACTAACTGGCCCCCGCCTAGTTATAACCCGGAAACTGGACTCTTCTATGTAAGTAGCAGTCCCTCTTACAGCGTTTACTATCTCACCGACACCACTGCGCACCCCGAAGGCTACGGCGGCCGCGATAGTGGGCTCTGGGCCGAATCCGCCCTCAAAGCCATCGATATCAAAACCGGCAAAATCCGCTGGAGTCACACCTTCCCCGGCGAAGGCGGCTCGCTTTCCGGTATTCTCAACACTGCCGGCCATGTCCTCTTCACCGGCGACCCTTCCGGCAACGCCATCGCCTTCGACCCCGCCAGCGGCAAAATCCTCTGGCACGCCGCCTTGACCTCAACCGTCAGCAACGGCCCCATGACCTACGAACTCGATAAGAAACAATACCTAGTCATCGGTGCCGGCGACATGCTCTACGCCTTCACCCTCCCCTAAACGAACAAGCAAAATGGGGACATCGAGGGCTTCTGGCGACAGGCACCTCAAACGTCCGAAAAGCATAGGTGTCCCCATTTCGCGTTGTTCATCGCCTCAACGCCACGGCCCGTTTCCATCTTCTAACTTCCTTCTTCCTCCGTCTACTGATCACCCAACGCGTACCGAATGCCGAGGCGCGTCCTCACTTCGCACTCCCCACCCCCTCACCGTATCTTCGTCAACGCCGTAGCCGCGTTCTTTCCGCTCTCCGTGTCTGGCCCATACTTCACCGCATCCCCCCAATACTGCCGCGCTTCCACCAACCTGTTCCTATTCGCACAGATTGCCCCCATGTTGTACAACGCATCCGGTTGCCTCGCGTCTATCTTCAACACGGCCAAGTTCTGCCTCTCCGCCTCATCCGGATCGTTCAGTTGATACGCAACCAGGCTCAATTCCAACCGCGCATCAATCAAACTCGGATCGGACTTGATCGCCTCCTCCAAATGCTTCCTCGCGTCGGCCAGTTTACCTTCGTTTTTCTCCAACTCCGCTAATCGCAGTAAAATCGGCGGATGCCCCGGCTTCGTCTTAAGTTGTTCCTCAAGAAAAGCCTTCTCATGCGCCGGAGTGGCCGGTGCCTGCTTTTGCGACATCTCCTTCGTCAGCGGTTTCAGCGCCGGGCTCGATCCGTTATTGGGACTCGGCTTCGCGACCGCCTCCGAAGGGTCATGCGAAATTACGTGTCGTCCAATAAACCACGCGCCCACCCCACAACCGAGCGCCACTCCGGCCACGGCAAGAATATTCTTTTGCGTCATGCCGCGACCACTCTTTCGACAATCTCAACGCCAATCTTCCCCAAAAATGCCTCCGGTGATGTCCCACC
>Ga0209698_10003166_pt1 | contig 18437 bp, 11 predicted proteins | sample LitLauG_LLR_2012_FD_187203 | JGI IMG/M metagenome (GOLD analysis project Ga0209698, IMG submission 187203) | Freshwater sediment microbial communities from Pennsylvania, USA - Little Laurel Run_MetaG_LLR_2012 (SPAdes) (version 2) | ecosystem: Environmental > Aquatic > Freshwater > Creek >...
GTCTATGCGAATTTTGTCGCGAATGTAGTTTCCTTGGACGGCATATCTCCCGGCGGCACCATCCTCAGTGGGGCGGCGCCTGCAGCCGCGACGAGCTCGGTGGCAACGGCGCGTGCCATTGCTACGGCCCGCCTCGGAGAGACAGTTCAACCTGGCAAGTGCCAGCAATGGATGCCGCAGTACGGAGGAATAATTTGCGGGGGCACGGACCCGTCAAAGCCTGCGATTCTGCTGATCCACGGGTTGCACCAAAGCGCGGCCTCGTGGACCAAGCCTTCGAGCACGGGATACAACTACGATCACACGCACACCCCGGCAGACGCCAATCTTGGCAGTCACTCCGCGCCGAATGTGGGGCTATACAAAGCGGGGACGTCCGCCATGCTCGATGTGGATCCGTTGAACTGGTTCGATTACCTGGTGAAACAAGGTTTCACCGTTGCGGCTTGGAGCCAGCCGTGCTGCAACTTCGCCGCGGCCTATCCCTCGGCGCAACAGGCCCTCGCTCAATTTGCTAGCGATACGGCAGCGATGAATCCCTCCGCACCGCCACACATCGCGCTCCTTGGACACAGCCGCGGCGGCCTGGTGATCGATCAGCTGCTCCACGATCAGGGTAGCCTTGGCAGCCGCATCCGCTGGGCGATCAGCATTCATTCGCCGCATCACGGCAGTCAGGTCGCAGAAACGCCCCAAGTTCTGGCCGACGACGCCTCGCAACTCTTCGCTGGCGTGGAACTACCGCCGGAAGTCAAAAATCCGTTGAAAGATTTGGCGCTTCACATCGTGAGTCCCCTCAATCAACTGATTGATGATGGATCGAAAGAACTTGCGCCGCAGAGTTCTTTGATTACTGGTTTGCTCAACGGCGACGCACCGGTTGCCGGCGTGCAGTACTACACGTTTGGTGGCACCAACCCAAACCTCGTGCGCTTCTATACGTGGCTGTTCACTCCAATGAGCTCGGTGCCGCAATACAAGAATCTCGAACAGTACTTCGACTGGCAGGCAAAACCAGCGGAAGTCGGTTTGGTGTCGCCGCTGCTCGAGCGCGTGCCGGGCGCCGTGCCGGAGATCAAGGCAGGCCAGGGAGACAGTCTGGTGACTGACCAGAGCGCGCGGCTACCCTACTCCATCCACCAAACCGATCAACTGAATCATGCGGAAGTCCTCTGGGACCGCACGTTGCAGCAGAAGGTCGCGGACATCCTATCTAGCGTGCCCCCGCGCATGGTGGCCGCGAAACCCTTGAGCCCGCGATGACGGAGCGGAAAGCTGAAAGTAAAAAGGAAGGCATCAAATGACGCAAAAAATGATTCATCTCGGAAGCGTACTGATCGTTGCGATGCTGCTGGCGACATTGGCCCCCGCGGCGAGGTCGCAGGCATTCCAGCTCTGTTCGATCACGGCGATTGATGCCCGCACGGATTCAGTCTCCGCAAGGATGAACGCGAGCAAAGCGGCGTTCCAATTCAGGGTCACGGATGCTGCGTTGTTGAAATCACTGAAGGTCGGACAAGAAGTCTACGCGAATTTCACGACCAAAGAAGTCTCGCTCGACGGCAAGAAGATACTCGGCGAGATTATCAGCCTTCCGCAATCTGCTGCCCCCCAGGCTGGCCCGGTAACGACGCCGACGAGTGCCCCGCCTACTGCCAACCCTCAAGCTGGCAAACTCGCGACCGGAGCGTCCGCAGCGTCGCCGGCGGTTGTTGGCGGAGTCCAGAACAAGCTAGGGCCCGTTCAGGTGTGCACGGTCACCGCGCTTAACACCTATACCGGCGTGGTGACGGCGAAAGAGAATACCACCGGGCAGACAATTACTTTTCAAGTCGCGCACTTACAACCGATTGATGGAGCAAAGCTGTTCCAGACCTTCAAGGTGGGCGGCAAGGTTGATCTCCAACCAATCGACGGCGCAGTGCTGACCTCAGGGTCCAATATGCGCGTCACGGTGCAGGGGCTTCAGCCCATAGACGGAATCGTCTCCTCGATTGGCGCGGCGGCGACAGCCGCTGGTGCCCAGTCCGCAGGTTCCGCAAAGACTATGGCGGCACCGACCGCGACGGCGATTCAAAACGTCAGACAGCTCGGTGCTCTGCCCCAGCTCTCATACGGGACTCCCCATCCTGCGCCATCTGGCCCCCGGGGCATGCCTGCGCGATGGGAATCGCGAGGAACCTACGTGCACATCCGTGGGTACGATGGAATTGAACAGGCCCAGGGTATCCCCGAGGGAGTCAAGACCTTGCTAAAGATACACGTAATGGCTCTTGAGCCCGGTGAATCCGACCATTACCTCATAAACCCGCAGCTAGCCGTGCAGTGGAGCAAAACTCATCCTGTACCCCCTCAAGTTAAACCGCCCAGCACTAGTGATGGTCACACCGGATGCAGCGCCTGGTCCATACATTGCGCAGGAGAAGTTGTGAAGCATGCGGAGGACGAAACCTCCAGGCAGGCCCAGATACTTCGCCAACAAGCCCAGGCTGACTGGAAACACTGGAGCACAGAACTTACTAAGGACTGGCATGAGGCAGAAGGTTGCCTCGCGGATAATACACTGCCTCTGGATAATATCCCGATTGAGTTCGCCGCCTCGCCCAGCGTGGGGATACATCTGGAACAAAGTGGTAAGACCACGAACGGGCCGGCTTTCGGAGGCACCACGAGCGGTTCGGCCTCCGGAAAGGCCGAAGGGACAGTCAACCTGGCTTTGCCCATGAACTCTCCGGACTTCCGGGCAAACCTGGAAGTGTTCTACATTCCCTGTCTGCCGTTCATGGTCCGGCCCAAGAGCATCAGCGGGCATGGGACGGTAACGGTGGGAAGCAGACTCACTGCCGCGGTGAAAGTCACCGGACAATTCGATGAAAATATTTCCACGGGCAGCGTGCAGGTTCCCATCGTTTTGATCCCCATCGTCCTCTTTGGTATTCCCATAGCGGAGATGGAAGTCAGCGCCTATGTCGAAGGAAATATCGAAGTCAGTGGCAATGGCGCGTTCACCGCAAACTTCGCATTGGATAATCCGCACGAGATGAAGTTAGATTTTAAATGCGACGGACATGGCTGCACTGGGCATTCACAGCCCGTGCCGGTACCCACAATAGCGACCGAGACCGCCCAGCTCAATGGCCGAATACGTGTCGAGCCGACGATCTTCACAGCGGTTCAACTTGACTTCGATTTTGGCGCCCTTACCGCGCGCGCCGGCCCGCAGCCTTATTTGCTTGGTGAGGTCTATGGCTGCATAGGGGCGGCCGCGTCTCAGAATCTCAGCAGCGGATCTTCCACGGCGCAGGACTGGCACGCACTCACAGCGGATGTGGATTGGGGAATAGATCTGCGCGGTCAGGCCCTGCTGGGCGGAGACAAAGTGTTCGACAAGACTCTCCACGGAGTCATCAAGAAGAATACGCACATCTGGTTCAAGGACCTGTGGCCAGGCGGCTCCAATGCGCTTTTTCCGTTTGTGAATGGCGCTGCGCAGGCGTCGATGGGTGCTCCCGCGCTTTATCAGATCAAGATGCCCGGCTGCTATCCGTACCCGGACAAAGTGAACTATCAGCTGGCGTGGTCCGGCAGCGCCACTGCTTCGTTGGGCGCTTCTGGCCCAAGCAGTGCGAGCAGCAAGAATGGCGCCACCGCGGCCACGCGCGGCGTGGTACAGCAGGACGCGCGTTTAAAGCTCACTGCGAATGGCTCTACACCACCTGCCAACGGTCCGGCGTCTCCCTGCAACTTGCAACCGGCGCAGGGCTCTTGCGAATTCGATCCGGTGAAGAACCTTGGGATCGACTTGGTCTGGCCCGCAGCAGGCGCCAACAACCTGGCGGTAACCGCCGTGAGCGATACGCATGGCCGGGAATATAAGGCGGCGCAGCCTACTACCGTGAACATCACGGTCCAGTAGCGATGTGCCGGTCTCGCTTCTCGAAGTACTCGACGGTGTTCCCGCCAGGGACCGCAGGATCAGTCGTCCCTGCGGTCCCAAACGGTGAGCACGAAATTCTGAAATCTGAAAAGGAGCAGCAATGAACACGATGCCAAATCAAATACCGAATGCAACAGCGTCTCCGAGCTTCACTCCCACGAGCGCGCGCAAGGGCTGGTTTGCGCGCAATTGGAAATGGTTTGTGCCTACGTTCTTCATTGCTTTCTTTGGTTTGCCGCTGGTGCTGATCGGAACTGTCTTTGCGGCAATGAAGAATTCAGATGTGGCGAAGGAGTCCTTGCTTCGAGCCCAAAAAAATGCGGTCCTCGTTCAAAAGCTTGGTACGCCGATCGAGGCGGGCTGGCTAGTCAGCGGCTCCATCAACGTTTCAACGACTTCCGGCGATGCTGATCTTGCCGTGCCCATTTCCGGCCCAAAGGGCCAGGGCAAGATCTATGTTACCGCCCACAAGAGCACCGGCGCATGGGATTACCAGGTCATGCTGGCAACCGTTGAAGGAAACGATCAAAGGATTAATCTGCTTTCGGATGCAACGGCCGGAACCGAGTCGCCCGCAACGCCACCAGTAGCGCAAGCCCAGACAGCGGAGGGAACTTCGGCAGTGGGAACTCAGCCTGCCGCACCCGCTTCTCAGCCGGCGGACCCCGCATCCGCCACGCCAGCCTCTGAGCAGGCGAGTGTAATTCAAACGCAAGAAACCACAGCCCAGGGCATCGTGGCCGAAATCACCGAATGCCGGCGGAAGGAAGGTGTCCTCACCATAAAAGCTCGATTCCGCAATACCTCAAATAAAAACTCGCATCTGACGCTCATCCACTATCCGCCTTCCGGGGATCACGAAAGGTTTTACCTCACTGCGGGAAATAAGAAATACTTCATCCTTAAGGATTCGGAAGGCACCTATTTGTCCAGCAACAGCGTTGGCAATGACGTCGGCAATTCCGTCGAGGTTAAATTGGAGCCGGGGCAAACTTTCCTGTGGTGGGCGAAGTATCCGGCGCCCTCGGCCGACGTAAAGAAAATTAATCTCATGATGCCTGTCACTGCCCCGTTTGAGGACGTTCCCATCACCGACAAATAGCAGCTGAGGCTCGTTCCGCTTGTGGGAGGAAGTATGACGACACCGCGAAGCTTGAAAATATTTTTGTTACTTCTGGCCCCTTGCTCTGGATCGGCGCAGACCAAGTACGTCGATCCGGATTCTCCGGCGGTGCAGGCCGCGGCCCAGGCGGCGCTGGCGCACGCCAAAGTTATGGACATCGCAGGCGTGACCCGTGAAATCCAAGGCTTGGCCAGCGGAATCCAGGGCGCGACCACGGGAATCCAAGGTGTGCTTCAGGATCTCGGGGCGAAAGTCACCGAGCACGAAGTGAAGATCGAGCTAGACGCTGATGTGCTGTTCGACTTCGATAAATACAACTTGCGTCCCCAAGCCGCCGACAGTTTGCGCAAAGTCGGTGAGGTCGCCAAGAGCTACGGTACATCGCCCCTGACTATTGAAGGTCATACCGATGGCGTGGGTTCCCACGCCCATAACATGAAGCTTTCGGATGACCGCGCCGCATCCGTAAAGAATTGGCTGGTTCAAAATGCGGGCGTTTCGGCGTCTCGAATAGCCACGCGGGGCTTCGGAGAGACCAAGCCAGTTGCGCCCAACACGAACCCCAACGGCACCGACAACCCTGCGGGTCGCCAGAAGAACCGCAGGGTCGAAATCACGATTCGTACAGGATAAAAAGAGTTTGGATGGCGCTGCAATGCGATTGAGGCCGTCCGGCGCACTTTGAGCGCGGCTGAAATGCTCAGCTTCAAATGGGCAGATGTCGATTTCGAAAAGCGATTGCTGAACGAGGCGGTCGCAAAAACTCTGCCTAGTTGGCCGTTCGACGACCATGGTCGCTGGGGTCGGAATTGCCAGCTTCTCTCAGGGACCGGACGCGGGCCACAGCCGAGAGAAGAGCGGGATGTTCCAAGCAGACTCTCGCAAACGCGCGGGCCGTGAGGTTAGAAATGCGAGCACGGGATTCCAGGGTTGGGGGCGTGCCGTTTCGTTTGCCCACCGTCCGTTGTCTGCGCAGACACAACGCACCTAGAAAGCGTCGTCACTCCAGATGGTGGACTACAAGTGCCTCACCATTCCTACCGAAGAGGTCCAGACCGAAGCTCGATTTTTCAGGTGGAGGAAGTCAGCAAGATCATTGCGGCCGCGCGGGAGCCGTACAAAACGATGTTCATGCTCCAGGCTATGGGCGGAATGCGTGCCGGCGAAATGCTCGGCCTCCAATGGCCTGATATCGACTTCGAGAAAGGCTTTCTTAACATCCGGCGTTCCGCGTGGTATGGACGTGTTCAAACCACCAAAAACAAAAACAGCGAGGCGATAATTCCGCTACCCGGCATCCTTGCGGCGACACTTCGCACATTTCGGGAAAACTGGAAATCAAATCCAGACGGCTTTCTGTTCGTCCCGAGAAACAGAAGGCCCCCTTCATCCAACAAGGTATTGGAGTATGGACTTCTGCCGGTGCTCGATCTCTTGGCCATTCCTCGCTGTGGGCTCCATGCCTTCCGACACACTCACACGAGTTTGCTGCTCGACAAGGGCGCAACTCCGAAGGTCGTTCAGCAACAGCTACGGCACGCAGATCCCCGCGTCACGCTTGGGGTCTATGCCCACGTTCTCAGAAATGCTCACCGCGAAGCAGTCGAGAAAGTAGCTTCAGTTGTGTTCCAAAGTGTTCCAAAGGCGAAGAAGAAACGAAGTACATTCAGTAGCTTCCGGGCAATCGGCGTTGGGTTCTATTCCCATCGCCCGCTCCAGTTATCTTGCTTCCCACTAATAACTTAGCGACTTCTCGCGGCGACAAAAGGCGGCATTAAGAATAAGAAAGAATGAGCCTCAAGGGTGGCACCGGCGGCTCAGGTTTTTTTAGCTATTTTAACAGTTAGTCCAAGAAAGGCCGCGTAGCGACAGAGAGCCAAGGTGCTCAGGCATTCTTCAAGCCTTGCAATGTCATAGTGCGTTGTGGGGTAGATACCAGGGTGTCCGACGAATGGGCGACGACTTTTCCGAAGCAGTCAAGAGGATTCTAGCTGCGCGAGCCAGTTACATATGCTCGAACCCCGAGTGTCGCGCGATAAAGGGATCGTGCTCGCGGCTGGAGAAGCAGGTTGCCCAAGCGAACGTACTTTTGCTTTTGGTGGAGAGGTGACATTGGGCGAAAACCCAACAATTGGTCGGTGAATACTGGTGAGCTGCTGAATGGACACTTTGCAAGACCTCCAAAGCGCAGAAATGCCGCCAATTTCAGCGTTTTTGTGATTTCTCACTACCTTGCCAAGGTTCAGGCGTGAGTTCCATTGCGACGGCCTTTACGACAGAGCGATTCCCGAATATAAGAAATCGAAAAGATTTTAGATGGGCCTACTCAACCGTAAAGTTTTCGCCCTTCCAGTCCGTGCTGGCGCCTTTCAAACCGACGGCCCGGACCTCTATTCGGTAAGATCCTTTGGGAACCTTGCTAATGTCGATGCCGCGACCGATGGGGATCGCGGAAGTTCCAGGCTTAGCGTATGGCGCGACACTTATCGGTCGTGGATCACTGACAATTTTGCCGACTTTTAGGTCAACAATTCTAATTTCAATTTCGGCGGACCCATTCTCGCTTCCTTCTCCCTGAGGCGTATAAACCTCAAAATATGCGTAAAGAGACTCTCCCAGCTTAAATCTTGTGTCGGCCGTTGGTTGGAATTCTGTTTCGTTGCTCACGAGCGGCGCATAGTCGGGCACCTGAGGTGTCCAGGTGCCTGGCAATCCTTGCGCGTTGACGGAGAATCCGTCGCATGCTCCAGGCGCGCAATGGTCCGGCCGCACTTTTCTCTACGCTGAAGGTTCTCTGCGAGGGCGTGGACTTCGTCTCCGACCTGTTTGCCCTGGACTTTTCTTTGTAGAAAGAGGGGCAGCCCTCTCCGATACCAATTCTCTGCTTCGCGGCAATACTGAAGCTCCAGGGTGGAAACGTGTGACTTGAACGACATGTTTGCGTACAACCCCGCGATAGCGACCTGCGTATTGGCAACAGCGAACCGACGAGACTCATTCGTAGGATCTGCTTGTGAAAGGTTTTCAATCAAGGCGAGCGCTTTCTTGTAACTGTCCAAGGCCCCTTTTGTATCGGCCTTCCTTTCAAGCACCCCACCCAGCTTGAGATAAGTTGTGGACAAGCCTTGGCGCGCCCTGGTGTCTTGCGGGTCAGCTGCCACGAGTGCGGCGCGGATTGCGAGTGCTTTCCGATAGTAGCTGACGCTCCCGTCGAAATCGCCTTGTCTGCCGAGAATAAACCCCATGTCGCCATACGCGAACGTGATGTTGTAGCGCGTCCGCGCGTTGTCTGGATGCAGCGCCAATTGTGCTTCATCAATTGCCAGAGCAGCTTGCTCGTGTTCAAAGGCGGGTTGCAATTGATTCTGCACGATCAGCACACTGGCAACGCGCTTGCGCGAGAAAGAAAGCTGCGTTTGATACTTTTCGTTTTGGGGATCAGTTCTGGCAAGCCGTTGATAAATGGCCAGGGCCTTTTCATGGTAGGTCAACCCCTGGGTCATATCATTCGCGTCGATAAAGCGGAGCCCGGTTGCCGAATATGCATCAGCAAGGTCAGACTCAACCCTTAGATCTTCTTGATTGGAGGCAGCCAATTCCTCAAGGCCGTGCACCGCATTATCTAAAGAGCGGTTACGGCCGCTCTCATCGCCCACGTTCGCTTGGATGTAATACAAATTGATGTTCGATTCAGCCAACTCACGCCGAATGTCTCGATTCAAAGGATTCAGCAAAAGGGCAGCTTGCAGAGACTTAACAGCTTTGAGACTGTTCTGCAGTGCTTTCGGAGTGTCGCCGAGATTGGCGTCCCGAGGATGACCCTGAACATTCGCAAGTCTCCCGTAGGCCGCTGCCAGCTCTCGCAGCAGCGCTGGGTCGGATTGGGACTCCTGTGCAAGCCCATCCAGGTACTCCTGCGCGCGCTGGATGATCAGTCTTCTTGCTGCTGTTGCCCCGGGCAGTTCCTGGATCGAATCGTGTACTTCGAAGATAAGGGAATTAGCCAATTTGCGGACGTCATTAAAACGGCGTTCGGCCCGGGCACGTTCGGCGCGAGCGATCCGGGCCTGGCGCAGGGTCACACCTGTAGCGGACAAAAGGGCGACCACCACTAAGGCGGCCACAGCGACGCCGACTCTGTGCCGTGTGACGAATCTCGATGCCCGATAGCTGAACGTAGACTGGCGCGCCATGACGGGAAGATGTTGGAGATGGCGCTGGATGTCCTGCGCGAACTGCTCGACGGAAACGTAGCGGCGCTGTGGTTCCTTGCGCAGGGCCATGAGCACGATGTTGTCGAGGTCGCCGCTCAAGCGCTTGCTCAGTTTTTCGGGCGAGCCTTCACGCGTTAGGCTGAAGGCTGATTCGTCAGTCCGTTTTGTTTCGCCGTTCGCAACTTGGACTTGCTTGTGGCGCACTGCCGTGCTGGGTTTCTCTGGCTCGGTCTCGCAGACGGCGCGCGAAATCTCGTGGGGCGTGTGGGTGGAAACATTGTAGGGGGTGCGTCCAGTGAGCAGTTCATACAAAACTACTCCCAGGGAATAGACGTCGCTGGCGGTGGTGATGGGCTCACCCTTGACTTGTTCGGGGCTGGCGTACTCGGGAGTCAGTAAACGGACCAGGCTAAGGGTCTGCTCCGCCGGATCGGTGTCATCGCTCGACACCAGGATTTTGGCGATGCCGAAATCCAGCAGCTTCGGGATTCCCTCCGCGTTCACGAAAATATTGCCCGGCTTGATGTCGCGATGGATGATCAGGTGCTGATGGGCATACTGCACCGCGGAACAGATCTGAAGAAAAAGATTCAGCCGTTCGGTGGTGGAAAGTTTGTGGGCGTCGCAGTAATTATCAATACGCTGGCCTTCAACAAGTTCCATCACGAAGTAGGGCATGCCGTCCGCGGTCGTGCCGGCATCGAGAATTTTCGCGATGTGGGGGTGATTCAGGCTCGCCAGGATCTGGCGCTCGTTCCTAAAACGGCTGGTCGTAAACTCTACGCCGAGCTCCGAGCGCACAATTTTGAGCGCGACTTGCTGCTTGTATTGACCATCGGCGCGAACCGCGCGATACACCGCGCCCATTCCGCCGACCGCGATTTCTTCCAGGATTTCGTACGCGCCAATTCGCTTGCCGGACGGTAGGCGGAATCGAGTTTCCTCGTCCGGGTTCAGAGTAGGCAAAGAAGCAGGATTTAGCACGTCTGTGCCCGCTTGCTCGTGAGAAGCGAGAAGCGATTCCACTTCGCGGCGTAAAGACAGGTCAGCACATGCGGCATCCAAATACGCAGGGCGCTGGGAGGAATCCAGCTCGAGAGCGGATTCAAGAAGGGGCCGGACGCGTTGCCATCGTTCCGGTGTCATGCGCGCAACTATTTACCACGCATTTCGAGAAGAAGCCAGGCGCGTGCGGAAGCCCAACTGCGCTTCACCGTGGCCGGGGAAATTCCCAGGAACTCCGAGGTGTCTTCAATGGAAAACCCACCGAAATGGATGCCAACGATTCGGACATCCCCCGAATCCAATGCAGCGAGTCTGTTCGGGGCGTAAGGTTTCATTGCAACCTCGCGTACTCCACCTTGGCATCTTTCAAAATTGGAATATCGGAGTCGGCGTCTTTCCAGAGTGTCAGGAACTTTTTGTACTCGTCGAGCGCCCGGACACGGGCAGCATCGGCATCCAGTCCTTGGGAAGTTCTCGACTGCAAGGTGTCGGCGCGAGCCAACCCCAAGTGCGCGAGCGCTCCCGTCCAGCAGTTCCCGACAATCCCGTTGTGGTCGATAATCTTTTGATACTCGGCGGCGGCAGCACTGCCCTGCCCGGCCGCCAAGTATGCCTCTCCCCGGATATACGCGGGATAGAGACAGGAAATCCCAACGGGCGTGGTGATAACGTTGCCCATCTCGATGGGCAAAGCGGCTCGCAGAGTATTCAAGGCTGAATCGGGTTTCTTGCGGTTAAGGGCCAATTGCGCCTGAATCGAAGGCAGCCAAAGCAACTGCATCTGCGTGTCTAGGGGAAAGCGCCTCCCTAGGTCTTTGGCCAAAGCTTCGGCTCGTGTCGTGTCTCCTGCCATTGCAAATGCAAGTGCTGTTTCGATCTCGACACCCTGACTCGTCGGAGAAATCTTCAAAGCCTCTGCCGCGGTCTGTCGGGCTTCTGCGGCATAACCATAAGCAGTTTGTTGCAAGGCAGCATCGGCCTGCAATAATGCCCCATTTTCCTTGTTGTCAGCGCGTACCGCGGAGTCGACAGCCCGCTGAGTCAGCTCCCGCGCCTTGCGAAGGTGACCAGCGTATGCCTGAGTATTCGATTGGAGCGCAAGTCCGAAGCTCTCATATTCGGGCTTGCCCGCATACCACTCTTGCTGTTCTGCCATTGCTGCGAAGTCTGCTCGGAGAAAGGCAAGAGTGTAGAGAGAATTGTGGAGACCGTACGTATCGTGTTTTCGTGCCTGCGCCTCGTGGATAACCTGGCGTGCTTCGTCAAAGTGCTGTAAGGCAATGGTCCAGGTGGCGAGAGTGTCGTACCAGCCGGCGTCTGAAGACTCAAAACGCAAGGCCTGTTTTGTGAAATCAACGGCCTTCTCATAATTCCCCTGTGAAGCGGACACGTTGCCCAAATCTTCGTAAGAAGCGTAGCTTCGGGGGTAACTCTCAATCTCTTCTTGATAGGTCTGTGCCGCCTTATCCAGTTCCCCAGTTGCAAAAAAATAATAGTTGGCCGTGATGGTCAACCTCTCCCGTTCGCTAGCACGCTGACACAACTGGAACGCCCTGGTGTAGTTCAGCCTTGCCCGATCCACCTGGTCCAGATTGAAGTAGTCGCTGGCCATCGCGCTGTAACCAGTTGCAAAGTTCGGATCAAGCTCGATGGCACGTTGATGGTAGGGCAGGGCTGCGGCGGAGCCTTTCTCAGTGTGGGCCTTTTGTCCAAGGCTATACGCCTTCAGAGCTTCCAGGGAAGAAGTGGTGGCTTGTTCGAGTGGAACATCAAACTTCTGCACCGTAGTCAGCGACTCGCCCAGTTGACGGCGGAGCTTGGATGCTTCCTCGCCCAGTGTGTCCAGCACCTTCTCCTTTGATGCCGCGGTCACCTGCTCTTCCGCCAGCGTATCTCCACTCTGGCAATTCACAGCCTTCAACCCCAGCACATATTCGCTGCCCAGACTGCCAATCGACCCGGCAAGGTAGCCCGTGCTGCCAGCACGCAGGCAAACTTCGCGGGCCACCTCCGGAGTGAGTTTCGTGCTGTTCGGGCGGGTCATCTGCTGCAAGGTCCTTGCGACTTCGCTGTCGGGGAGCACATTCAAGAAGGGCGATTGGCGAAGGGAAACGTTGAGCGCCGTCTTGAGGGTGTCGTCAAAGATGGCATCGCCGGTGCTGTTGCTAAAATCGGCGAGAACAATTGTATCCTTAACAGTCAGTGGCTTGCTTGGATGTGAGCGGTAGTAGAGTCCAGCGATGAGGAGCACGGCGAGCAAGGCTAGGCCTGCTAGGTATCCGCTGAACCTCGCTAGGCCTAGACTGGCGCTTGCACCAGACGCTCCTGGATCCGAGAGCGCCTCCAACGCAACGGCCAAATCCGAAGCCGATTGAAAACGCTGCTCCGGACTCTTCTCCAAACAGTGGTGGACGACTCTCTGCCATGCCGGGGGAAGGTTCGGGACGAGCTTAGAAATTTCGGGCGGGGCCTCATTCAGAATCGCCGTCATCGTTTCCGGCGGAGTCGGTTTTTGAAACGCCCTCTTTCCGGCTAGCATCTCGTACAGGATCACCCCGAACGCGAAAATGTCCGCGCGGTGGTCGGCGATCTCCCCGCGCACCTGTTCGGGCGCCATGTACCCCACCGTGCCCAAAACTACGCCTGCTTCCGTTTCTGATCCAAGCGTGGTGGAGCTGTGGTCCGAGCCGTGCAATGGTCGTGTCAGTTTCGCCAGGCCAAAGTCCAAAATCTTCACCAACCCATCTTTGGTGACGAAGAGGTTCTCTGGTTTCAAGTCGCGATGCACGATTCCTTTTTCATGGGCTGCCGTCAAACCTCGGGCAATCTGCACGCCATAATCCATGGCTATGCGCAATGGCAATGGGCCGCGCTGCAACTCGTCGCGCAGGGTTACCCCTTGCAACAACTCAGAAACCAGATAAGGTAACCCTTCGTAGGTCCCCATCTGGTGCACGGCGAGAATATTGGGATGATTGAGTGCCGCTGTGGCGCGCGCTTCCTGCTCGAATCGCCTCATACGTTTCGCGTCCAAACAAAGAAAGCTGGGCAGGACTTTAATGGCCACGTCGCGGACCAAGCGGAGATCGCGTGCGAGGTAGACTTCCCCCATGCCGCCAGAACCGAGCGGCGACAAGATTTGGTAGTCTCCCAGCCTGGTTCCGACGCTAAGCGCTAAATGCTCAATCGGCAGGGATTGCAAAATAGAGGATCGCGCTTCGTCGTTGGCGGAAAGCAAAGATTCAACTTCTCGGCGCAAAGAGGGGTCCGGGCAGGCCTCGTCGAGAAAACCTAGCCGGCGGGCGGAATCCAGTTCCAGAGCGGACTCAAGAATTGGACGGACGCGCTGCCATTCTTCAGGAGTCATGCGGACAACTCTTTCCCACGCATTTCACGAAGCAGCCAGGCGCGCGCCGATGCCCAGGAGCGCTTCACCGTGGCTGGAGAAATTCCCAGGAACTCCGAGGTATCTTCAATCGAGAGACCGCCGAAGTAGCGCAGCTCGATGATCTGGCTCTGCTGCCCATCCAGCTCTGAGAGGCGGTCGAGAGCTTCGTCGAGTGCGAGCAGATCGACGTCGCGCTGTGGCGAGGCGATGCTCTCGTCCAGAGTCAATCGCGTTAAGCCGGCGCCGCGCTTGGACGCACGGCGGTTCCGCTCATAGTCAACGAGAATCCAGCGCATCAGTTGGGCGGCGATGCCAAGGAAGTGCGCGCGATTCTCCACTTGGAGCGATGTTTCGCCAGCAAGCCGCAGGTAAGCCTCGTGAACCAAGGCGGTGGTTTGCAGAGTGTGATTCGGACGCTGCTGGCGAAGATTGGCACGGGCAAGGCGGCGCAACTCGTTGTAGACAAGAGGCAAAATCGCCTCGAGGGCCTTGCGGTCCCCATTCCCCCAGTGGAGGAGGAGTTCGCTGACTTGCCGGGAAGGGTTTGGACCCACGTTGGGGCCGCTGGGCATAGTCACCACCCGTGGGGACGATGCGGGGAGGATAGTCAAAAGCCGGTCAAACTTCAACACTTTCTATTTAATTTATTGAAAACACATGGGTTGAGTTTATGTCAGAGACCTGCGCTGAGTCTGCAAGGAATCTTTCCTTCGCGTGAGCCGGTTTGGAGTGGTTTTCCGAATAGTCAAGAGAGGGGGAAGCGCGGCGCCCCGCCGGTCAATTCGTAAAACGCCGGCGCTGGTAGGTCGCGCGTTCTGGTCCCGAAGTCAGCCAAGAAGAAGGATTCAACCTAGGAGGATCGATGAGCGGATCGAGGCAACGAATACTAGTGATAACCGCGATTGTTACGTTGGTAATGCTGTTGGGCCTGAACGTGAACAGGCGCCCAGCGGCAATCAAGGGCAGTCTCCCTGCAGTTGTATTCGCTCAAGGCGGCATTGCCTGCGACCAAAGAACCGTAGCGGGTACGTACGGGTTTCGGGGGCAAGGGACGCTAGGTCTTGGGACACCCCAAGCGATCCCAGCAGCGGAGACAGGAGTGGCCACCGCGGACGGAGCGGGGAATCTCACGGGCAATGTCACATTCAGCTTGGGCGGACAAATCTTGAGCACGCCGTTTACCGGCACCTACCAGGTAAACCCGGATTGCACGATATCCGAGACTATATCGTTTGGCACACAAACGAGACATCAACAGGGCGTGGTTGTAGACCGCGGTCAGCAAATTGACTTCATTGATACGGATCCGGGCACGGTTTTGACTCGCGTGGCGAGACGTGTTGGGCGTGACCAATTCTAGTTAGCGGGGAGAACGAAACCGGCGCCCGGGTGGTCGGGATAGCAATTCCCGCAGACTCCGGAAATCTTCATGTAGCGTGAGCCAGTTTGCCTTGTTCTCCGATTAATAGGGTAGCGGGAGTTTCGGGAGAATTCCGATGAACAAGACAACGAGGATCCTTTGTTGTGCGGGCTTTGCCACTAAAGAGAGTTGAGGGCAGGACTGCCGAGATCAAAGCGGCGCGAACCTGAGGGGTACGTTGCCGAGCAATGGGAGAGAACAATGACTTCGCATAACTTGACGCGCACGACCGTTCAAATCGCCGCGATGTGCTGCGTGTTGGTACTTTTACTTCTGCCGGCGGGAGCGCAGGCGCAGTTTCAGACGGTGACGATCCCCGTGGCCAACGGTCCCGTTGGGCTGGCGCTGAACCAGACGACGCACCTGCTGTACGTGGCGAACCAAAGCGCGAATAGTGTGTCGGTGATAGATACGAACCCCGGGAATCCGACGTTCAACACGGTGGTGGCCGGCCCTATTTCAGTGGGGACCGCGCCGTTCGCGATCGCGGTGAACGAGGTGTCGAACAGGGTTTATGTGGCGAACAGCGGCTCGGCGAATGTGAGCATAATCGACGGAGCGTCGAACACCGTCATCGGCACCACCGCCGTAAACATTGCCCCCATCACTCCGCAGACGAATCCCCCAACGACGTTTCCGTTCCACCCGTCGGCCTTGGCGGTGAATCCGAGCACGAACGAGATCGTAGTGGGGAACGCTGACTGTGGTTTCGTGGTGATCGATGGCGTGTCGAGCCAGGTGGAATATACAAACTATCTCGGCCTATGCGGGCAAAATGCGGTGGCGGTAGACCTGGTAACCAATGCAATTTTTGTTGCGGCGAAAAACGATGCGGACGTACAGATGTTCAACCGAACCATCGTCAATGGTACGGCCACGTATACGGTGACGACTGGCTTCAACGCCAATCAACCCATTGCGCTGGGGATCGATCAGTCCGCGGGGATGGTTTACGCGGCGGATTTGGCAGGGTTTGTTGAGCTGTTCAACGAAGGAACAAAGCAACAAATCGAGAATGCCGGGTGCACTGCACAGAAGACTTTACAGCCCATACCGTGCATTACCACGCCGGCGAGCGCGTACGCGCTGGCGGTAAATCCCAACACGAACAAGGCGTATGTTCTAAATCAAAGTGGCACTGGGGGAGCGGCGACGCTTTCTGTTGTCAGCGGCACAGGAATCACGTCCAACATCACGGTCGGGAATTCGGCATTACCCGTGCGCGTACCGGCCGCGAACAAAGTACTGGTCGACCCAGCAGCGAACCTAGTGTACGTAGCCAACGACGGTTCGAACAGTGTGACGGTCATCGATGGAAATACCGACACAGTTTTATTTACATTTCCGGCGGGAAGCCAGCCATTCGCGCTGGTGAAAGACGCGACGACCGGCGATGTTTATGTCGCGAATTTCTCGTCCGGGACTACCGGGAGTGTAACGGTCCTGCAAGTGGCTCCTTCGAGTGCGAATCTGTTTTCGACGACGTCGTACGCATTCGGGCCGCAGGCGGTGGGCGCGACCAGCCCGGCCCAGTTGGTGAACCTGATCAACCATGGAGCGAGCAGCCTCACGGTCAGCAGCATTGTGCCCAGCGGGGACTTCAGCGAAGCTGACAATTGCGTATCAACGAGCAATCCGCCAATCCCGGTCGGCGGCTCGTGCACGATTCAGGTTACGTTCACACCTACTGCCGTAGGAACGCGCAACGGTCAGCTTACCGTTACGGACAGCGACCCAAGCAGCCCGCAGGTGATTACTCTCTCGGGGACCGGGACGGGCCCGGGACTTACGGTGACACCATCGGCGCTGATGTTCGGTGCGACGATTATTAATCAGGGCAGCAGCCAGCAGGGCGTGACGGTGACGAATACCGGGGCAACATCGCTCGTTTTTCAGTTTACAAGCACCAACTCCACTGGAGACTTCAGCATCGACAATGGGTGCACACCTGCGACGTCGGCTACCACCGTGCAAATTGCTCCCGGCGGAGCGTGCACTATTGAAGTGCAATTCTTTCCTACGGCGGGTGGAGTGAGAACCGGGCAGCTCATTATTACAGATTTCAGCAGCGGCAGCGGGGTGAACTACACGATTCCGCTGTCAGGGTACGGGATTGCGGGGCAAGGCGTTCAGCCGCTTGCGCCGTCGCTGGTCTTTGGCTCGCAATTGGTGGGCACGACGAGTCCGGGGCTGGTGGAAACGTTGACGAACGTGGGCTTTACGAATCTGTCCGTAGGCGCTCTCAGAACGTCTGGCGACTTCGCGGTCGGGGCCAACAATTGTGCCATCGTTGCGCCGCAAACGTCTTGCGAATTTGTAGTGACCTTCACGCCCACTCGCAGCAGCACCAGACAAGGACAGGTTCTAATCTTTGATAACGACAACTACAGCCCGCAAATCGTGACGTTGAGCGGGGTGGGCTCTCCCTACGGGGTAACGCTGGCTCCAGCTACTCTCAGCTTTGGTATGCAGGCAACGAACGTTCAGGGCCTGCCGCAGACCGTTACGCTGACCAATACCGGAACAAGCAGCCTGACGATCAGCAGCATCACTCCAGACGGTGACGAGAACTGGGTCGAAACCGATAACTGTACTTCGCCGGCTTTTGGTCCGATTCCCGTTGGAGGATCGTGCACGATCACCGTCACGGAGGCGCCACTCACCATTGGACGGCTGACCGGACTGGGACAACTTATCATCGTGGACAGCGACCTCAGCAGCCCGCACTTCGTCGGGCTAGCGTCGGCGAGCACGGGGCTGCAACTCAGCGTGTCGCCGTCGTTTTTGTCGGGGCCGGGTGTGGCAAGCGTGTCGGATACGCTTCCCCAACCGCTCATAAGCAAAGTGCAATCGGTCGGCAGCGGTTGGAGCGAGACGGATACCTGCGCACCGCCAGCCTTCACGCTCACCAACTGTGTGGTTACGGTAAGCGGCGGATCGGGAGTCGGACAGATCACGATTGATGACGTGAACCACACGAACGGCCCGATGATCGTTGCGCTTGCGGGGCCGTACAGCATCGGCTCCTTGGTAAACACCCCGGCGAACGCGCCGGCGGGCCCAGCGGAAAACGTTATACCGATTGATGCAGCTTCCGGCACCGCGCCGGTCTCTCTGACCTTCCCAAGTGGCAGCGTGACTACAGGCGGAATTACGTCATTAACGATTCAGAGCACCGGACCGCAGCCGCCATCCGGATTCCAACTGGGAACTCCGCCGGTTTATTACTACATTCAGACGACGGCGGTGTTTACCGGAAACGTCACGATCTGCATTACGTCGCCGAGCGTTACGAGTACCTCGCAGTTGTTCCACTTCGGAAGCGGCGGCGCCGTGAACATAACTTCATC
>Ga0209698_10003168_pt1 | contig 18433 bp, 13 predicted proteins | sample LitLauG_LLR_2012_FD_187203 | JGI IMG/M metagenome (GOLD analysis project Ga0209698, IMG submission 187203) | Freshwater sediment microbial communities from Pennsylvania, USA - Little Laurel Run_MetaG_LLR_2012 (SPAdes) (version 2) | ecosystem: Environmental > Aquatic > Freshwater > Creek >...
CGGTGATGACGGGCGAAGACCTAGCCAACCGCGGCGTCACATCCGTGGACTCGCTGCAGTTCATCTCGCCCAACACTGCCGTCGACAATTTCGGCCAAGGCAACGATTTCAACATTCGCGGCATCGGCAAAGGCGAGCACAATTCGCAAACCTCAACCGGGGTCATCACCTATCGAGACGGCGTCGCCACCTTCCCCGGCTATCTGCAAGGCGAACCCTATTACGACATCTCCAGCGTTGAGATTTTGCGTGGCCCGCAAGGCACCTTCGGCGGTCAAAACTCAACCGGCGGCGCCGTGTTTGTAAACTCCAACAACCCGATCATCGGCGGGGGATACAACGGCTACATTGCCGGCCAACTGGGCAATTACAGCGATTTCGGGACCCAAGGCGCGGTCAATGTGCCGCTCAGCGACACGCTTGCAGCGCGCGTCGCGTTCAACACCGAGACCCGCGATAGCTTCTACACATTCCACGGCCCGGGCGGCTCGCACTATAACAGCAATCCAGGCGATTTGCGTTTGTATAGCGCCCGCCTCAGCTTGCTCTGGCAACCCAGCTCAGCGCTATCGGTGCTATGGAAAACCAATGGCGATTATCTCGACTTCGGCGCCTATCCCGCCGACCCCTTTAACGCCACCAATGATCCGTTCCATCTGACCGCCAATTCGCAGCAGCAAGCGCTCGACCGAAATTTCCGCTCGATTCTCAAGATCGACTACCATTTTGACAACGGCATCACCCTGCGCTCGCTGACCGGCTATCAATCCGGAGTGACCAAATATCGCGCCGATCTCGACGGCACGGCGACCACCAATTTTACCTTCGGCGATGACGTGCCGGTGCGTTTATGGTCCCAGGAATTTGACTTGGTTTCGCCCGACCACGGTTTCGTGACCTGGATTTTGGGCGCCTATGGCGACACGCTGACATACAGGTTCCCGGCGCCTTACAAGTTTTACATCGACACCCCTCCCGGCAGCGTCTTCAGCGAATATCTTCTCCAGGGCGCCAACCCCGAACAGCATGAGGCGGTCTTCGGTCAAGTCAGTTTCAACTTCACGCCCGACGTCCAATTGCAGGTCGGGGGACGCTACACCCACGCGACGACCAAGAACGAAGGCAACGTCCTGCAATATGGCACCTTCATCGATATCACGCAGTCGGCCAGTTATTCGAACTTCTCGGGTAAAGTTTCGCTGAACTGGACGCTCGATCCAAACGATTTTGTCTACGGCTTCGTGTCGACCGGCTTCCGGCCAGGCGGCCTCAACGTGCCGGTAGGTTTCGGCCTGCCAGCGCCCTTTAGAGAAGAAAAAGTCACAGACTTCGAAGCTGGTTGGAAGAACATCGCCTTCGGCGGCCATCTGCATACGCAATTGGACGCGTTCTACGACAATTACGACAACTTCCAGGTGACCGTCGGCTATCCGACATTCCCGACCTTTGGGTTCGAACTCAATAATCCCAACACCACCCACATCTATGGCGTCGAAGGACAAGCGCAGGCTGCGTTTGGGCATTTCTCATTCGATGTCGGTCTCGCCTGGATGCGCAGTTCGCTCGGCCGGTTCTTCGCGACCGATCCGCGCATTGGAAGCTTTACCCCTTGCGACCCTGCAACTGGCCCCACCAGCGCCTCGTGCATCGATCTCACCGGCAACAACCAGACCTATGCGCCGAACTTCACGTTTAACGCCAGCGCGCAATATGACTTCTCGCTTGGGCCGCACGACACGCTGACGCCACGCGTCAATTTCGGACATGTGTCGCGGCAATGGGCGACGTTGTTTGAAAACTCCGCGCTTGGCGATCGCATCGCGGCGCGCAGTATTTGGGGCGGACAACTGGCCTGGACGCACGGCGACATCGTCACCACGCTCTATGTCACCAACGCCACCGACGACCATTATGTCGCCGCGCTCAATTCGGGGCTTCGGTTCATGGGACCGCCGCGCCAATACGGCATCCGCGTGATGAAGACCTTCTAATACGGCCACTAAAATCGGCCGCCGCGCTTGCACGCCCCAAGCCGGCGGCCGAATTGTCTCCCACTTCCGCGTTTGCTCATGCAATCTTACGCCCTCACCATTGATAAGCTCCTCGATCACGCCGCGAAGTGGGCAGGCGAGCGCGAGATCGTCACCGCACATATTGGACGGGAAGTTGAGCGGATCGGCTATGCAGCGCTGCGCGCGCGCAGCAATCGTCTTTCCGGCGCGTTTGCTGCACTTGGGCTGCGCCGCCACGACCGGATCGCAACGCTTGGCTGGAACACCCAGCATCATTTGGAGGCGTATTATGCGGTGATGGGCATGGGGGCCACCTGCCACACGCTCAATCCGCGGCTAACGCCTGCCCATCTCGCGGCGATGATCAATGAAGCGGAAGATCGTGCGCTGGCGGTCGCCGCCGACCTCGTGCCTTTTCTGCGAGAGCTTATGCCGCTCTGCCCCAAGGTCGAGCACATCATCGTCATGGATGACGAACCAACAGATCTTGGCCATGCCAGCTATGGCGCCGCGCTGTGGATGCTGGAGGCGCTCATCTCCTCGCACGGCGCCGAGAGCCGCTGGGGCGATTTCGACGAAAACACCGAGGCTGGGCTTTGCTACACCTCCGGCACTACCGGCGCGCCCAAAGGCGTGATCTACACCCACCGCTCCAACTATCTCCACACTTTGCGCACCCTGCAGGCCGATGCGTTCGCGCTGACCGGCAGCGACACGCTGATGGTGGCGGTGCCGATGTTTCACGCCAATGGCTGGGGCTTGCCGTTCGCCGCACCCGCGGTAGGCGCTAAATTGGTTTTGCCGGGTAGGCGCACCGATGGCGCCAGCATGGCCAAGATGCTGCGCGATGAGCGGGTGACGGTCGCTGCTGGCGTGCAGACGGTTTGGCTGGGGGTAGTCGATTATCTTGAAGCCCATGGCGGCGACTTGCCCGACCTTGATCGCATCGTTATCGGCGGCTCCCACTGCCCTCAGGCGCTCATCATCCGCATGCAAGAACGCCTCGGCGCACGGGTGCAGACAAGTTGGGGCATGACCGAACTTTCGCCGCTTGGGACCATTGCCCCGCCAGGCGCCCCCGCTTCAGCGGCGCGTGGGTCGGGGCGCGCCCCGCTTGGGCTTGACTTCAAGCTGACCAATGCCGAGGGGCAGACCTTGCCGCAACAGCGCGGCGTGGTCGGCCATCTCAAAGTGAAGGGCGCGAGCGTCGTTGATCAGTATTTCAAAACCTCAGAACCTGCCCTCGACCAAGAGGGTTATTTTGACACCGGCGACCTCGCCAGCTTCGACGAGGATGGCAACCTTACCATTAACGGGCGCAGCAAGGATTTGATCAAGTCGGGCGGCGAGTGGATTAACCCCGCCGAAATCGAGGAGATTGTCGGGCGACATCCCAATGTCGCGCTGGTGGCGGTCATTGGACGCGCCGACGTCAAATGGGGCGAGCGCCCGGTGCTGATCGTTGAGCCGCGCCAAGGCCAGCGCGCCGACGCCTCGGCCCTTATCAAATTGTTGCGCGGCAAAGTGCCGGATTGGTGGCTGCCCGATCAGATTGCTCAAATCGACGCCATGCCGCTTGCCGCAACGGGTAAGATTGACAAGAACCGATTGCGCGCAGAGTACGCAAATGGAAGGATTGTTCTAGAGGGCGTCAAGCGTTGACGTACCCGGTCGCGCCTTCAAGGAGAGAGTTGGCAAGCATGGCTGAGCGTTCGACCGCCAAACGCGCACGGCGGACTAAGGCTGAGCAGCGTGCCGAAAGCCTTGAGCAGATCCTCGACGCGGCTGAGTACCTTTTCGCCAAGAAGGGTCTCTATGGCGTGACCTTGCGCGACGTTGCCGAGCGGGTCGGCATTCACACGACGCTCCTGCACTATTACTTCCGCGACAAAACTCACCTCTTCGAAGAAGTGTTCGCCCGCCGCGCTCCAGTCACGAGCGGGCGGCGCATGAAAGCGCTCGAAGAATACGAAAAAGCCATGGGCGATAAGGTGACCGTAGAGGGCGCACTGCACGCATTCTTGGATACCGATCTCGACCTCTATTATGAGGGCGGCGAACTGTGGATGAATTCCGCCACCTTCTGTGCGCGGGTCTCGAATACCCCCGAGGGCGCGCGCCTGATGGACGAACATTTCGATCCCGTAGTGTTAAAGCTGGTGAGCGTCTTGAAGAAGGCGCTTCCCGACTATTCCGACGAAGACATCTTTTGGGGCTATCACTTCGTCACCGGCGCGCTGATGAATACGCTTGCACGCACCGGGCGCATTGACCGGCTCTCCAGCGGCCTTTGTCACTCAGACGATTTTCCAGCCGTAAAGAAACGCATGGCCCGTTTCATGGCCGCGGGCTTCCTGGCGCTTAAGGAAGAAAAGAAGAAGACCAAGTAGCGCCCAAGAGCCTGCGGGCCTCAACTGCCTGACAATTCCTGTTGTACTTGTACAAAACCGGCATCGGGCGCGACCTCGCCGGCGCGATCGCTGATTTCGTCCCAGCGTGCTGCGACTTGATCGGCGGCGTCGGGCCCCTCGCCGATCCGCGCCCCATGAGTGAGGGTCACGTACGCGCGCGCGAAGTGTCCCGCACCCGCGCAGAGAATGGCCCGAGTTGGGGCGTCTTCACCGACCAACGCCACCAGGCCTGGAGCGACCCGGTCGGGTGAAAGCTTGGCTAAGCCTTCTGCGGGAATAACGCCCTGGGTCATCTGGGTGGCCGCAGTTGGGGCCAGACAGTTGACGCGAATATTATTCTTCTGCCCTTCTAGAGCCAGCGTCTGCATGAGGCCAACCAGCGCCATTTTCGCTGCGCCATAATTGGATTGGCCGAAATTTCCAAACAGGCCCGTCGAGGATGTGGTCATAACGATGCGCCCATAATTCTGCGCGCGCATGATTTCCCAAACCGCCTTGGTGGGAATGACCGATCCCATCAAGTGCACATCAACCACCAGCCGGAAGTCCGCCAAATCCATTTTCGCAAAGCTCTTGTCGCGCAAGATCCCGGCATTGTTGATCAGAATGTCGATGCGGCCCCAATGAGACATGGTCTTTGCAACCAGGCCGGCCATCGCCTTTTCATCGGTCACCGAGGCGCCAATCGCTAAAGCCTCGCCGCCGGCGGCGACCACTTCTTCTGCGACTTTGTCGACCAATTTCTGATCGAGATCGTTGACAACCACCTTGGCGCCGTAGCGCGCCAGTAAGAGCGCGTGCGCGCGCCCCAGACCGCCGCCTGCGCCGGTGATAATTGCGACGCGCGTCTTCAGCTGCATGTGTGCTCCTCAATGCGAACAAAGCCGAACGTGGCTAAGCAGCCCCAGTCCGGATCGCAACTGGCGAAACGACGCTGCTCTAGCGGCAGGCGGCTTGGCTTGTGAGCACCGGCGAGACGACCCCAGTATTCCAATTCCACGCCATGTTGGCGGCGCGGCGGCGACACATGGCTTGCTCGTGAAGCTCATACATACCGGGCATCAAGTTGCGCCCAGATTGGGGACCCTGGTCGCCAAAGCGCATGTAATTGCCGCCTGGCCCATAGGCGTCCCACTCGGGCGCGTCTTGGGCGTGTGGTTGCCCAGCGCGCGCAAAGCTCGTCCAATAATCAATCATGGCGTCGGCGAGCGCTGCTTCCTGTGGGGTGTCTGGAATCCTTGGCCATAGCGGGGGCGTACGATCGCGATTGTCCCAAACATAGGGGAGCTCGCTTGCGTGAAAAGCGTGCAGGTGCATCGCTTCTGCTGCGGGATAGCCGTGGTCGAACAGGTAAAGAAAGCTCGGTTCTCCAATCTCGGCTTGTTTGCGAACCAAGCGCTCGGCGGTCCAGCCATAGAGCGCATCGCGGGTGTTGGCGATGACGCTCTCTTCCAGATTGGCGCTGGGATAAAGCGCAAGATACGCTGGCGCCAGATCTCCATAAAGTCGCTGGATAGTCCGCTCATAGTCCTCAGCGCGCGCCGGCGCCGGCGGCGCCAGCATGCGCAGGGAGCGAATCTCACCGCTATTGAAACCCGCTAGCATGGGCACGTGCGCTTGCGCGCCCCGATCGAAGATATTCACCACCTGATCGCTCAGCACATGACCATCGATCGTGAAAAATGGAAAGAAACCAAGCGCGGCCGCGCCGGCGGTCAGTTGTTGGGCGTCGGCCGCGCGCAGAGCGGCGACGTCTGGCGCATGCAGCGCGGCAGCCACCCGTGCGCCGGTTTCCTCAGCTGCGGGCGTTCCAAAATGTTGTTGCTTCAGCTCCTGGGCTGAAACCATATAGGCGCTCTCGGCTATGGCCTTTGCGAACAAGCCGCGCGCCGACGCCGCGGCCATCAAATACATAACGCTCAAACCCCCGGCAGATTCGCCGGCGATGGTGACGTTTGCGGGATCGCCGCCGAACGCGGCGATGTTGTCATGCACCCAACGGAGCGCGGCGATCTGATCGAGCAAGCCGTAATTTCCCGAAACGCCATCAGGAGATTCCGCGCTGAGTTGAGGATGCGCAAGAAAGCCCAGAATGCCCAGTCGATAATTGATCGACACAACGATGACCCCACGTCTTGCCATCTGGGCGCCGTCATAGACCGCCTCCCGCGCCGAGCCTCCCACCAGCGCCCCGCCGTGGATCCAAAAGAACACCGGCGCGCTGCGCGCATCTTTCGGCGCCCAGATGTTGAGCGTCAGGCAGTCTTCGCTGAAGGGGCGAATATCGGAGCTATAAATCCCCGGCGTCTGCGGTATCGGCTGGATGCAGGCTGGGCCAAAGGCGGTCGCCTGGCGCACCCCTTGCCAGGCCGGCGCCGCGGCTGGGGGACGCCAACGCAATGGACCAATTGGCGGCGCAGCGTAGGGAATGCCTTTGAAGACTGCGACGCCGTTTTCATCGACGCCTGCGATTGCCCCAGCTGGGGCGCGCACCAGCGGTCCAGAGGCGCCGGCAATCGGCGTCGGCGGAGGAGAAGCATTTTCAGCGCCCGAGGCCGAAGCAACCAGAAGGCTCGCAATGGCGATCGCGCCTTGCGTGAGATAGCGCAGCACTTTCATGGAACCACCTTAGCTTTGGCCTCACGCCGCAGCGCCGCCCCTAGCCACACGAACAAGAAGATGGCCAGCAAGTAAAACGGCGTCAGGGTGTAAAGCGCCATTTGTAACGAATGCTGCGGCGAGCTGGCTTTGAAATAGTCGCTCGCCGCGCCGACATAAGTCGGCCCAAGCCCCAGACCGATGAAGTTCATCACCAACAATAAGAGCGCCCCAGACATGACCCGCTGATCGGGCCTCACCTCTTGTTGCACCAATGTGACGGTCGCTGAGAGATAGAAATAGTTGAGAAAGGTAGGCGCCATCAGAAACACCAAGGCCAGCCGCCAGTTCGGCGCCCATACGAAAGCAAAATAAAATGGCAGCGCCAGCAACAAGGAAACCGCAGGCGCTATCGCAAACGCCAATTTCGAGCGCCGCGTGAAGCGATCAATCACTAGACCCGAAACAAAAATCCCCGCGCTCATGCAAACGCCGAGCACCAAGGCGTAATAGAGCGCGACTTCGCGCAAGCTCATGCCCTTTTCGCGCTGCAGAAAGAGTACGGCGAAATTGCCGACGCCATAGGTGATAAATTGCGTGGCGCCGCCGCCAAATGCGGCAAGCGCCAACGCAGGTCGGGAAAAGAACATTTTAAGGGTGGCAAAAAAGCCGGTCTTTTCGCCGCTCGTCGCTGTGGCTGCGTCGAGGGCGCCGCGCTTGGGCTCGCGCACAATGAAAGGCAGCGCGATCGCTGCAACAACGCCCACAGCACCCAAGGCTACAAACGCGTAGCGCCAATTCCATGCCGCTGCGATTGCGCCGCCAAACGCAATGCCGAGCGCTGCCCCAATGGGGGGTCCGAGATTGTAGATGCCAAGCGCTGTTCCGCGCCGGCTTGGGGGAAAATAATCAGCGACGATGGCGTAAGACGGCGGCACCCCGCCAGCTTCGCCAAAGCCCACAGACATGCGCGCAACTACCAGCTGGGCATAGTTTGCCGCCAAGCCGCAGGCCATGGTCGCTGCGCTCCAAATCCCACAAGCCAGCGTCAGCACCCCTACCCGATGGGTGCGGTCGGCGAGCCAACCGACAGGAATGGCGATGAAGCAATAGAAGAACGCAAAATAGAGCCCGCCGATCAGTCCGAGTTGGCCGTCGGTTATATGGAGCGTGTCCTGAATGGGCTTGGCGAGGATCGACAAAAGCTGGCGATCAAGAAAATTGAGCACGTACACAAACCACAACATCGCCAGAGCGATCCAAGAACTCGCGCTAACTGCGACCTTGCCTCCGGCGCCGGCTCTTTCGGCTTGGACCTCGATATCTTGTGTGGCCATGGGCTTAACGGATCCGCCTCATGCGCGCATGCGACGCCCACCCGGCATGGCCGGGCGCGCGTTTGGACGGGCGCACAAACTCGAGCGTCCGCGAGGACGCGCTATGGCGCATATGGACCCCTCCCTGGTGTTCTGGTGTTCTGGTTTTGCCGGTCCGAGCGCCACGATGGGGCCAGAGCGTAAGCCCGTCAATACTCACTATCTCGTGGATGAATGACTTCCCGCGGCCCTCGGCAACGCAAAACTTCCAGCGCGCACAACCTCTGAAAGGCTGGCTGCCGGACCGCAATGATAAAGAGCGCCCATGGCAGACCTAGATCACGACCTGAGGACGAGCGCGGGCGCCTTAAGCTGCGCGAATACCCAGACCGGCCCCGTCCAAGGCGAGGCCTATCCAGGCTTCATCCGATTTCTGGGCGTACCCTATGCCGCGCCCCCGGTGGGGGCGCTCCGGTTTGCAGCGCCGGCGGCGCACCCAAGCTGGGAGGCGCCGCTGATCGCCAATCGCAAAGGCGTGGCCGCGCCCCAGATCGAGGCAAGCGCAGAGGAAACAGCAAAGCTGCTGCCTGGAATTGATTTAAAGCCGTTGATCGGCGGCGAACTTGTCTTCGACGACGACTATCTCGTCGCCAATATTTGGACCCCGCGCCTAGACGGCGCAGCGCCGGTGATGGTGTTTATTCATGGCGGTGGGTTCACCGGCGGGACTGCAAGCGCTGATGTCTATGATGGCGCAGCTTTCGCCAAACAGGGTGTTGTCTGCGTCACCGTCAATTATCGTTTGGGGGTCGAAGGCTTTGTCCCCATCGACGGCGCGCCAACTAATCTAGGGCTGCGCGATCAATTGTTCGCCCTCAAATGGGTGCAGGACAACATCGCAGCGTTCGGCGGCGATGGCGCCAATGTCACGGTGTTTGGCGAGTCAGCCGGCGCCATGTCGATCGCAAACCTCGTGGCTTCGCCGCTGACGAAGGGGCTTATGAAGCGCGCCATCATCGAAAGCGGCCACGGCAACATGGTGCGCCCCATTCACGTGGCGCAGCGGCTTACCAAGCGGCTTGCGAAGATCCTCAAAATCACGCCGGACCTGGCGGGCTTTCGCAGCGCCACCATTCAAGCCTGCCTTTCGGCGCTGAAGCAGGTGTCGGCGCCAAATTCGGGCCTTGATCTGCGCAATGACGACGGACGCGAACCTGCGTTTGGTCTAAGCCGGTTCCTGCCAGTTTATGGCGATGATGTTTTGCCGGAACATCCCTTGGCCGCGCTCCAAAACGGCGTCGGCGCCGATATCCAAGTCCTCATCGGCACCAATCGCGACGAAATGAACCTCTATTTCGTCCACGCCGGCAAACGTATCGGCAAGTTTGTCGCCAATATGGCCATCAAGAAGGCTGAACCGAAGGGCGGCGAGGTGCTGAAAGCCTACGGCATCAACGAAAGAGGCAAGGCGCCAAATCTTGTCTTTACGCAAGCATTGACGGATCTGGTGTTCTGCTTGCCGGCGCGCCGTTTCGCGCAAGCCCACCGGGGTCGCACCCATTTTTACGAATTCACTTGGGAGTCGCCGGTCTACGAAAGCGGGCTCGGGGCCTGCCATGCGCTCGAGCTGCCGTTTGTGTTCAACACGCTGGCGACCGCGAGCGGACCTCATGGGCTTGCAGGTCCAAACCCGCCCCAAGAGATCGCCGATCGCATGAATAAGATGTGGGCCGAATTTGCAAAGACCGGCGCCTTGCCGTGGCCCGAATATGACGCTCACACTCAGCTTGTGGGTAATCCCCAGACTGGCGCGGCAGCGCGCGATCGCGATATGCCGGCGGCGAGACTGACGCCCTAAAGCCTGAGCCCAACGCCCATGTATCTTGAAAAACTCAAATTGAATGACCGCGTCGCGGTAGTGACCGGCGGCGCAAGCGGCATCGGCTTGGCCGCCGCTGAAGCTTTGGCGGAAGCCGGGGCGCTTGTCACCATCGCCGATCGCGATCAGGCCGCGCTCGATGCGGCCTGCGAAAAGCTTGCCCACAAGGGCTTTCAGCTCGAAGCAGCGTGCATGGACGTCACTGATTCAAAGCGCGTGACGGAGACGGCCGATGGGCTTGCAGCGCGTCGCGGCCGCGTCGACATTCTGGTCAACAATGCCGGCATTGCCCGCAGCGAAACCCCCGCCGAAGAGGTTGCCGATGAGCATTGGCTGAACGTGCTCGATGTGAACCTCAACGGCTCGTTTTGGTGCGCGCGCGCGTTCGGCAAACACATGTTGGCGCGCGGTAGCGGCGCCATCGTCAATGTCGGCTCGATGTCGGGCTTCATCGTCAACCGGCCGCAGCCGCAGAGTTACTATAACGCCTCCAAAGCGGCGCTGCATCAACTGACGCGATCGCTGGCCGCGGAGTGGGCCGCACGCGGGGTGCGCGTCAATGCAGTTGCGCCAACCTATATCCGCACCCCGCTCAACGCGTTTGCCGACAAGAGCGGTGAGATGTACCGCCGCTGGATCGACGGCACGCCGATGGCGCGCCTGGGAGAACCTGAAGAGGTGGCCTCAATTATTCTGTTCCTGGCCTCGGACGCCGCCAGCCTGATGACCGGCGCCATCGTGCTGGCCGACGGGGGCTATACGTGCTGGTGAGGCAAGCTTCCCGCACGTCCGGCCGGTCAAGCCTCCGTGCGGTTCGGCACAGCCTTTCGCGGCTTCCTACCTTTCAGATAGGTTGGCGCATCGCCTAGGATTGCCCCGACAAGACGCGCCAGAAAAGGCGCTCTCGAGGGGAGATATTTTTTATGCGCCGCATCAGCACGCTTCTTGCCGGCACCACGCTCGCCGTCTTTGCCAGCACCAGCCTTGCGCACGCCCAACAAGCCAATTCCAACCCAGCCCCGCAGGCCAACGCCCCGGCCAGCCAAGCGTCCAGCAACGATGAAAACATCATCGTCACCGCCCGCACCCGCGAAGAGCGGTTGCAAGACGTTCCAGTGGCCGTCACCGCCGTCACCGCCCAAACCCTCGATCGCGAACACATCACCCAGGTCCGCGACATCGCCGCATTCGCGCCGGGCCTCAACATTTCAAGCGATGCCGTCGGGCGCGCCTTCATATCGATCCGCGGCGTGGGCACCACGCTCATCGACACCGTCCAGCCCGGCGTCGGCATCTTCGTCGACGGCATCTACCAGCCGAACACTTCTTACTTGAACAATCCGGTTCTCGACGTGGCGCGGATCGAAGTGCTGAAAGGGCCCCAAGGCACCCTCTTTGGCAACAACACTTTGGGCGGCGCAATCAATGTCATCACCCGCGCCCCAACCGATTTCTTCACCGGCCGCTTCGCCGCCGAATACGCGCCGCAGGACAATTATCAAACTTATAGCGCCAGCATGAGCGGGCCGATCGTCCCGGGCGTGTTGCGCGGGCGCATCGCCGGCTCCTACCACGCCGCTGACGGCTTTTCGACCAACACCCTGGCGGGCGGCAACGCGCGACCGATAAATGATCGCTCCGTCAACGGCACCTTGGTGTGGGATGCGCCGCAGGGCGCAGTCTTGACGCTCAATGCCTATTACGATCACGTGCGCGGCTCGCAAACTGCTTACGCGAGCCCCACGGGCCCGACCAATTATGTCGACAACGTGCAGCTCAACTATAATAGCATCGCCACCTACATTTATTCAGGCGCCAATCTGAAAGGCGTCTTCGACGTCACCGGCAACACCCAAATGACCGCCGTCTTGGCTTATGACGAACGCCAAGGGATGGCCTCCGGCGATGGCGATTTCGGCCCAGTGCCGTTTGTGCACGTGGTCGACGGTCATAATGGGCTCTACACCTATACCGGCGAACTGCGCTTCGACACCCATTGGAACGATCGCTTCAGCACGCTGATTGGGCTGTTTGCCGATAACTCAACCACCAAGACGAGCGTGCTTGAGATCCTGTCGTTTCCCAACCCGTTCCCGCCGCCGGCGACAATCGATGTGCCGTCTTTGACTGAGCAGAACTCCGAGCTCAACACCCAAGCCATCTACGCCAACGCTTTCTACAATCTCACCGACCGGCTCGAACTCTCAGCCGGGCTTCGCTACGACCACCAAAAGGTCGACGCCTTCTCCCCCACTTCGTTGGTCGCCACCCATTATGAAGCCAACGAGCTCGAACCGCGCTTGACGCTGACCGAGCATTGGACGCCAAACCACATCACTTACGCATCGATTGCCCGCGGCTTCCGCGGCGGCGGCGCCAACTCGCCTGGCGCGCCTAATCCGATTTATCGTGGCGACTCGGTTTGGACCTATGAAGTCGGCGACAAATTCACCACCAGCGATCATCAGCTGACCCTGGACACGGCGATCTATTACAATGATTATTCTCACTATATCGGCCAGAACTCGCTGACCCCGGCGCTCATCGCAGTGAACCTCAACACCGGCAGCGTGACCAGCTACGGACTGGAAGTCGAAGGCGCGTGGAGACCCAATTCAGTGTTTGGGTTGCAAGGGGGCATCAGCTACAACCACGCCCGCATCACTGATGATTCTGAATATGCGGCCGTTATCGGCCACGGCTTGCCGAGTGATAAGATCCTATTCCAACCTGACTGGACAGGCTTCATCACTCCGAGCCTCACTTTCGACCTTGGCAATGAGAGCGACATTCGGTTTGACGTGACGGCCGCCTATAAAGGGGCCCGCCAAGGTTCGAGCTTGAGCGCTACTGTATCGCCGAGGCTGACCGGCTATACGTTGATCAACGCCAACCTGTCTTATGACTATCACAATTGGACCATCGGACTTTGGGGCACCAATCTCGCCGATACCCGCTATTACGACGACTATCTCGACCAGTCGTTGCTGAGCGCCTTCGGCTTCTCGGGGCCGCTGGTGCACGATCTTGGCATCACCGGCGATCGCCGCCGCATCGGCGTCCGCGTCAGCACCCGGTTCTAAGGCCATGAGCGCTGCGCCGACCGATGTCGGACACGCGCCGCTGCCGCAGGGCTTCGTTGAGGACGCGCGTCGCATATTCGGCGACCGGTTGCAGCTGAGCGAAGCCGTGCGCCGCCAGCATGGCGCGAGCGAAACCCATTTCGCGACCGCCATGCCCGACGCGGTGGCGTTTGCGCATGCAACCGAAGAGGTTGTAGCGCTGGTCAAGCTCTGCAACCGGTTCGTGGTCCCGGTGGTGGCGTTCGGGGCCGGCACGTCAGTGGAGGGCAACACCACTCCGGTTCGCGGCGGGGTCACCGTGGATCTTTCCGAAATGGACAAAATCCTTGCGGTCAATCCGGAGGATTTCGATTGCGCCGTGCAAGCGGGCGTGCGGCGCGAACAACTTAACGAACATCTCCGCGACAAGGGTCTCTTCTTTCCGATCGACCCCGGCGCCAACGCCACGCTCGGGGGCATGGCTTCGACCCGCGCCTCAGGCACCAACGCTGTGCGCTATGGCACCATGCGCGAGGCAGTTCTGTCGCTGCGGGTGGTGACGCCGGACGGGCGCGATATCCGCACCGCGCGCCGCGCCCGCAAAAGTGCTGCAGGCTATGATCTCACGCGCCTCATGATCGGCTCAGAAGGCACGCTTGGGATCATTACCGAAGTAACTTTGCGGCTCTGGGGGATACCAGAACAGATCTCTTCAGCGGTCTGCAGCTTTGAAACCCTAGCCGGCGCGGTCGATACCGTCGTGCAATCTATCCAGCTTGGCATTCCACTTGCCAGGGTAGAAATTCTCGACGACGTGCAAATGAAGGCGGTGAACGCCTACTCTAAGCTCGACTATCCCGAACGCACCACGCTCTTCTTCGAATTCCATGGCAGCGAAAATGCCGTGAAAGAGCAGATCGCCACAATTGGCGAGCTTGCGCGAAGCAACGGAGGCGGGGCGTTCCACTGGTCCAATTTGGCTGAAGAGCGCAGCAAGTTGTGGAAGGCGCGCCACCAGGCCTTTTATGCGGCTACCGCCCTGCGCAAAGGCTGCATCGGTTGGCCCACCGATGTCTGCGTGCCGATCGGCAGTCTGGCCGAGTGCATCAACCAGACCAAAGCCGATCTTGCCAAAGCTTCGTTCCCCGCCCCTATTTTAGGCCATGTTGGCGATGGCAATTTCCACGTTATTTTCGTGATCGATCCCAACAATCCCGCCGAACAAGCCGAGGCTGAAGCGCTCAACGCGCGCTTGGTGGAGCGCGCGCTCGCCATGGACGGCACTTGCACCGGCGAGCATGGCATTGGACTGGGCAAGCAAGATTGGTTGTTGCGCGAACTTGGCGCTGACGGCGTTGATATGATGCGCACCATCAAACACGCGCTTGATCCGAAAAATCTGTTCAATCCCGGCAAAATTTTCACCGATCAACGCGAGTAAAACGCATGGACACGCGTAAGCTGGTGGATCCGGCCCTGCTGGCGACGCTGGAGGGGTTTCCAACCATTGCGCTCAGCGACGAATTGCTGGCGCCGATGCGCTCAGCGGAGCGTTTTGCCGCGCTCCCGATCAATGGCGACCCCGCCGCCGCCGAGGCGATCGCCCATACCCAGCAGATCGCGCCCGGCCCGCCTGGCGCGCCCCAAATCACGCTCCACATCTATCGGCCGGGCGCTGCAAGAGCCCCATTGGGATGCATTTATCACATTCACGGCGGGGGCTATGTCGGGGGCAGCGCCGCACAGCTTGAGCCAATGCACCGTCCGCTCGCCTATCGGCTCAATTGCGTGATCGTCAGCGTCGATTATCGCTTAGCCCCAGAACACCCTTTCCCAGCCGCTATTGAGGATTGCTACGCCGGGCTTGCCTGGACCTTCGCAAACGCCGAAGCGCTAGGCGTCGACAAATCCCGCATTGGCGTCATGGGTGAAAGCGCCGGCGGCGGTTTAGCAGCCTCGCTTGCCTTATTGGCGCGGGACCGCGGCGCTTATCAGCTGGCGTTTCAGCATCTGATTTATCCGATGCTCGACGATCGCACTTGCGTTGCCGCCTCACCCAATCCGGTAGCTGGGGAGTTTATTTGGACGCCGCACAATAACCACTTCGGATGGAGCGCGCTATTAGGTTGCCAGCCTGGCTCGCCGGACGTGTCGCCCTACGCAGCTGCTGGGCGCGCCGGCGATCTTGCCGGGCTTGCCCCGGCCTATATCGCCTGTCCCACGCTCGATCTCTTCATTGACGAGAATTTGGCCTATGCCCAGCGGCTGATGCGGGCAGGCGTTGGCGTCGAACTGAGGGTCTATGCCGGCGGATTTCACGGCTTTGATATTTTTGGCGGCGAGGCGCCGATCTCGGTCAGAGCCCGGCGCGACAGTTTCGAGGCGCTCCAGCGCGCCTTAGCCGTCTAGACCTATCATATAGGCACTTGCAATACCTGTCAGATAGCTGTTAGCCTCCCTACGGTTCGGGACAGAGCCGGCCGCGAGAACGTGACCGCCAAACCGGACGCGCCCTAACCCGGGCGGGAGGAGGAACGCCATGACGGCGAACTGGGTCGAGGTCTCGCCTGAGGCCACCACGATGCTAGGCGCGGGACCGTTCGCGGGCGCGCCGCTGCCGCCGCAACCCATCGCCTTGATCTTTGATCTCGCCGCTGAGACGCCGACGCTTTCGTTCCGCACCGTCTTTGACGAAGAGGAATGCCATGACGGAGGGATCGCCTGCATTGTGCAGCGATCAGCGTTCGAGCGCATCGGCGGGGTTTGGGCAGGCGAACGATCAGTTCACCTTCCTTCCATGCTGCGCACCATCGCCACAGCGCTTCGAGACTGCCCGCTCACGGGTGAAGCGCAACAAGTCTATCGGCTGGGCAAGAGCATCGAACTCATCTGCGAAAGCATCCGTTTGCAGAATGCCGCGGCGTTTGTGGCTTTCACGCCTGATTGCGCGCTCTTAGCCGAAGACGTGCGCCGCGTTGTCGCCGCTAAGCGCATGATCGAAGAGCGTTGGTCAGAGAAGCTCACCCTCGACAAGATTGCGCGCGCTTGCGGGCTTAATCGCGCCAAGCTCACGCGCGGCTTTCGCGACACCTTCAACTGCAGCATCGCTGAAGCCTTGGCCGAACAGCGCCTCCAGCAGGCCAGCCTGATGCTGCGCACCACCGACAAGCCAGTGTCGTCGATTGGTTACGAAAACGGCTATTTGAACAATGCCAGTTTCGCACGCGCCTTTAGTCGTCGTTTTGGGCTTTCACCTTCCGGTTTCCGCCAGACGGCAGCCTAAATTGGTCGGGGTTTTTGATGGCTGGGCGGGTCCCGCAGCAAGGCGGATCTTTGGCGCACACCGCAATGAGCGCGGTCACCAGCTATATCCGCGACAATAAACTTCGGGTCGGCGACACCCTGCCGGGAGAAACCCATTTTGCCACCGCGCTTGGGGTAAGCCGCGCAGTCATGCGGGAAGCGTTTGGGGCGCTGGCGGCGTTAAAGCTCATTGATGTCGGCAACGGCCGCAAGCCGCGCGTGGGCGCCATCGACGGCTCAGTAATCGCCACCTCGCTCGACCACGCCGTCAACACCGCTCAAATCAGCGTGCCGGAAATTTGGGACGTGCGGCGCACCATCGAAGTGCGCACCGCAGCGCTCGCTGCAGAATTGCGCACTGATGAGCAAGCCAAAGAGATCGCCGCTCTGGGCGAGGCCATGGCCCTGGATTGCGAAGACCTCGCCAAGACCACGCGCCACGACATTGCCTTTCATGAAGCGATCGCGCGGGCCAGCCACAACGCCCTGTTCCTGCAAATTGTCGCCTCGTTTGGTCCGTTGATGCAGGTTGCCGTGCCGACGGCATGGCGCACCCGCACCACCAAGAAGCAGCGCGTCATCATCATTCAACGCCACCGCGCAGTCGCACGCGCCATTGTTGAGCGCGACGTGGCTGGCGCGGTCGCAGCGATGCATGGACACTTCGACGATTCGATCGGCGAATTACTGAAATCAGGCCAAACCCTGGTGAACGACGTTGGTTGAGGCGATCCCGCAGGCGCGCGCCTCGGCCGCCGCGGCGGCAAGCCCGCCACCCCAAACGTCAACGGGCGCGCTGGCGCCGCTCTTGGTGTTGGGCGCGGCAATCGCCAGCGCATTTGCGATGCGCAGCGTCTTCAGTCCGCTCCAAGAGGCAGCCAAGGCGGAGCTGCGCCTAAGCGACCTTCAGCTGAGCTTGGTGCAGGGTTTAGCTGTGGCGCTGCCGGTCGCGGCGCTCTCGTTGCCGATTGGGCGGCTCACCGATCGAGGCAATCGTGTAGGGCTCTTGATCGGCCTTGCGGCGCTGTGGACGCTAGGCGCCGTGGGCACCGCTTTTGTCCATGAATTCTATGGGCTTTTCTTTGCTCGCATGCTCGCAGGGCTTGGCTCGATGTGCGCGATTGGCGTAGCGATTTCGATCGCTGCCGATTTGAGCGCGCCGCAACACCGCGGCCGCGCGCTCCTGTTTTTGTCGCTTGGCAATATGTTTGGCGTTGCAGCCGCGTTCGCGCTTGCCGGGACCCTGCTTGGCGCCTTCAAGCGGGCGCCTCCGATCTTTGCGGGCATGACCCCTTGGCGCGAAGTGCACATCGCCTTCGGGGCTTTAAGTCTGCTTTTGGCGGCCCCGCTCTGTTTGTTGCGCGAACCGGCGCGGCGCGAAGTTGGGATCGAACACGCGGGGCTTGGGGCAGCGCTTAAAGAAATTTTGGCGCGGCGCAATTTTCTTGGACCTTTGTTTGTTGGCCAGGTCACCGTAGTCATGGCCGATACCGCCGCTGGCATTTGGGCGGCGCCGGTTTTGGTGCGCGACTATCACCTATCGCCCGAACAATTCGGCGGTTGGATGGGGCTCATCATCTTAGTTGCCGGGATCGCAGGCGCATTGCTCGGGGGCTTTGCCGCCGATTTCGGCCACAAGCTTAAACTCAAGGGCGGGGTGCTGATCGGGGCTGTGATCGCCGCCTCGATCGCAGTTCCAACCGCGCTCTTCCCGATTATGCCGACGACCGCCGCTTTTGGTTGCATGCTGGCGGTGTTTTTGATCGCCGGGGCAATGTGTGGGCTCATCACCGCCACTGCCATCGCCGTGTTGGTCCCCAACGAAATTCGCGGCGTCTGCTTAGGCGCATTC
>Ga0209698_10003173_pt1 | contig 18408 bp, 12 predicted proteins | sample LitLauG_LLR_2012_FD_187203 | JGI IMG/M metagenome (GOLD analysis project Ga0209698, IMG submission 187203) | Freshwater sediment microbial communities from Pennsylvania, USA - Little Laurel Run_MetaG_LLR_2012 (SPAdes) (version 2) | ecosystem: Environmental > Aquatic > Freshwater > Creek >...
ACCAAAAACGTATCATCTTTGAGCAGATCCTCGGCGAGTTTGACGCTGCCAGCCGTTCCGAGTGGAAACTCTTCGCGCGAGTAATGGATCTTCATGCCGAATTGCGTGCCATCGCCGAAATAGTCTTCGATGTTGCTGGCGAGGTATTGGACGGTCATCACCACTTCGGTGATACCATCCTGTTTGAGGATGTCGATGAGTTTGCCTATCTGCCCCAGGGAAATCCAATGGCAGCGGGGCGCGGCGGCCTGGACTTCGGGAGAGGCTTCTTCCTGAATGGCGATCACCGTGACGTCGTGTCCCAGCCTGCGCGCGCTCTCCAGCGCCAGGAGCGGAAACCGCCCACTGCCGGCGATGAGGCCGTAGCGCATCATTTTACAATGCCGCGCTCGGACGAGCGAATGAATTCGATCAGCTCGTCCACCTCGCTGCAAGGGGGCACCTCGGCGCGAATGCGTTCGATGGCCTGCGAGGTATTGAGTTGGGAGCGGGTGAGCAGGCGCAGGGCGGTCTGCAGCGATTCGATGGCGGCCGCATCGAAACCGCGGCGTTCCATTCCGATGCGGTTGGCCCCAAAGACCTTGGTTTCGCGCTCGCTGACGGTGTTGGAGAACGGCAGGATGTCCTGTGTCACCACGCTGTAGCCGCCCACGATGGCGTGGCGGCCGATGCGGCAAAACTGGTGGACGCCGCTCGAGGCGCTGATCACGGCCCAGTCCCCGACCACTACGTGCCCGCCCAGCGTGGCCGCGTGTCCGAGCACGATGTGATCCCCCAGGTGCACATCGTGCGCCACGTGGGTGTAGGCCATCAGCAGATTATCACTGCCGATGCTGGTGAGCAGACCTCCGCCTTGGGTCCCGCGGTGAATAGTGACGAACTCGCGGATCTTGTTGCGGTGGCCGATCTGCGTCTCGGCGCGTTCGCCCTGGTATTTGAGGTCCTGGGATGCGACCCCGATGGTGCTATAGGGATAGAAAATGTTATCCTCGCCGATCCGCAGGGGGCCGTCGAGGTAGTTATGGGCCATCAGGCGCGTGCGCGGGCCGATTTCCACTTCCGCCCCGACGATCGAGTAGGGGCCGACTTCGGCGCCCTCCGCGATCCGCGCCCCCGGGTCGACGATGGCGGTCGGATGAATCGGCATGCTACGAGGACGCCGCTGGGGCGTCCGGAGTCTCATCCTGATCGGCGAGTTTGCACATCACTTCGGCTTCGGCCACGAGTTGGCCATCGACGGTAGCGCGGCCGGCCATTTTGGCAACGCTGGCCTTGCGCTTGAGGATGCTCATCTCGAGGTGGAGCGTGTCACCGGGAACCACCGGCCTGCGGAAGCGGGCGTTTTCGATGGCCACCAGGAGCACCAGCTTTTTGTGGCGGTCGGGGATGCCTTGCAACACCAGAACGCCGGCGGTCTGCGCCATGGCCTCCACGATGAGCACGCCGGGCATCACCGGGAAGTCGGGAAAATGGCCGGCGAAAAAAGGCTCGTTGCGCGTGACATTCTTGATGCCCACGATGCGCTCCGGCTCGATCTCGATGATGCGATCGACCAGGAGAAACGGGTAGCGATGCGGCAGGATGCGCTGAATCTCGTTGATATCCAAGATGGGCATGAAAGCCTGTATTATAGCAACCGTGGATTCGTTGCTTTCCTGGATTCGGGCGCGCGAGCCCGAAATGATTGCGCTGATCGGCCAGTTCGTGGAATGCGAATCGCCCAGCGACGACCCCGCGGCGGTAAACCGTTTCGTCGAATTGGTCAGCGACACGGTCGCGGCTTTTTCCACGGTTCGGACCTTCCGCGGCGGCCGCTTTGGGAAGCAGTTGGTGTGCCGGATGCATCTGCCGGGGCGCAGGAAATCCGGGCGGATCCTCGTGCTCGGACACTCGGATACCGTGTGGCCTTTGGGTACGCTGCGCAACATGCCTTTCCGCAAGGAGGGTGGGCGCCTATGGGGACCTGGCGTTTTCGACATGAAGGGCGGAATCGCTTTCTTCGTGTGGGCCGTCCGTGCGCTGCGCGAACTCGAGATTCCCGTCCCCTCGAAGGTGCTGCTGCAATTGAATTCCGATGAAGAGGTGGGCAGCGAATTGTCGCGAGCGCTCACCGAAAAAAATGCCGCCGGAAGCAAAGCGGTGCTGGTGCTGGAGCCGGGCACCGGCCTCAAAGGCAAGCTGAAGACTGCGCGTAAGGGTGTGGGCGGTTTCCAGATTACGGTGCGCGGGAAGGCGGCGCACGCGGGGCTGGACTTCGAGGCGGGGGCGAGCGCCGTGCTGGAACTGGCGCGGCAGATCGACCGAATCTCGCGATTCACCGACTTGCGGCGCAGAATCACAGTGAACCCGGGGGTGATTTTCGGCGGCACGCGACCGAATGTAGTGGCCGCCGAAGCGCGGGCGGAAATCGATATCCGGGTGCTGCGCGCGAAAGACGCGATTGCGCTGGAAAAGAAGTTCCGGGCCCTCCGTCCACGCGACCCCCGCTGCTCGATCGAGGTTTGCGGGGAGCTGAATCGCCCGCCCATGGAGCGATCGGCTGCCACCGTGCGGCTGTTTCGAACGGCGCGGAAGGTAGCGCGTGAGATGGACGTGGAACTGGAGGAATCGCTCAGCGGGGGCGGTTCCGACGGCAACTTCACGGCCGCCCTGGGAATACCCACGCTCGATGGGCTGGGCGCCGTGGGCGAGGGCGCTCATGCCGCCCACGAAAGCATCCTGATCCACCGGATGGCCGACCGCACGGCTTTGATCGCCAGGTTGTTGGCAGCGATTTAGTTCCCGGGGAATAAAACGGCCGTTCCGGCAATATGTATCGAGGGGGCTTGCGTCTGACGGAAAGGATGAGGCGCGCGCGGTTCGAAGCAGCCATGCTGCCGCATCTGGATGCCGCCCATAATCTGGCGCGGTGGCTGGTCGCCCATCCCCAGGACGCCGAAGACGCCGTCCAGGACGCTTTTCTGCGGGCGCTCACCTATTTCGATGCGTTCCATGGCGAAGATGGCCGGGCGTGGCTGTTGGCAATCGTGCGCAACTCGTGCTACGCGCGATTACGGAAGAATCGCCGCCGCTCCGAAGTGATGGAGCCCGTCGACACGCTGGAGTTGGCTGCCGACGGTGGGGCGAGTCCCGAGGCCCTCCACTTGCGCCAGGCCGATCGGCAGAGGGTTCAACGGAGCCTCGAATGTCTTCCGGCGGAATACCGGGAGGCCCTGGTACTGCGGGAGATGGAAGGAATGTCGTACAAGCAGATCGCGCGCATTACCGACGTGCCGATGGGGACGGTAATGTCCCGGCTGGCGCGGGCGCGGCGGCGGTTACAGGAGATGCTGGCCAACGACCCACAAAAGGAGAAGGTATGAACTGCCATGAAGTAGAACCATGGTTGAGCCCCTATATCGACCGCGAGCTCGATCTGGAGCGCTCGCTGGAAGTGGAAGCCCACTTAGCGGAGTGTGAGCGCTGTTCCCGCGCCGTGCGGAGTTTGGAAGAAGTCTCCGCGTTGGCCGGCGCGGCGCCCCTCTATCCGGCCTCTCCGGCACTACGTGAGCGGCTCGGCGGGCGCCGCACCCCAGCTTCCTGGCAGGCTGCGCCGTGGCTGGTTACGGCGGCAAGTCTGGCGCTGGCGGCGCTGGCCATCTGGAGGTTCTCACCGGAACCGGTCCGGCCGGCCGCGGATTTGCTGGAGAGGGATATTGTGCAGGAGCACGTGCGCTCCCTTCTGGCGGACCATCTGCTCGATGTTCGCTCCTCCGACCGCCAGAAGGTGAAGCCGTGGTTTAACGGAAAACTGGATTATGCGCCCGAAGTTGCAGACCTTTCGGGTCAGGGGTTCGAGCTTACGGGAGGCCGGCTGGATTACCTGGGGGGCCGGGCGGTGGCGGCATTGGTATACCAGCGCAGCCAGCACGTGATCAACGTGTTCGTCTGGCCGGAGGCGGGGCAACCGGATCGCGCTCCCGCCGCACGCTCGATCGAGGGCTTCAATGTGGTGAGTTGGCGCACGAAAGGAATGAACTGGTGGGCGGTTTCCGATCTCCATTCGGTGGAACTGGAAGAACTTCCTCTCTGTCCTTGTTTCATGGCGCCGAATCGCACGCTGCACGCCTCTGTGGCGGCCAGTAGGCCGCGCAACCCGAGCTGAGCCCCCACGCACGGCCGCTTTGGCCTCTTCAGGTTCCGTTCTGTGATCACCACGCACGAGGATATACTTGTAGACTCCGGCCCGTCCGCCGGCCGCCGATGCGGATCCTGACATGACCTTCTCCATCACAAGAAGGATGTGTAGTCGAATGTTGATGGGAACCGCGATCGGCGGCATCTTCCGCCGGGACGCGCCGGCGGACAGCACGGCGGCCGATCGTCTCACCTGGGGAGCGGAACCCGTGACCGGGACCCTCCGGGAGCAGCGGTATCGCGCCAACGCCCAGATCCTGGTGCTATCGCTGCCAATCCTGCACTGGGCCGATGTGGGAGGCGGGAGCGTCATCTGGCGTGAGTCCTCCTCCCTGGGAACCGGCGTGCTTCGGTTCCTGGAGTTTAGCGGATTCTCGAGTCCGGAACATGCAGGCGGCCTAAACCGGCTGGGTTTCCTTCGGGAGTTGTCTCGGGTGACCGAAAATGGCGCCTCCGAGTCTCTCTACTTCGGCCTCATGACCGCCTCGCCGGAAGAGACCGCGGAAGAAGCCCGTAGGGCGCTGCATCCGACCGCCAAAGGAGTGACCTATACCACGATTGATGGCCGCATAACCAAGGGGTCGGTGGAAACCGTGGTCGCTCACTTCATTGCGCCGGCGCAGTGGTCGGCGAAGAGCCGGAACGAACTGGTGGAACGCGCCCGCATGGCACTATCGGCGAGTTCCCCCAAGCCGCCCGAATTCGACACCCGTGGCGTGGAGGCGCGGCCGTTTCTCCAGGTGCTGGCCGATATCCTGCGGCAACGGGACCGCGCCGATTCCCACTTCGTGTATAACGGCAGGCTGTATCATCTCTGGCTGGAGAAGTCGGCGGACCCCAAGGCCGCCGCGTATTTTCGCAAGCGAGGCTTGGTTTCCGCCGGCGCCCAGGTAGTCCGCGCGGCAGCCAGACTGCGGCGCGAAGCCGGCGGAAGAGAATCGGACTTTCGAGTGTGGGTGGACGAGCAAGCTACGCAGCCGATTCCCTTACGGATTGAGTACCAGGCCAAGTCGTATTTACGATTGATCTTTGAGGCAGAGTGATCGCTTGCCGCCAGTGTTTCCGGGCCGCGCCTACGAGAATCTGGAAGACTGGGACTGCTCGAGAATGACGATCTCGACGCGCCGGTTTCGTGCCCGGCCGTCCGTCGTGTCGTTCGGGCTGTTGGGATGGTAGGGGCCGTAACCGGCAATGGAAAGGCGCGATTCGGAAATCCCATATCGTTGGCTCAACAGTTCCAGCATCCGGAGGCTGCGCGTCATCGAGAGATCCCAATTGCTTCGGAACCGGGGGTTGTGGATCGGCACTGCATCCGCATGTCCCACCAGTCGCACCTCGTTGGGAAGATCCCGCAGGACACCGGCGATGTGGGCAATGACTGGAAGGGCCTCGGGGCCGATACGGTCATCTCCCGGAGCGAACAGTACCGCCTGGGGAAGGCTGATCACGAGGCCCTGCGGGTCCATTCGCAAATCGAGCCCTGGTTGCTGCAGACGCTGCTGCAAGCGGAGAAGGGACTGGCGTGCCTCGGGAATTGGCGGTGTGGGCGCCGGTTGGACGTGGGGCGCTGCTGCCGGCGTTGCATTCGTCTGGAGATGGTTCTCGCTTTTTGCCGCAACGAAGAGGAAAAAGATCAGAAGGATGGTCACTACGTCCAGGTAGCTGACCATCCACCGGTCGCGGTTCGTTGTCGAAGTCTGGTAGTACTGGAGAGTCATACCGCGGTTTCTGCTTCCACCAGGCTATCCTTCCAATGGTGAACTCACAACCGTGGCGAGACGAACGCCCCGGGGGCCGGTTTCCCGCAGGAAGCAATCCAGCCGGTGTCTCATCAGCCTTGGATGGATCCCCTCGAAGAGACACAAAATGCCTTCCACCATTAGTTCCTGGGTCTCAATCGTTTCGGCGACCCGGGCCCGAATGCGATTTGAGGCCGGCAGCAACACCAGATTGGCCAGGGAGAGTCCATAGATCGTCGACACGAATGCGGCGCCCATTCCGTAAGCCACACCTGAGATCGCTGTGAACTGTCTCAGCACGTCGATCAGCCCGACCACGGTTCCCAGCACTCCCATTGTCGGAGCAAATCCCCCCGCAACCTCAAAAGTCTTTGCGTCGGCTTCCCCCTGCCGCTCGATCGACCGGAGACTGTTCTCGAGCGCCGTTTGCAGTTCGGAACGGTCCTTTACGTCCATCGCCAGCAGCAGCGCGTCTCGGAGGAACGGGTGGCTCACCTGATCCAGGACCGGTTCGAGGGCAAACAGGCCGCTGGTCCGGGCGACCCTCGAATAAGAAACGATCTCTTCGATGAGGTCTTTTCGGCTTGGATTCTGCTGTGGGAAAAACAGGTCGAGGACGCAACGGGCGGAGTTCTGCAGCGCGGTTCGTGGCGTTGTCAGGATCATGACTCCCACGGTTCCCACCACCACGATGAGGAGCCCGATCGGCTGAAAGAAGTAGCTGACCCCGATTCCGGTTTTGGTAATCGCCGCGGCAATGCCTACCACCACGATGCCGATTCCCGCGAAGAGCGACATGTCAAGCCGCCTGCCGAAGCCGGCAATGCCTGGCATGGTGCGTCTGCAATCGATGAAACCCTTAAGCGGCGCCGCGGAGGTAGACACGGTTTTCCTGCAAAGCAATCCGGGGGCCAAGAGAGGGAACCCTGGGAGAGTGGAGGAAAATCAGCCGATTTCCGCCGGGTTCAGTCCTCTGCCACACGTCAAACCTTTGACTGGTGGGGCGACTGTCAAAAATCGGGCGTCCCCCACGGCGCACTTTTTCAGTACGCCCGTCCTGATACAATCCGGGTTATGCTCAAAGGCCTCGAGCACACGCTGATCGCATCACCGCTCCCGTAGGTTCATGCGCGATGTGACCCGATCCCTCGAACCGCTGCACTTCGCGGGCTTCCGTTGTCTGGGAGCCGATTGTGAGGATACCTGCTGCGATGGATGGGCGGTCCCCATCGACAAGCCGACCTACGAGAAATACCAGCTGTGCCCCGATCCGCAGTGGCACGCCTCGTTCCAGAAGCTGATCGCCATCAACACGGCCAACGCCACGGATCATGACTACGCGAGAATCCAGCTCTCCACTACGACTTGCCCGTTTCTTTCCGAGGGCCTTTGTTCCATCCACAAAAACTTGGGTGAGGAGTATCTGTCGGTCACGTGCGCGAGCTTTCCCCGCGTTGGGAACGTGGTGGATCAAGTTTTGGAAAAATCGCTGGATCTGGGCTGCCCCGAAGCGGCCCGCCGGGCCCTTCTCGGTCGGGAGCCCATGGCTTTTGAGGAAAGCGCGTTCCACGGCCAGTATTTCAGCCCGGCCCGGATCTCGGCCATAGACACCGGCAGCGGCTTGCGTCCTGAGAAACCGTACCCGCATTTCCGCGCGGCGCGGGAGTTCGTCGTCTGGCTTCTACAGAATCGGGCGCACCCCTTGTGGAAGCGCGTCCTGATCCTGGGCTTCTTTTGCGACAAGTTGGAGGAAGCGGGGGCCGGCGCCGCCGGACCGCCGATCCCGGAACTGGTCCAGGAGTATCAAGAAGCTGTTTCCAGCGGCCTGTTCGAGCATACTTTGAATCAGTCGCCCTCCCAGCCGGCCGTCCGGCTCGAGACGGTGCTGGAGTTGATCGTCGCCCGGATCACGTCGGACTTCACGAACCGGCGCTTCCTCGGTTGTTACAAGGAGTTCATGGACGGCATCCAGTGGAGCCCGGATTCAAACATGGACGACATTTGCGTGCGATATGGCGAGGCGCATTCGCGGTATTGTGCGCCCTTCTTGATTCGACACGAGTACATGCTGGAGCATTATCTGGTGAACTACGTGTACCGCTGCTTGTTTCCGTTCGGGCCGCAGGAGAGTACCTGCAAAATCCGCGATTCGAATATCGAACGGTCGATTCACAACCAGTTCACGCTACTGGCGGTGTATTTCTCCATCATCCAGACGCTGCTCGGCGGCATGGCCGGCCTGCACAAGGAAGCATTCGGCGCCTCGCAGGTGATCCAGTTGATCTACACATTTACCCGAACCTTCGAGCACAGCCTGACCTTTCCCCAGCGCGTGATCCAAATGCTGGACGAAAAGGGCCTAAATAACCCCGAGGGGGTTGCGATGCTGATAACGCCAACTCGCGGGTAGGCCGGACCCCATACGCTATCCGGGAGGAATCCTTGCTTTCCATTCAAAACATGCATCTTAAACGAATTCGCGGAACGCGCTCCTGGCGGCTGCTCTTGATCCTGGCAGGCCTGGGCAGCGCGTTCGCCCAGACGCCCGCCGTGCTCAACCTGTCTCACGACCTGGTGGCGAACGGGATCGCCGCGCAAAATATGACGCCGGATTTGCCTGGCCTGGACTCCCGGCCCCTCTTCCAGGCGGGCGTCAACTATGCGTCGGCCAACCATATTCCCACCGTGACGGCGGACCGCGGCAAATACTATTTCCTCAGCCAAAACAGCCCCTACCAGCACGTGTTCCTCAACAAGATCGCTAACGTCGCTGTGGATCTTCAATACTCCGATCTCTACTTCGCGCACGGCAACATCGTCGCCATCCAGGCGTCGGGCGGCTCCAACCTGACCCTCAAGAACTTCACCGTCGACTACCTGCAACTGCCCTTTACTCAGCTCACCGTCACCGGAGTCAATGCAGCAACCAAGACGGTGAGCTTCAAGCAATCCGGCAGCTATCCGCTTCCGCCGGCCTTCAACTCGGTGACTGTGCCTGCCACGGTCTATAACATCGATGGGTATTTTCTGTTTTGCTTCCGCAACGGTAAGCAATTGCGGACGACGGGGCGCATGGAGGCCACCGCTCCCTTCAGCGACAGCTCGATTGTGATCTCCAGCACGGGCCCCGGAACGGAGACTGCCGACGTAGCCACCATCCAGCCGGGCGACACGCTGGTGCTCACGTTTCGTGCGGGACTGTCCTCGATCGACGTGAACACCACCACCGGATTCACCTTGCAGAATGTATCCATTTATGCGTCCGGCTTCATCGGAGTTGGCGCGTACCTGAGCTCGGCCACCACCATTGACCATGTGCAGGTGATTCCGCGGCCTGGCACGGACCGCTTGATCGCCACCAACGCCGATGGAATCCACCTCTCGCAAGCGGGCGCCAACAACAGGATTACCAACAACACCGTCCGCCGCGGCTGTGACGACGGTATCGCCATCGACGGCCAGTGGTACGCCATTGTAGCTGCGCCCAACAGCGGAGCCAGCGTGCAGGTGAAACGCAATGTCGTCCCGCCGCTAGCCCTCGGCGCTTCGTTCGATTTCATCAACATCACCAACGGGACGGTGGCCGGCACGGCGAACATTCTGGCCGAGGATCCGCTGCCCAGCCAGCAGACCGGTGCGTCCGGTGAATTGATCACGCTCACGCTCGATCACGTCATCAACGGCCTGCAACCCAACTTCGGCGTGACTCCGGCCGATCCGGCGCTGCGCGGGTCGGGAACCCTGATCAGCGGGAATCTGGTTCAGGAAGAGAATTTCGTCCGCGGCATCTACCCGGCCGGAGTCAAGAATGTGACTGTCTCCGACAACATGACGGAATCGACCAATGGGCCCGGCATCCTGGTTGAGCAGGACGAAGCGCTGGCCTATGGCTACAAGACCGGGCCCTCCTCGGGCATCGTCATCAAGAACAACATCGTGGACAACGCGCTGGCCTGGGGAGCGGCGAGCGGCGGCGTCGTGTTCGCCGGCGGCGCCATCAACGTGGTGGCTTACGATCAAAACTTCCAATGGGTTTCGGCGTCGCCTTTGTCCAACATCTCCATCACCGGCAATTTTGTAACGAACACCATCCGCACCGGAGTCCGGATGGAGAACGTAACCGGTGGGCAGATTACCGGAAACACCATCTTGAACTATGCGACCGCGCCCACCGATTTCGTGTACTACGTGCCGGTGTGCTGCGAGTCGCAGGCTCAAGTGGAGGCCGATTTCACGCAGCCCGTGGTGGTGGCCGTGAGCACCAGTGTTACCAACGCGAACAACACCACCAGCGGGTCCTGGGTGGTGAATGCCTCCGATGCCGACGCCGGTTTTCGCCTGGCGCCTGAGTCGATCGCGTTTGCATACGGGTCAAATGGGGCATCGGCCACTACACCGGCCAGCGGATCGACTCTGCCCACCACGCTCGGAGGCTTGAGTGTAACGGTGAAGGATAGCGCCGGAGTATCGCGGCCCGCGGGACTGTATTATGTCAGTCCCATCCAGATCAACTACCTGGTGCCCGCTGGCACGGCCCCGGGTGTGGCGACCGTGACTGTCGGGAAGACGCCCAGTGCCGCGCTGATTGCTGCCGTGGGACCGGGATTGTTCTCGGCCGATAGCAGCGGAAAGGGAGTGGCGGCGGCCTTTGCAATCCGCGGCGCCGCGGATGGCTCGCAGGTTCCGGTGGCGGTGGTCCAATGCGGATCGGGCGGATGTGCCTCTGTGCCGATGGATCTCGGTCCTTCCAACGCCACTCTGGTAGTGGAACTATACGGAACCGGGATCCGCGGGCGCAGTTCCCTTTCCAACGTGGCCGCTCAAATCGGCGGCGCGCCCGCCACGGTGATTTACGCGGGAGCGACGCCGGAGTGGGCCGGCGTCGATCAGGTGAATGTGATCGTCCCCCGCAGCCTCGCCGGCGCCGGCGAAGTGCCCGTGGTCTTGACCGTGGACGGCTTCACCGCCAACGTCTTGACCATCAACATCAAGTAATTGGCCGGCTCGGCGAGCGATCGGCTATTTCAGTTCGGCGCCTCCCGCCGCTTTCGTTACGAATGAATGACAGCTTCGCCTGCCATTTTCCGGTATACTGCCCCTGATCGGGGGCAAAGTGCAATTTCCGGGGCCTTACTCTGATCGAGGCAGATGGGGGTTCCCCTCTGAGGCTGGTCCCACGCGTACTCGCCGACGTTTAACCATTCCACCACAGAGAGTGACTATGAAATCAAATACGGTTGCATGGCTATGGCTCTTCTTATCCGTCCCGGCGTTTGCGCAATCCGCGGCGGGAGTGGCGGGTATCACCGGGGTCGTTCGGGACCCCTCGAGCGCTCCGGTGCCGAACGCCAAGGTTGTGGTCTCGCGGGAAGATCAGGGCCCTCTCCGGACTCTGCAGACGAACGGCGAAGGCGTCTTCGCGGCGCCGGCTTTGACGCCGGGACCCGGATACAAAGTCAGCGTCACGGCCGCTGGCTTCGCGGAGTATTCCGCCGAGGGCTTGGACCTTCAGGTCGGACAGAACCTCAGCCTCAACGTCACGGTCGCGGTCGGAACTACTGTCACCCAGGTTGACGTGACGGGCGCGGCCGAACTCGTCAATGACACCAAGACCGATGTCTCCCAGGTAGTCGGTAGCCAGCAAATCCAGGAGTTGCCGATTAATGGCCGCCGCGTGGACAATTTCGTCCTGCTGACCCCCGGCGTCACCAACGACGGTACCTTCGGCCTGCTCACCTTTCGCGGCATCGCCAACGGCAATTCCTTTCTTCTCGATGGCAACGACTCCACCGAACGGTTCTTCATGGAGAACAACGGCCGCACGCGCATCATTTCCCAGATCTCGCAGGATGCCGTGCAGGAGTTCGAAGTTGTCTCCGCGAATTTCTCGGCCGAGTACGGACGCGCCAGCGGCGGTGTCGTCAATACGGTCACGCGTAGTGGAACCAACGATCTCCACGGCACCGGCTACTGGTTTTACCGCAATCAGAACTTTAACGCCCACGATCCCTTCGCCAGCGTCAACCCCCCCGATACCCGCCACCAGGCGGGCGGCAGTCTCGGCGGCGCTATCGTAAAAGACAAGCTGTTCTACTTCGTGAACGGCGAGTATACGCATCGGGACTTCCCGCTGGCCGACAGCCTGCTCCGGCCGGGCGTCGTCGATTCGGTGAACCAGGTGTGGATCGGCTGCGGCGCAGCCTCCGCCGGCGTCCCCGCCGCCAGCCCGGCGCAATGCTCCGCCATCAATACGCTGCTCCCCCGCTTTTTCGGCCAGACGCCGCGCAATTTCGGCCAGGACCTCGGTTTCGGCCGCATCGACTATCACCTTTCGGAGCGCAACACCTTTAGCGCCAGCTTCAACTTCATGCAGTTCACCTCGTTCAACGGATTGCAGCAGACCGTCCTGACTTCCACCAGCGGCGCAGCCATCAACGGCAACGGCAACGATTATGGCAAGGTGCGCAATGGAAAATTCAGTTGGACCGCCGTGTCGAATGCCAGCTTCGCCAACGAGTTCCGCTACGGCTGGGCAACCGACCTCGAGGGCGACGATCCCAACCCTGCGCTCCTCGGGCCTGCTCTGGGCCTGCTGGATGTCTCCGTCGTCGGCGTTCAACTGGGACCCATCAACTACCTGCCGCGCGTCGAGCCCAACGAACACCGCCACCAGTTCGCCGACAACGCTTCCTGGGTCAAGGGCCGGCACCTCCTCAAATTCGGCGTTGATATCACGACTACCGACGATTACGCTCTTTTCCTGTCGAACCTCAACGGCAGCTACACCTACCAGACCGTGAATCAGTTCGCGCTGGATTACAGCGGAAGCACCACCGGCGCCAAGAACTGGCAATCATTTTCTCAAACCCTCGGAAGCGGGACCACCGATATGCGGATCAACAATTACAGCCTGTATCTGCAGGATCAGTGGCGCCTCACTCCCAAACTGACCGTGACCTACGGCGGCCGTTACGAATACGAGCCGCTGCCCCAACCTAAGACATGCAATCCCGACTACCCGCAGACCTGTCACATCCATTCACAAAACACCAACCTGATGCCGCGCATCGGTTTGGCGTACCGGCTGGGCGATAAGACCGTCGTGCGCGCGGGTTTCGGCATGTTCTATGCCTCCATCCCCGGCGCCACGCTCATGAATCTGTTCCTGGGCAATGGCATCACCCAGCAGGCCGTTTCCCTCTCCAGCACGCAACCCACGCAATTCGCGGCCGGACCGGTTTTCCCCAACAATCTCGGGTCTGTGCCCAGCGGTTACAAACTCGGCGCCACCACGATTCAGTTCGCCGCACCGAATTGGAAAACGCCTTACTCGGAACAGGGCACCTTCGCCGTGGAGCGCCAGCTAACGCATGATGTCGCGGTCACCGCCTCGTACATCTGGAGCCGCGGGATCCAGCTTTATGGCGAGCGCGATCTCAACCTGCCTCCCCTGAGTTCGCTCACCTACACCTACACGATTGCCGATGCCGGCGGAAATCCCGTGGGGTCTTACACGACCCCGATGTACCTGGGCTCCAGCCGCCCCGACCCCCGCTACGGCGCCATCGTCCAGGCCGAGAACGGCGTCACCAGCTTCTACAACGGGCTTGCCATCCAGGCCCAGAAACGATTCGCTCACGGTCTGCAGGCGAGTCTGTCCTATACCTGGTCGCACGAAATCGACGACGGCCAGGGCTACGGCCAGGCTACTCAGAATATCTTCTTGAGCAATGCGTTCAGTTGGCTGTACAACGGAAACTACAAGCTGGACAAGGGCAGCGGACTGGAAGATCAGCGGCACCGTTTCGTCCTCGCCTGGGTTTGGCAGCCCACCCTCACCCACCGCTCCGGGGCCTTTTACCGGTACGTGGTGAACAACTGGCAGATCTCCTCGTTGACCATCATCAACAGTTCGCGGCCTTATAACAGCCCCTCGGTGAGCGTCCGCGATACTCCCGTTGTGGCCGGCACCTTGGGACCGGGCGTGCCCGGCATGTTCAGCAACTTCAGCCTCAACGGCTCCGGCTTGAGCGGCCGGGTTCCCTTCTTGCAGCCGTACAGCGTCCTGCAGCCGGCGCTGTACCGGAGCGATGCGCGCCTCAGCAAGATCCTCCCGTTCGGCGCGGAGGGAAGGTACAAACTCAATATCAACTTTGAAGCCTTCAACATCAGCAACAGTTGGTCGCCCACCAGCATGACGACCCAGGCGTATACGGAAGCCAAGGGTGTGCTGACCCTGACGCCCACGGCCTACGGCTTCGGCGCCGGCGATTCCGCCTCGCCAGACGGCACGCTGGCGCGCCGCTTGCAGCTAAGTGTCCGGTTCACGTTCTGATATGGGGCGCGGGGACGCTTGTATAACTGCCTGGGTGTCCGAAATGGCCAGGGTGGGGGCCTTGCAGTAGCCGTCCCCACGGTATATCTTATGATACAAGTGGATACGGAGGAGTAGCGATGCGATCGGCGAGAAAAGCGACTGCAAGACGGGTGCGGCACCTAGGGTGGTGTCTGCCGTTCATGCTAGGAGTCGTGTTAGTGCGACCCAGTGCCCTTCTGCAGGCTGCTTCCAGCACAGCCGTCATGGCCGAAGCCGCCAGGGCCGGTGATCTGCCCGCGGTCCGTAAGCTGATTAAGGAGCACACCGATGTAAATGCGGCCGCCAATGACGGCTCCTCCGCGCTCTTGTGGGCGGCCTTCCACTCGGACGCGGAAATGACCAAGGCGCTTCTGGCGGCGGGAGCCGCGGTTGACGCAGCGAACCATTACGGCGTAACTCCTCTTCTCCAGGCGAGCCGGAACGGCGACGTCGAAGTCGTGCGGGCGTTGCTCGATGCGGGAGCGGAGCCGACCCGGTGGCATCCTGAGGGCGAAACGCCGCTGATGGCTGCGTCGCGCACAGGCCGCGTGGACGCGGTCAACTTACTGCTTTCTCGTGGCTCGTTCGTCAACGCCGCCGATCCGTTCCAGGAAGAGACCGCGTTAATGTGGGCGTCTGCCGAAGGTCATTTGGAGGTGGTCAAGGCCCTGCTGGCCGCGGGCGCGGATCCCAACCTCAAGGCGCACGTCTCCACGATCACGGAGCGCAAAAACGCGGACCATCCTTCAGGCGGCTTTACGGCTTTGATGTTCGCCGTTCGTAACGGACATACGGATGTTGCCAAGGCGCTGATCCAGGGCGGTGCTGATCCCAAGCTGACCAACGCCGATGGCGCCACCGCGACCATTATCGCTATCGCCAATGACCGCTTCGATCTGGCCAAGGAACTGCTTGACCTCGGCGCCGATCCCAACGACGGATCCTTGTTCTTCGCCGTGGACATGCACGACGCTACGACCGACATGCGCGCGCACGACGGCTCACGGCTGCAACCCCGCCATCCGAACAATCTAACAGCCTTGGGTCTGGTTAAGGCGCTGCTCGATCTGGGCGCGGACGTGAATAAGCCATTTACCGGCGCTCTACATTCGACGACACTGTGCTGCGGCGCGTCCATCAACAGCTCGCCGTTTTATCGCGCTGCCACGGCGGCCGACGTGGAGGTCCTGAAGCTGATGCTGGTCAAAGGCGCGAAGATCGAGTGGAGCCCGAGCGAAATCAAGCCCAAGGACGGCAAGAAACCGGGCCCCCAGGCGAACAAAGACGTCGGCCGTACGCCCATCATGGCCGCCATAAAAGGCGGTATGGGCGCACCGTTTGCGGCCGGTCCCGGGTTCAATCGGCCGGGTCCACCGCCATTCCGCGAGCCCGGCAGCCGCGAACCGATCGAGGCACTGAAGCTGCTCCTCGCGGCCGGGGCCGATCCGAACGTCAAGGCGCCCGATGGCTCCACACCGCTCCACCAGGCTGTGCAAGAGCAGCAAGTGGCGATGATTCGCACCCTCGCCGAGGCCGGCGGGAAGCTGGACGCGGTGAACAAGGACAATCTGACACCTTTGCTTTTTGCCGAAGCGCCGCCCAAACCGAACCCCAACGATATGGGCATGGATCAAGACGTCTATCACCGGCCTAAGGATTCGAAAGCACAAGTGATCGCGGCCCTGCGGGAGTTGATGCATCTTGGTCCCAACGACCCCGCGCCCCAGCCTCCGCCGTTGCCCGCAGCCGACAAGAAAGCGGACGGCGACAAGAAAGCGGACGGCGGCAAGAAGGTGAGCGGCGATACGAACGCCGGCGGCGGGAAGGAAGAGAAAAACAGTACCGAAGCAACGGCCGCGGCGAGCGTGCAATGAAGAGCATGGCTTGCAAGATCGTGATCACAGGCGCGTTGGCCTTGTTCGGCATGGCTGCGCTGCTCGGAGCGCAGACCGGGGGCGGCCCGTCGACCCGCCCGTCCGCGGCCGCTCCGCCCACGGCCGGCACCACCGCGGACGCAGTCAAGGCCCGTGCCTTCGCGGATAAGTATTGCGTAGGGTGTCACAACAAACGCGCGGCGCTTCCGGCCGACGATCCGGTGAATCTCGAGGCGGCCGTATTCGACGATCTGCTGGGCCACGCCGGGACCTTTGAGAGAGTCCTTCGGAAGCTAAGTGTCCGGGCCATGCCGCCCCAGGGCCTGCCCCGTCCGGCCGAGTCCGAATACGTGGCCTTTACAGGCTGGCTGGCGGCCTCGCTCGATCGCGCCTGGGAAGGCCATGGCACTCCCGGCCGCTACGTGGTGCATCGCCTGAATCGCGCCGAATACGCCAACGCGATCCGCGACCTGCTAGCCGTCGACATCGACGTCTCCGACTTGCTGCCGACCGACGGCGCCGACTTCGGGTTCGACAACATCGCCACGTCGCTCAAAACATCGCCGCTTCTGCTGGAGGGATACCTGACCGCGGCCCAGCGTGTGAGTGCCATGGCCGTGGGCGATCCGCAGGTGAAGCCCGGAACCACGGAGCATTCGATCAGCCGCGAGTTCAGCCAGAACGGATACATCGAGGGGTTGCCGCTCGGAACATTCGGCGGCACCGTGGTCCATCACGTTTTTCCGGCCGACGCCGAGTATAAACTGTCAGGCCGGCTTGTTCGAGGGGTTCAGGAGGGTTACGCCGGCGTCGAAGGAAATGACACGCCGTACACCTTCGTCATAACCGTGGATGGCGCCGAAGTGTATTCGGCTCCGATCGGCGGTCCCAAGGACCACGAGATCCAGGCCGCTGACTTGGCTGCCGCACAACCAATTATCGACAAACGAATGACGGGACGCGCGCGGATCACCGCCGGTCCTCACGATGTCGGCTTCACCTGGAAAGAGCGGCCGTTCCACTTGCAAGACGTCTGGCAGCCCTCGACGCGCGACAGCCAGGAAATCCACATGATCGGCGGCCTGCCCAAGCTACGGACCGTATCGATCGACGGACCCTACAACGTCCGGGGCGTCAGCCAGGGGCCCAGCCGGGACCGGCTGTTTGTGTGCCATCCAGCGGCGGCTGCCGACGAGCCGGGCTGCGCGGCGAAGATCCTCACGAGTTTCGCCCGCCGCGCCTACCGGCGCCCCGTGACCGCCGCGGACATCGAGGCCCCGATGTCGTTTTACAAGCGGGCGCGCCAGCAGGGAGAAAAGTCCGGCGGCAATTTTGACGACGGCATTCGCGCCGGCGTCGCGCGCGTGCTTTCGAGCCCGTACTTTTTGTATCGCATCGAGAGAGATCCGGAAAGCGCGCGCCCGGGCGCCGCGCATCCGGTGAGCGGTCCCGAACTGGCCTCGCGCCTCTCCTTCTTCCTGTGGAGCAGCATTCCCGATGAACAGCTGCTGGACCTGGGAGTATCGGGGCGGCTGCGGGAGCCCGACGTGCTCGCCGAGCAGGTGCGCCGCATGCTCAAGAACGAGCGGACCGACGCGTTAGTGGAAAACTTTACGGGACAGTGGCTGCAGTTGCGGAACCTGGAGGCCAAGGCCGTTCCAGACATCCTCATGTTCCCCGATTTCGACGACAACATGCGCAAAGGCTTCCGCAAGGAGACCGAGATGCTCTTCGCGTACATTTTGCGCGAAGACCGCAGCGCTCTGGATCTGATGAACGCCGACTACACCTTCGTGGACGAGAAGCTGGCCAGACACTACGGGTTCCCGGGCGTCTACGGTCCGCAGTTCCGGCGGGTGAAAATTCCCGATCCGAACCGCCGCGGCCTGCTGGGGCAAGGGAGCATCCTTTCCCTGACTTCCGTCGCGACCAGAACCTCGCCCGTGTTCCGCGGAAAGTACGTGCTGAGCACCTTCCTCAACACGCCCCCGCCGCAACCGCCCCCCAATGTCCCCACGCTGGACGAAAGCAATAAGAAGGCGTCGGCCTTGCCGAAAACCGTGCGCGCGCAGTTGGAATTGCACCGCAGCAACCAGGTGTGTGCGTCCTGCCATCGCGTCATCGATCCGGCCGGGTTTGCGCTCGAGAACTTCGATTCCGTGGGGCAGTGGCGCGACACCGGCCCCGATGGGGCGCCGCTCGATGTGGCGGGTACGCTCGCAGACGGATCGCAGGTGAACGGCCCTGCGGCGCTGCGTCAGGC
>Ga0209698_10003174_pt1 | contig 18403 bp, 14 predicted proteins | sample LitLauG_LLR_2012_FD_187203 | JGI IMG/M metagenome (GOLD analysis project Ga0209698, IMG submission 187203) | Freshwater sediment microbial communities from Pennsylvania, USA - Little Laurel Run_MetaG_LLR_2012 (SPAdes) (version 2) | ecosystem: Environmental > Aquatic > Freshwater > Creek >...
GTTCTCGGTGCGCCATCTTGCAGTTTCCACAGTGCGCGGCGCCTTTACCAAGGTAAGTGGGTCTGCGAAGTATGATCCCGCCGACCTGTCCAAGACTTCGCTGGACGCGACGATTGAAGCCAATTCGGTCGACACGCGTGTCGAAATGCGCGACAACGATTTGCGCAGCCCGAACTTCCTCGACGTGCAGAAATTTCCCACAATCACCTTCCATTCGAAGCAGGTGAAGAACGCGGGTGGGGGAAAGCTGCAGATCGTAGGCGACCTCACGATTCACGGCGTCACCAAGGAAGTGTCGCTCGACGTGGAGGGCCCTTCGGCGCCGATCAAGGATCCGTGGGGCAACCAGCGGATTGGCGCTTCGGCGGCGACCAAGATCAACCGGCATGATTTCGGAGTCAACGGCGCCCCGGGAGCGGTCGGAGACGATCTGACGATTACGATTGACGTCGAATTGATCCAGCCCGGCGCGAAATAGCCGGGTTCATCTCAGCGCGGAAATAGATCGGGACGGAGGTGGGGCGTGCCGAGAGGCTTGCTGTGTGCAGCCCTTTTCTTCTTCAGCGTTGCCTGGTCCGGGTGCGGCGGTGGCGGGGCCGCACCTCCCGGCGCATCGGTCGCCGTTTCTCCGTTGCGCGCAGCCGTTGTTGCGACGACCCAGTCCCAGCAGTTCACCGCAACCGTCACGGGGAACGTTAGCGACCTCAGCGTTGCGTGGAGTGTGGACGGCGTTGCCGGAGGCAACTCCACCGTCGGCACCATCAGCGCAAACGGCCTGTACACTCCTCCCGCGACCGGCGGCACACACACCGTGACAGCCACAAGCAACGCCCTTGCCTCCTTGAAAGCGTCGGTCAGCGTTGCCGTGACCGACCTGGCAGGAGTGTTCACCTATCACAACGATCTTGCCCGTGACGGCGCCAATCTGCTGGAATACGCGCTGACTCCGACAACGGTTACGACGAGCACTTTCGGCAAGTTGTTTTCCTGTTCCGTGGATGGCGCCGTCTATACGCAGCCGCTCTGGGTGCCCGGGCTGAACATCGGCGGCGGAACGCACAATGTGATCTTCGTGGCGACGCAGCATGACAGCCTCTACGCTTTCGACGCCGACGCCAGCCCGTGCGAGACATATTGGCAGGCAAACCTGCTGGATACTCTCCACGGTGGTTCCGGGACCGAGACTTCGGTCAAATGGAACGACGTAGGGGCCTGCTATGGCGACGTTTACCCTGAGGTCGGAGTCACCGGAACACCGGTTATCGATCCGGCGACCAAGACGATCTACTTGGTCAGCGCCTCTGAAGACAATCCGACAAGTACGGGACTATGCGCCGGTTCCACAGCGACTTTTCATCACAGGCTGCATGCGCTCGATCTCGCCACCGGAAATGAGAAATTCAACGGGCCGATTGGGATTGCAGCATCTGTGCCAGGCACCGGGGACGGATCGGTGAGCGGTATCGTGAGTTTCAATTCCCAGTTGCACCATCAGCGATCCGGCCTGGCGCTCGGCAGTGGCAATATCTATGTCGCATTCGCGGCGCACGAGGACGCACCTCCATACCACGGCTGGCTGATCAGCTACAGCGCCGGCAGCCTCACGCAGCAGGGATTCTTCAACACGACTCCCAACGGATTAAACGGCGCGGATGGCGGCATCTGGGGCGGCGGTGGCGCGCCCGCCGTCGATGGCGGGTTCGACGTTTACGTTGCCACAGGAAATGGCGTGTTCGATGAATCGCCCGCCCCGCCGGACTCCGACTACGGGGACAGCATCCTGCGGCTGCACCCGTTCACCGGAATTACGCCGAACGGAACGAATCTTAGTGTGGCGGGCTGGTTCACGCCGTACGACCAGCTTACCTTGGCCCAGACTGACGTCGATCTGGGTTCCGGTGCGGTCGTTCTGTTGCCCGATCAAACCATGGGGCCAACGCATTTACTGGTGCAGGTCGGGAAGGAAGGCGTGGTCTATCTCATCGACCGTGACAATATGGGCCAATACAACCCCACCGACAACAGCCAGATCGTGCAGAGTTTCTCCGGCCCTGTTTACGGTCTGTGGGGCACGCCGGCTGTCTGGCAAAACAATCTGTACACCGGTGGGAATGGTGACTCGATCCGTCAGTTCGTCTTCGACCCCAGCATGGGGAAGTTCAATCCAGCAACGATCGCCTCGCAGTCGAACCAGGTGTTCGGCTACCCCGGCACGACTCCGTCCGTGTCGTCGCAAGGAGCTTCCAATGGAATCGTGTGGGCCATCGATTCCAGCTTGTACGGATATGCCAGCCCCAATGCCGGCATCAGTTGCAGCATTGACCCGCCGCCGGCGGCCTGCACCGGTCCCGCGGTTTTGCACGCTTACAGTGCGGGCAATCTGTCGATGGAATCCTGGAACAGCAGCATGGCAGCAAGCAATCGGGACCAGGCCGGAAACGCCGTGAAGTTCACTCCTCCGACGATCGCCAACGGCAAGGTCTACGTTGGCACGCGAACCGAGGTTGATGTCTACGGCCTGCTGCCGAATTAGAAGCTCAGCCTACTTCTTCATCGCAACCGCCAGCCCGTCGCGAATGGGCAGAATCGTTGTGTAGAACTCCGGCGAGTCGCAGAGCTTGCGGTTGAACTCGAGAATGGCCTTGGTCCTGGCGTCGGACGGATTCTTCTCCGCTACTCGGCCGCTCCAGAGTACGTTGTCGGTGAGGAACAATCCTCCCTTGCGCAGGCGTGGACCCACCAGCCGCAGCACGCGAGGATAATCTTCTTTGTCCACGTCATTGAAGATGATGTCGAACTCCTGCTTTTGCTCCGACAGGAACTCCAAGGCATCGCCGGTGTGCAGGGTGATGCGATCGAGCACGCCAGCGCGCGTGAAGTAGCTGCGGGCACGTTCCGCGTTCTTGCGATCGCCGTCCGTGTAGATAACGCGGCCTTGGTCGCCCACCGCCTGTGCCCACCAGATGGTCGAGTAGCCGATGGCTGACCCTAGTTCGAACACGGTGCGGGCCTTGATCATCAGAGCCAGTTGCTGCAGCACGCGGGCCACCGCTGGGCCCACGATCGGTACGCTATGCTCGGTGGCGTATTCCTCCATCTCGCCCAAGACTTCATCGCGCTTGGGCAGCATGGAGTAGAGGTAGTCGTCCACGGCGCCAACGGTGGTGAAGTTGTGGTGCCGCCAGCTGGGTGGCGAGGATTTCTTCTGGCTCTGGGTCACGCGTTTCCCTTTCAAGTATCCAGATGGGGTGTCTTCATCCCACGGTGACGCCGGGGGGCATTTCCATGACTTCCACCGACGGTACGAACTGCTGCAACTGGCCGGGTCGGCCGACCAGCACAGGGAAGGTTCCGAAGTGCATGGGGATCACGGTTTTTGGCTTCAGCAGATTGCAGGCGTATGCGGCTTCACGCGGCCCCATGGTGTAGTGGTCGCCGATGGGCAGCATGACGATCTCGGGTGCATACAGATCACGAATGATCGCCATGTCACCGAAAACGTTGGTGTCGCCGGCGTGGTAGATTTTGACTCCGTTCGAGAACTCGACCACGTATCCGCAGGCTTCGCCGCCGTAAATGATCTCATCGCCGTCCTGAATTCCACAGGAATGGTCGGCGTGCACCATGGTGATTTTGATATCGCCGACGGTTTGCGTGCCGCCCTTGTTCATTTCAGCAATCTGCCTGGCGCCTTTTTTGCCAAGCCATCGTGCCAACTCAGGGATGCCGACGACCACAGGATTGTGCCGCTTGCAGATTTCGACCGCATCCCCGATGTGGTCGCCATGACCGTGCGTGCACAACAGGATGTCGACCTTCTTCACATCCTTGTCTGCCGCCGGACACATCGGATTGCCCATGATCCAGGGGTCGATGACGACCGTCTTGTCCCCTGGGGTCTCAATGCGGAACGTTGCGTGACCCAACCATGTCAGCCTGACGCCTTTCAAATTCATGCTGCTTGCTCCAGTTCCATTCTTCCTACAACGCCCCCGCTAGTTTAATATGAAACGCCATGACCGACCTCAAAGTGCTGATCCGGCAGGACGAGATCTCTAAACGCGTTAGCGAACTGGGCGCGGAGATTACGCGGGACTTCGCGGGGCAATCCATCATCTTCGTGGCCGTGCTGAAGGGAGCTGCCATTTTCCTGGCGGATCTGGCGAGGCACGTCAAGCTGGACGCCACGTTTGATTTCATCGGCGTATCCAGCTACGGCAATCGGCCCAGCCCATCGCAGGAACTCAAGAGCGGCTGGGATTCCACGGGGGAAGTAAAACTGACCAAGGACGTCGATCAGTCCATGAAGGACAAGAACGTCATCGTCGTGGAAGACATTCTCGATACGGGGTTGACGCTGACTTTCCTCAGGAAACTGCTGCTGGCGCATCAGCCGCGCAGCCTGAAGATCGCTGCCCTGCTTGATAAACCCTCAAGGAGGAAACTCCCCTTGGAAGGCGATTACGTGGGCTTCAAGATTCCAGACGAATTCGTAGTGGGCTACGGCCTGGATTATGCCGAGAAATACCGCAACCTCGCCGATATTTGTGTCGTGCCCAGAGAATAGCGGGCCGGCAGAATGAGAAGGGTTTGGCGCGAAATCTCGACTGAGATCGCCTGAACCGTGCAAAGGTCAGCTATAACGCGCCTGCTATCATACGAATCATGGGTTCCGTTCTCTCCCAACCTGAGCGGTTGGCCGTCGAGTCATTGCTGCTCGACGTCGCCGACGTGCTGGCCACGTCGCTCGACCTCGACACCACGGTGCGCCGCATCGCCGAACTGGTGCGCAAGGTCATCGACTACGAGATTTTCGCCATTCTGCTGCTCCATGAGAAGACTCAGGAGCTCCGCTTTCGGTTTCAGGTGGGATATCCGCCGGAGTTTACCGAGCGGCGCATAAAAGTCGGCGAGGGAGTAACCGGGCAAGCGGCACAACTCCGGCAAGCGGTACTCATCGATGATGTCACCAGCGATTCTCGCTACATCGCGGCGGTGCCCAACGTACGGTCGGAGTTAGCCGTACCACTAATCACGAAGAACCGCGTGATTGGAGTGATCGACATTGAGGCCCGTGAGCCCGGTTACTTCAACGAGGAGCACCGCCGCCTGCTGACCTTGCTGGCCTCGCGCCTGGCGGCGGGCATCGAGAACGCGCAACTCTATACCCGCACGATCAAGCAAGCCCGCATTCTAGGTCTGTTGAACGAGATTGCGCGGGAACTGACTTCGATTCTGAACCTCGACGAACTGCTCGGCCGGATCGCGGAACTGGTCCGGCGTCTGATTGACTATCAGATGTTCAGCATCCTCCTTCTCGATTCCACCGGCCAGAATCTGCAGCACCGCTTTTCGCTGCGCTTTAACGAAAACATACAGCTGAAGCGCGAGATCCCTCTGGGCCGCGGCTTGGTGGGCACCGCTGCGGAAACCAAGCAGGCCGTGCTGGTACAAGACGTGAGCAAGGATCCCCGCTATGTTGTCGCCAACCCGGAGACGCGCTCGGAACTGGCGGTGCCGCTCATCTACAAGGGCAAGGTCATCGGCGTGCTCGATCTGGAGCACACTCGCCGCGGATTCTTCACCGAAGAACATCAGCGAACGATGTCCACGCTGGCGGCGCAGATCGCCATCGCCCTGGAGAATGCCCGCCTGTACGAGGAGATCGAACGGCAGGAACGCCGGCTCGAGCGGGACCTGTCCCTGGCGCGGGAACTGCAGAGCCGCCTGTTGCCGCAGGTCCCCCCGAAGCTTGCGCACCTGGATGTGGCGGCAAAATTTGTGCCGGCACGGACGATCGGCGGGGATCTTTTCGATTTTATTCCTTACTCGATGTCGCGGCTGGGTATCGTGATTGGCGATGTCAGCGGCAAAGGCGCGCCTGCTGCCATTTACGCCGCGCTTGTCAGCGGGATCCTTCGCTCCCATGCTCCGATCGAACCGGCGCCGTCGGAGATGCTGTCGGCGGTGAACCTTTCGCTGGCCGAGCGCCGCATCGAGGCGCAATTCGTGTCGCTGATTTATGCCGTGTGGGACGACCAACACCGGACCCTTACCGTCGCCAATTCCGGCCTGCCGCGCCCCATATACGCGCACGGCGGGAAGAACGAAGTCATCGAGGTGACCGGCCTTCCGCTCGGTTTGTTTGACGAAGCGGAATACGACGAGCTGAAGTTCCGCATGAAGCCAGGTGATCTCTTCGTGTTCTTCAGCGACGGCATCCTGGACGCGCGCAACCGCAGAGGCGAAATGTTCGGCCGGGGGCGGGTGGAGCAACTCGTCGCAGAGTGTAAGGATGAGTCCCCAGAGCGCGTCGTCGAATACATCTTCAAAGCCGTCGCCGAACACTCGGCCGGCGCGGAAACCTTCGACGACCAGACGGTGGTCGCGATTCGTGTCAAAGGCGCGCATCATCCGGGACCGAAGAAGAAATGAAAGCCCGCAGTCCCCTTCCATCCCGGGGTCGCCACCCTGGATTCGAGTACCACGAAATCAAGCGCGGACTGCTCCGGCGCCAGCGGCAATTCATCCTGCATTGCGATGATGTTGGCCTGCCCGCCTTGGCCGAGCGCTACGGCACACCCCTCTACGTGTATTCGGCAACTATGATCCGCGAGCGCCATGCGGCGTTCGAAAAGGCGTTCCGCCATGTGCCCCATCTGGTCTGCTACTCGGTGAAGGCCAATTCCAACCTGAGTATCCTGCGCTTGTTGGCCAGACAGGGATGCGGATTCGATGTGGTTTCGGGCGGCGAACTGGAACGGGTGCTGACCGCCGATCGAAAGGCCGCGCGAAATGTCGTGTTCTCGGGAGTCGGCAAGACTCGCGCGGAACTCACAGCGGCGTTGAAAGCAAAGATCCTGCTGTTCAATGTGGAGAGCGAATCCGAACTGTGGGCGCTGGCGGAGTGCGCGGGCCGTTTGCGAATGCAGGCTCCCCTGGCTTTGCGGGTCAATCCCGATGTCGCCGCCAAGACTCATCCCTATATCTCCACCGGTCTGCACCAGCACAAGTTCGGCGTGCCGATTCGCGAGGCGCGCGCTCTTTATGCGAAAGCTTCGGGCACGTCGTACCTGGAGATCCGCGGGGTCAGCGTGCACATCGGATCGCAGATCACCGACGTGGCTCCGTTCGGCGAAGCCATGATGCGGGTTGCGGAACTCGTCGCGGAACTTCGCCGGGATGGCCATCGCATCGACTACGTCGACGCCGGCGGCGGGTTGGGAATCCCCTACGAGAGAGGCGGCACGGAGGAGTTCTCGCAGAGTGCCACTGCCTATGCCAAGTCTCTGTCAAGCCCATTGCGCGGACTTGGAGTTCGCCTTCTACTCGAACCCGGACGCTCCATCATCGGGCCGTCGGGGATCTTGCTGACATCGGTGCTCTATAAGAAGACCAACGACGGAAAGCGATTCCTGGTCGTCGACGCGGCAATGAACGATCTGATCCGGCCGGCGCTCTACGCCGCCTACCATGAAATCGTTCCCGTGTGCTTGGATCCGACCGCGAGCGCCGAGACCTCGGACATCGTTGGTCCGGTCTGCGAAACAGGAGACTTCTTCGCCCGCGATCGCCAGCTTCCCGCGGTTGCCGAGGGGGAACTGCTCGCGATCCTGGACGCGGGAGCCTATGGCATGGTGCTGGCGTCGAACTACAACACGCGACCGCGAGCGGCAGAAGTATTGGTTTCAGGCAAGGCCGTGAGCGTCATCCGCCGGCGAGAAACGGTATCCGACTTGCTCAAAGCTGAGCTTTGAGCGAATCCTTGAGCCCGCCGCGACTGCCTTAGTCTTCCCGCTCGCCCCACTTCAATTTGCTGCGTAACACCTGAAAGAAATCCGTGCCGGTGCGGAACAGGCTCACCTGGTGGCGAGAACGCCGGCAGCGCACGCGGTCGCCGTCATACAAGTCGAGTCCCGGTTGGCCGTCCAGGCTGAGATAGGCAACTTCCTCGTTACTGCGCAGCAGGATTTCGATCTCGGCCGAGTCCGGCACGACCAGCGGCCGGTGCGTCAGCGCATGAGGCGCGACCGGAGTGATCACAAACGCGTTGACCGTCGGCATCAGGACGGGTCCGCCGGCAGAGAGAGAGTATGCCGTCGACCCTGTCGGTGTCGCGACAATCATGCCGTCGGCGCGGTAGCTGGAGACGAACGTCTTGTCGAGGTAGAGGTCGTATGTGTTCAGGCGGGCGAGCGCGGTCTTGTTCACCACGGCGTCGTTGAAGACGTAGTAGCTGCCGCGCACGGTATCGCCGCGAAGCAACTCGCACTCCATCAGGGCACGATACTCCAGCGGAGCGCGGCCCAGCGCGATCGCGTCCAGCAGCGGGTAGAGCATGGGGAGAGGTACGTCGGTCAGGAAACCGAGCGATCCCAGGTTCACGCCAAGCAGGGGGACGTCGATCGGCGCGGTTGCCCTGGCGGCCGAAAGCAGTGTGCCGTCACCTCCCAGCACGACCACCAGATCCAGCTTGCGCGAGCTCAGCTGTGACCGGGGCACAACCTCCAGACCAGAGGCGTACCGCGCTGATTCTTCATCGACGATCACCCTGTAGCCGTGCACGGCGAGCCAGGATAACAGCGGGGGCAAAATCTCCCCTACTTTCGACCGGTCAGGCCGGGAAATAATTGCCGCAGCTTTCTCAGGCGTCACTGGCGGACTGGGCATGGTGAGGGGAATTGTACAGGTTTCAACGAGCAATCATCGAATCGGACTAGAACCTGCCGATCAACAAGAACTCGCGATTGCCCTCACCACCCAGAATGGGCGATTCGGTCACATCAATGTAGCCGGCGCCGAGATTTCGCACGCATTCTCGCACTCTCTCTACCGCCGCCTGCTGCACACGTTCGTCGCGCACGATGCCTCCCTTTCCAACATTCCCTTTTCCCGCTTCGAACTGTGGCTTTACCAGCACCACCAATTCGTGGCCGCATCTTTCGCCCGGCGAAGCGGGAAAGGCCGCGTTCATCACGGCAGGCAGCACAAGCGTCGCGGAAATAAAAGAAACGTCGACGGCGATGAAGCCTACGACTTCGCCCAGATCGGCCCGCGTCAGGTAGCGGGCATTAGTCCTCTCCAGCAGCCGGACGCGCGGATCCTGCCGAACTTTGAGGTCCATCTGGCCATAACCGGTATCGATAGCGATGACGCGCGCAGCCCCGCGTTGGAGCATGCAGTCGGTAAATCCTCCAGTCGAGGCGCCAACATCCGCACAGGCCCTACCTTGCAGTTCGATGTTCCAGTGATGGAGCGCACGCTCCAACTTGAGCCCGCCGCGGCTCACGTACTTCAGATCATCGGCCAATAAGCGAAGGGCGCAGTCTTCTTCAACTTGCGCCCCAGCTTTCTCCAGTTTCTGCTCGTTGACGAGGACCTTGCCGGCAAGGATCATGGCTTGCGCACGCTCACGCGATGCGGCCAGCCCACGATCCACCATAAGTTTGTCGAGTCTGTGTTTCACCATGGCGCGAAGGTTGTACCCACAAAGTGCCAGCACTCTGTCCAGTGCAAACTGCTGAAGCAACTCTCAGTGAATCAGTTACAGAGAAACGGCGTCCCTTTTCCACAGTGTTTTCCACGCATGTGTTGAAAACTTCTGCCCGGCGATGCTCGAAATGATAAAAAAGCCGCCCGAAAGTTGGGCGGCTTGTTGTTTTTCTCTGGGGCGCAAGACTTATCCCGCAACTTCCTCCAGCAGTTTCTGGTCGATGTCGAAGTTGGCATGCACGTTCTGCACGTCGTCGTGTTCTTCGAGCGCTTCCATCAGGCGGATCATGGTGTTCGCCGCCTGTCCCTCCAGCTTGATGTAGTTCTGGGGAATGAACGCGACGCTGGAAGATGCCGGCGTAATGCCCGCTTTCTTCACCGCTTCGAGCATGCTTTCGTAGGCGGAAGGCGCTGTCAGAATCTCCCAATTCTCGCCGTCGTCGATCGGTTCATCCTCGCCGCCCGCATCGATGATGATGTTCATCAGGTCGTCCACCTTCGCCGCCGACTTGGGGATGACGATGTCGCCCTTCTTTTGGAACATATAGGCGACGGCTCCGGCAGCGGCCATGTTCCCGCCATTCTTCCCGAACGCGTGACGGATTTCGCTGACCGTGCGATTGCGGTTGTCGGTATTGATGTCGAGCATGATCGCAACGCCGCCCGGGCCGTAGCCCTCGAGCGTGAACTCTTCATAAACCGCGCCTGGCAATTCACCGGTGCCGCGCTGAATGGCGCGCTTGATGTTGTCGGCGGGCATGTTCTCGCTCTTGGCCGCCAGAATGGCGGTGCGCAGGCGCGGGTTGGAATCAGGATCACCGCCGCCATTCTTCGCCGCAATGCTGATTTCTTTAATAAGACGGGTGAAAATCTTGCCGCGCTTGGCGTCGAGCGCGCCCTTCTTGTGCTTGATTGTGGCCCATTTTGAGTGGCCGGACATAGTTCGACCTCGTGTCTAAAGTTCTTGAATGGCGCAGGATTCGCCCTCAGAGGAGATCACTGGATAGCCTCGGTTTTATCGCAGGCGAACCCAGATTATAGCATGAACCTCTGCCGCTTCTCACAGTTTCGGCGGCTTGATCGAGGGTGGTTTGATGGCCGGCGGCTTGACTGCCGGAGGTTTGACCGCAGGCGGCTTGATCGAAGGAGGTGGTATCGCCGGAACCGCGGGAGGTTTGGGCGCGTTCGCCGCAGGTGGAGCCGTTTGCGGAGTTGCGGGAGGTGCTGGAGGCTTCAGCGAAGGTACCGCTGGAGGTTTCAGCGCAGGCGCCGCTGGAGGCTTCAGCGCAGGTACCGCCGGAGGTTTCAGCGCAGGTACCGCCGGAGGCTTCAGCGCAGGTACCGCTGGAGGTTTCAGCGCAGGTACCGCCGGAGGCTTCAGCGCAGGTACCGCCGGAGGTTTCAGCGCAGGTACCGCTGGAGGTTTCAGCGCAGGTACCGCCGGAGGTTTCAGCGCAGGTACCGCTGGAGGCTTGATCTTGTAGTCCGCGGGAATCTGGAACAACGAAGGATGCGGCTCCGCCGTTGAGGTGGGCTTGCAGTATGTCGTCTGCTCGCCCGCGGTATTTGTGGTTTTGGTCAGCACAGGCATCTTGAGCTTCACGCTGCTCCAGATCTCGGTCACGGTTGGAACCGGCGGCAGCTTGGGAGCACCCAACTTTGGGACGGCGATCTTCGGTGGTGCCGGCGCCGCGGGCGCCTTCGGCATTCCCGGAATGGCTGGAGGTTTTGGGGCACCGGGCATCTGCGGTGCGCCGGGCGCGCTCACCTTAGGCGGTTCGGGCTTGGCGGGAGGGGTAAAGGCCGGAAGCGTGTACCGTTTGCCCTCCACCTCGTGTCCCTCGATGGTCGACTTTCCCAGATCCTCTACTTTCATTGGCGGCGGAGTAGGCGCCCCCGGCGCGGGGGCTTGCGGAGCGCCCGGCATGGTCGCGGCGGGCGCTGCGGGAGGCGTCGGCATCACGATCGCCTCTTTTTTCAAGTGGTCGAGCAGAATGGTCTGTTTTGCGTGAGGATCGGAAATGATGCTCGTCTGGGGCGTATCAAATCGCAACTTGCCGTCGCTCGACCGCCACATGCGCGAGGCTGATTGCGTCGGCGCGCCACCGCCGGCAGGCTGCATCTTGGTCGCACAGTCAGAGCAGGAAGGTGGCGTAGGTGGCGGTGTTTGCGGAGGCTGCCCCACAGTGGCCATAAGTTTAGCACGCTCCCTGATTCGCGAATGATGCCCTGACTGTTGCCGGGAGTCAACCCACCTGCGCTCTACCGCCCATACCGGCGCGGCTCAACGTCACCGTAGCCTTCGAGCAGAGGAACGGCCTTGTCTAACGCCCTTCCGCTCTTCCCCGCCAGATAGTGCTGGAATACCCGGCTTCCGTTTCATCGCTTCGTCCGACGGCCAGACAAGCCGGGAACAGCAACCGGCCTCTATTGACGGGCTAACATGCAGCCCCTACCATTTAAGGCCACTGCGCCCCGGCGCGAATTCTATGATTGGCCGGCTCATCGGGCACTACCGCATTGTGGAAAAGATCGGGGCCGGAGGCATGGGCGAGATTTTCCGCGCCCGCGACGAACGCCTCGGCCGTGATGTCGCGCTGAAGCTGATCCGCCCTGCTTCCGGCAACAATCCCGACCACCTGCGCCGGTTCGAGCAGGAGGCTCGAGCCGCGGCATCGTTAAACCACCCCAACATTGTCGCGATTTATGACGTGGGCTCCGACGGGGATATGCCCTACATCGTCTCGGAATTGCTGGAGGGTGCAACCCTGCGGCAGCGCCTGTTGCAAGGACCAATTCCCGTTCGTGAAGCTGCCGGCTACACCATGCAGATCGTGCACGGTCTGGTGGCCGCGCACGAACGCAAGATCGTGCATCGCGACCTGAAGCCGGAAAATTTATTTGTCACCCGCGATGGCCGCGTCAAGATACTCGATTTCGGTGTAGCGAAACTGCAAACCGCCCCGGCCGAAGACCGCGCTGTGCAGGATCTGCCAACGATTACCAAGTCAGGAGTCATGATCGGCACCGTAGCCTATATGTCTCCCGAACAACTCCGGGGCAAGGACGTCGACCACCGCAGCGACATTTTCAGCCTGGGCGCCATCCTGTATGAAATGCTCTCGGGACATCGTGCATTCAGCGGCGAAACGGAAGTCGATACCATGACAGCCGTTCTGCGCGAGGAACCGTCGGTGAAGCCGCTGGAGAGCATCTCCCTTCCTCAGCCCTACCAGGACGTTATCCGACACTGTCTGGAGAAAGACCCTGACGACCGTTTCCAGTCGGCCAAAGATCTGGCGTTTGCGCTGCAGACGCTGACCGGAAGTTCCACCACTGGCGAGGCTCATGCCCTCGAATTGCGGCGCCGGGCTAAACCGGCGAGGGCTGTCCCCTGGATTCTGGCGGGCGTCCTGGCGCTGCTGACGGTCGTGCTGGCAGCCGCTTTGCTGCGTCCCTCTGCTCCGCCTCCCAACTATCGCCGCGTGACTTTTGAAGCTGGAACTGTCTACTCGGCTCGCTTCGGTCCCGACGGCCAGATCGTTTACGGTGCCGCATGGAATGGCCGGCCGGAGGAATTGTTCTACACCGTGGGCAATTCCCTGCCGCAGCCTTTGAACCTGAACCATGCGGGGTTGCTTGCCGTGTCCTCGAAAAACGATCTCGCCGTTGTGCTTGGCGGGACTCATACGGGGCAACTGGAAACCACCGGCGGTATGCTCGCCGAAGCACCCATGGGAGGCGGTTCGCCGCACGAACTGCTGTCGGACGTGCGCTGGGCGGATTGGGACCCTCACGGAGCACTCGCCGTTGTGCACCAGATCGAGGGCCGCAGCCGGATTGAGTATCCGGTTGGAACCGTCCTTTACCAGACCAGCGGCTGGGTCAGCCACATCCGCTTCTCTCCCCAGGGCGACCGCATTGCTTTTTTGGACCACCCCGCGCTTTGGGACAACAAAGGTACGGTTTGCGTCCTCGACCTGTCCGGGCGGGTCCGGACCCTGACGAGAGAGTGGGAATCAGAGCATGGGATTGCCTGGCGGCCCGACGGCAAGGAGATCTGGTTTTCCGCCGTAGAAAAGGGCACCAATCTCAACCTGATGGCCGTGGATCTCGAGGGAAATGCCCGTGTCCTCTTGAACATTCCGGTTGCGATTACATTGCAGGATATTTCGCGGAACGGAGACGTTCTGGTGACGCTGAATTCCAGGCGGCTCGCCATGGCGGCAGGGACTCGCGACGAACAGGAGGATGCCGATCTGTCCTGGCACGATTGGAGTATCGTCAAGGACATTTCGGGCGACGGCAAGTTTCTGCTCTTCGAAGATTCCAGCGAGGCCGCGGGCCCCGCCTACTCTGTCGCACTGCGCCGATTGGACGGCACTCTGCCCGTGCGGCTGGGAGAAGGCAGCGCCGGAGGACTCTCTCCCGACGGGAAGTGGGCAATTGCGATCGGGACAGCGAAATCGCCGCAGGTCACGCTCCTCCCTATCGGTCCCGGGCAGCCACGCTCGATCGACACGACCGGTCTCGAACACATCAGCCACGGGTGGGCCCGCTTTCTCGCAGACGGCCGCAGAGTAACCGTCGACGGAAACGAAGCCGGTCACGCGATGCGATGCTATGTGCTGGATTTGTCCGGAACCAAAGCGAAGGCCATCACTCCCGAGGGAACCTTATGTGGCCCTTCGTCGCCCGACGACCGACTGGTGGTCGGCATCCACCCGGATTCGCCTGTAACACTCTATTCACTCGACGGCGGCGCACCTCAACTCATTCCGCACCTGACTCCGCTGTTCCATCCGGTACAGTGGTCGGCGGATGGCGTGAAGCTGTTTGGCTACCGCAATGGCGAACTTCCCAGCAAGATTTACGAAGTCGAGATCGCGACCGGCAAAGAGACGCTGGTCAAGGAACTCAGGCCCGGGGTTCCGGCGGGAGTTGTCATGATTGCGCCCATCGTCGTGAGTCGAGATGGACGACGTGTCGCGTACAGCTACAGCCAGACCCTCTCCGCGCTCTACACCATTTCCGGCCTGCGCTAGTTTCCTGCCCCACAAGTTCGTGACATAAATCTCACACTGTCACCCTGAGCGAAAGCGAAGGATCTATGTAATTTTGCTTGCACGATCCGTCCTTCGCGTCGACGAAGATTCTACGGTCCGAATTCTGCCGCGTATTTCCGGTACACGACACTAGCCTGATGGGGTTCTTTAGGCTAGCGACCCCTTGAAGTCCGCGCCCACATAGTGGAGAAAGATAGAAGTCGAGGTCTGGCTTCCCCCGAGCGGGCCGCGATAATGCGGCAATCGCGTGCCGCGATAGGCGAGTCCGTCACCCAGCGCCTGGTAGACCGTTACGGTTCCGGTGGGTGTATCCAGTCGGATCGGCCAGGGCGTCGCCAGTTCAGGTTCCGGAGAATAGTCCAGGCAGAACGTCAGGCTGAACTCGCACTGTTCCCGGTCCGTATGTTTCTTAAGCTCGGCTCCGCTTAAATAGGAAGCCAGGTACACGTAGGATGGGCGCAGGGAAGTCCCCGCGATCTCGACGAAGGTCCTCGCAATTTGATGATGGAAAAACCGCGCCACAGGCTCGTTGTAAGCGGCGTACCGGCGCGGGCTCTGGCGATCCCCCAAGCGAACCTCTCCCTTGCGGATGCGATGGCGATAGTAGCGGCGCAGGGCCGCGACGTGGAAGGGATGGATCAGACCGGAGATCGGAGCGTAGCCTCTTTCCTGAAACAGAGACGCCGCGGTTGTGATGGCCGACTCCCGTACGCGAGCATGGCGCGCATTGCGGTCGGCAGCGCACAGAATGCCCGCGGCTAACAGCACGGCCCGAACCTCAGGTTTGAGCGGCGGCACAGCATCGACCACCCTCAACCCTCTGACGATTCCTTCGAGTTCCGGGCCGAGCCAGAACGGAAGCAGATTCCCCGTCGCCGGCTCGCGCACCCATGCGATGGTGCCCTGCAACGCGAATCCAGAGAGCAACTCATCCGTAAATTCCACGGGCGGTTGCGTGCCCGGGAGGATCTCGCACTCCGGGTTCAGGAACAACGACGAGTCCCCGCTGTCGTTGCGGAGATCCCGCAAGGCAGGTCGCGGAATCAGATGCAACGCCAACTCATCGAGCAGGCAATAAAAGCGATCCTGAGGCAGGGTCGCGGCGAACGTCTGCCTTGACCCTGCGCTCATCAGGGACTCCACCCAATCGATCCAGGCCGAGTTGTTTATCGACGAAGCCATCCGTTCATGGTGAAGCGGCTGTCGGCGAAGAGTCCTGAAGGACATCGCACCGGGTTGATTTCGTGCAGCAGTTCGCACGGGAAAAATACGATCTGGTTCTGTTGGGGAACGATCTTCTGGTACTTGCCGTCGCTGACATAATGGCCGTCTTCCAACCGGGCATCGTGAATGTACAACTCTCCGCCCTCGAACGGCCTCGGTTCGCGATGGAAGAAGTAGACAAAGGTCAGGTAGCGCGAGGCGACGCGCTCGCTGCCGCTGTCGCTGTGGAAGCGGAAGAAGTCCCCGTCGTTGCTGGCGGTAATCTGGGCTTCGACTTCCGCAATACAGAAGTCGTCCATTTCCAGCTTCCGCAATACGCTCGGCAGCGCGGCCTTGATCCTTTCCAGCACCACCTGCTGATGCGGCCCTAGATTCATCAGAACGCGAGAGCGGCGGTGTTCGTAATTCACGACGCCGTGGTCTTCTATGGGAGAGACCACCTCGCTGGTCTGAAAGTCTGCCTCGTGGTCCAGCGCATATTGCATGAGGGCTTCCACCTCCTGGGGCGCCAAAAATTCGTCCAGTACCAGGGCACGGGCCGGCAAGATCGCCGGTCGTTCGGTGACGGCGACGCTGGCCTCGGAGACCACCGTCGTGCGAATTCCATGGCCGGGAGGCTGGGGCTCGCCGGGCGACGACGGCGTGCTCGGGGAATCAGGCCGAGGAATCGGTGGTTTCTTGGGCGGTGGTTGCGCTCCCGGCGGCTGCGGCTCCGAAGGCGGAATCGGCTGTGGCCTCGGCTTGCCGGGCGGTTGCGGCTCCGGCGATGGCGGGTTCGGCACCCCGGGAGCAGGCCGCGGCTTACCCGGCGGTTGCGGTTCCGTAGCGTAGATATCGCCGGTTCTGGAAATCAGGTCTCCGGCCGGGATGGAACTGCTCTCCAGGATCTTCTGGACGATGCTGGCGCCCAGCACCGCGAAGGCCCTTTGCGCCATGGTTTCTCCCACCGCCGAGGCGATCACGGCATGGACTGCCTGCTGCGTTTCTGGGTTGTGGCCGCTGGCGGCCTTGGCATGTTGCAATAGCGTATTCAGCAGCCCACGCTCGGCCGCACTCAGAATCCGCTCGTCCCGCATCAATGTTTCGGAGAAAGAATCAAGAATCTGCTTCGGTGTCATCGGAGACACGCCTCCCTGCGCTTGCCGGCGCAACGCTGAAATTATTCGGGGCCCAAGTGCAAGGGGAAGAAAGGCGAAGATATAACGGACGCCTGTTGATAACCAAGAAAATTCTTATTGAGGGGAAAGAATTACCTTGCGGTCGAGAGCGCACCTACCATCGCCTGGAAGATTTTCACCCCGTCGATGCCGCCAAGTTCCGGCTCCGCGGCGCGCTCGGGATGGGGCATCATGCCCAGAACATTGCCGTCGCGGCTGCAGATTCCGGCGATGTTGTCCAACGACCCGTTCGGGTTGGCAGAAGCTCTGATGTCTCCTTCGGGTGAGACGTAGCGAAACACGATACGGTTCTCGCGGCGCAGTTCCTCAAGGGTGGCGGCATCGCAGTAGTAGTTGCCTTCCATGTGTCCTATCGGAATGGTCAGAATTTCGCCTCGGGCGCAGGTGCTGGTAAAAGGGGTCTGGTGATTCTCGACCCGGATTTGCACAGGCTTGCAGACGTACTTCAGTCCCACATTCCGCATCAGGGCTCCCGGCAGCAAGCCCGACTCGCAGAGGATCTGGAATCCGTTGCAGATGCCCAGCACGAGCCCGCCGCTGGCGGCGAACTTGCGCACTGACTCCATGACGGGCGAGAACTTGGCGATCGCCCCGGTGCGGAGATAGTCGCCGTACGCGAATCCGCCGGGAACAATCACGGCGTCGCAGTTTTCCAGGTCGTGCGATTCGTGCCACAGGAACGTGACCGGTTGTTTGGCTACGTGTTGGATCGTCCAGTACGCGTCGTGATCGCAGTTGGAACCGGGAAAGATGATGACGCCAAATTTCATGGTGTCCTCAATTGTGGGGATCTGATCGCCAGTCTAGCATGCGAACACCGAGCGGTGTGCCCCCGGATATCGTTGGCTTCTAGTGTTCGAAACCCTCTGGTTCAGAAGCGCATGGGACGAGCTACTGAGGCCGCGCCAGCGACACTGAAGACGGGCTCAGCGGGGCGTCACCGACGGCGGGGGATGAAGGATCGATCGGCAGGGCCGGCCCATTCAGAAGCGTCTGCCCGACCGAGTTTGGCCGGAAACGTCCCTCGGGTGGATATCCCCGGGCCTGCACGATGCCCCAATGCCATTCCTCGCCGGAAGCCAACTCCACATTGAGCGGCGCGTTGAACACGGTGGTCGTTCCCGGCGGAGCGGCCGCCCGCATGTGATAGATGACGGTTACATCCGACGGCTTCTCCGGCCGCACCGCGTCCGGAGCAAATTCGTAAGGCTGCAAAGGCGGCACCGCCGATATCTCGCTGCGAACGGCGGGAGTTTCGAGCGATTGCGGCGAGTTCTTCCGTACCACGGTCAAAGCGACCGTGACTTCGCTGACATGCCAGTCGGTGCGATTGCGCACGGTGACGGTCAGGGCATCCCCTTCGATTGCTGCCGGGCCTTCCAGTTTGTTTACTTCCGAAGGCGGCAGATCCATCTGCGCGTACTGGCTGCTGAGCAGTGCCTT
>Ga0209698_10003175_pt1 | contig 18402 bp, 17 predicted proteins | sample LitLauG_LLR_2012_FD_187203 | JGI IMG/M metagenome (GOLD analysis project Ga0209698, IMG submission 187203) | Freshwater sediment microbial communities from Pennsylvania, USA - Little Laurel Run_MetaG_LLR_2012 (SPAdes) (version 2) | ecosystem: Environmental > Aquatic > Freshwater > Creek >...
GTTGCTGCAGCATGAGATCGATCATCTCGATGGGATTCTGGCGATTGACCGTGTGACCGATTTGAAAACGATTTGCACGCGGGAAGAATTTGAGAAGCGATATCGAGACGCGAGCCCCTATGCGGTCGTCCCGGTCAGAAACGCCGTAGAGACGTAGCTTGCTACGTCTCCGCCGACAGAGGCAAGACGTTGCAAGCAACGTCTCTACAACAAAGCATGTTGCATATCGGCATCGTCGCCTGCAGCACCGAAGGAGCCGCACTCTGCTATCGCACGATCTCGCTCGAAGGCGGGCAGATCATCGGGAAGCACGACCATCCCGAGGTCTCGCTGCATTCATTCTCGCTCGCCGAGTATATGAAGAGCATTGACCCGGGCGACTGGGCAGGGGTGGCGGAACTTATGCTCGGCTCCGCCGAGAAGCTGGCGAGGGCTGGCGCCGATTTTCTGATCTGTCCGGACAATACGATTCATCAGGCGTTTGATCTGGTCGAACACCGGTCACCACGGCCGTGGCTGCACATTGCGCGGGAAGTGGCTGCTGAGGCGAAGCGGCGCGGATGTCGGCGGCTTGGGGTGCTAGGAACGAAGTATTTAATGGAAGGGCCGGTGTACCGCGAGGCGTTTAAGGCTGCTGGGGTCGAGCATCGAGTGCCGGTGGCGGAACAGCGGGAGCGGATCAATCAGATCATTTTTGATGAACTGGTAAACGGGCAGTTTCTGCCACGGTCGCTGGCGTATCACCTTGAGGTGATTCGAGGGCTGAAGGATGAGGGCTGCGACGCTGTGGTGCTTGGATGCACGGAGATTCCTCTGCTGGTTTCGGCGGAGGCTTCGCCGTTGCCCACGTTAGATTCGACGCGGTTGTTGGCGCGGGCGGCCGTGCGGAAAGCGGTGGAGGGGTAATGGAGTGGTGGGTGCGAGGGCGAGACGCCCTCGCGACAGCCGGCGGGTCGCCGGCGCTACTTATGGGCCTGCAACTCAAGTTTCAGCGCCTTACTGGGTCGTTTGCCGTCGTGCGGCTTGCGCCTGACGCGGCTGTCCCCGATTGGGCCACGAAGGGCGAGTTCTCATCGATCACACGGACCGCGGACGAACTTTCGATCGTGTGCCCTGCTGGTAATCTGCCTCGAGACGTTAATTCTCAACATCACTGGATATGCCTGAAACTCGAGGGGCCGTTTCCGTTCTCGCAGACTGGAGTGCTGCTGTCGTTCATCGAACCGCTGTCGTCGAAGGGGATTCCGATCTTTGCGATCTCGACGTATGACACGGATTACGTTTTGATTCAGGAAGAGTGGGCTGGTGCGGCGGTCAACGCGCTGCAGCAAACGGGACACGAGCTTTTGGGTAGGGTATAACCCGCGACAGGGTTCCCCGCGCGACAATCAAAACCTTAAAACGCAGAGGACGCAGAGATCGCGCGGAGAACGCAGAGAAGGACTTCGTCGATTCGGGAATTCAGCTTGCCATCCAACCCTTGGAATCGACCGAACGCTGCGAGGGCGGCGCACATCGAGCTCGCTTGTGTTGTAATAACGAATTAACTACTACACATGCCTTCTTTGCTGACAACTCTGCGCCGCAACGCTAAAGCTCTGCATCGCAATCTGCGCGGGGCGAAGATGGTGGCGCGGGCGCTGGCGTCGACCGATCATCCGCTGCTGGCGCACATCATTCCGATGCGCCGGTGCAATCTGGCGTGCACCTACTGCAACGAGTTCGACGATTTCTCGAAGCCGGTGCCGATCGAGGAGATGTACCGGCGCATCGACAAGCTGGGCGCGCTGGGCACTTCGGTGGTGACGATTTCCGGGGGCGAGCCGCTGATGCATCCCGAACTCGACGACGTGATCCGCCGCATTCGCGCCAATGGCATGGTCGCGGGGCTCATCACGAATGGCTACCTGCTGGTGGCCGGGCGCATTCAGCGGCTGAATCGCGCCGGGCTGGAGTGGCTGCAGATTTCCATCGACAACGTGAATCCCGATGACGTTTCGAAGAAGAGCCTGAAGGTGCTCGACAAGAAGCTGCAGCTGCTGGCCGAGCACGCGGATTTCCACGTGAATATTAATTCGGTGGTGGGCAGCGGGATTGCGCATCCGCAGGACGCGCTGGTCATCGGTGAGCGCGCGGTCGAACTTGGCTTCAGCTCGACCATAGGCATCATTCATGACGGCAGCGGACAGCTGCAGCCGCTGGGCGAAGAAGAGCGGCGCATTTATCACAAGATGCAGGCGCTGGAGAAAAGCAGCTTCACGCGTGTGAACAAGTTCCAGGACAACATCGCGAAAGGACTGCCCAATGATTGGCGGTGCCGCGCAGGGGCGCGGTACCTGTATATCTGCGAGAACGGGCTGGTGCACTACTGCTCGCAGCAGCGCGGGTATCCGGGAATTCCGCTGGAAACGTACACGCGCGACGATCTGCGCCGCGAGTATCTCACGGAAAAGGCATGCGCACCGCACTGCACGGTGTCGTGCGTGCATCAGGTGTCGATCTTCGATTCGTGGCGCGCGCCGCAAAGGCCAGGTTCGCCGATTCCTGCGGCTGTGACCGCTCCTTCCGACGAGTTCGTTCAGATCAAATAGCACTTAGCGCTTAGCACTTGGCATTTAGCCGTTCGAATGCTGGATTGGCATCTCGTACATAAAGAACACCCGATGGAAAAATGCCAATTGCTAAATGCTAAATGCTTGATCTTAGCGTTTCGTTTGCGCTGATGGCGGCAGGATGCCGTTCAGGCGCAGATACATGGCTGCCGCGCCGTAGTGATCGGCCCAACCGCTGGCTAACCCCAGGGCGCCCATGGCGCGGGGGAAGTGGCGGCCGCCGAACAGTTCGACATCTTCTCCTAGTTTTGAGTCATCCATTTTCCCCAGTGCTTCGCTGCAGAAAGAGAAAGAGGCTTTTGTAGCGGCTAAGAGTTGATCTTTGGAATCGCTCTCTTTCGGTTCGTCGACTTTGGGCGCGGGAACGTCGGCTACCTTGGCGCAGAGAGCGTTGTTGGATTCGATGATGTGCACTACCAGGTGCGCGAAGGTCATCTGGTCGGCGGTGGGTTTGTAGGAAAACTTGTCGGCAGGCATGGCTTCCACCGCGCCTTCGATGTTGTGCTGCGAGCGCTGCAGCAGCATGCGCAGGGAGTTGGCGACGGGATCTTTGGTTGGTCCCGCGGCTGTGGGCGTTTTCGCGGCTGGGGTTGCGGTCTGGGCAAATGCAAGAGTTGCGAAGACACAGAGAGCAATGACGGCGAGAGCGTGTTTCACGGAAAGCCTCCTGAGAGGTTCAAGGATATAACGGGCGAGAGTGGACGGTCATCCACGCGCATCCATTCCGGGATCTTCTCGGCGGGCTCGGCGAGTCCTCGGCGTTCTCAGCGGTTGGCTTTAACCGCTGAGTCTGCTGAGAAATGTCGCCGAGGCCGCGGAGAAGAGCAGAAACACTCACCATAGAGGACACAGTGGAACACCGAGGATTTCCGCGTTCGTGGCACAATTACGCGATGCCAGAGGACTTGCCCTCGCCTGCTTTTCTGTACGGAACCGCCTGGAAGGAGGAACGCACCGCCAGCCTCACAGAACTGGCTCTGCGCGCCGGGTTTCGCGGGATCGATACTGCCAACCAGCGGCAACATTACTTCGAAGCTGGCGTCGGAGAGGGTTTGGCTGCGGCTTACCGCTCGGGGATAGTGACACGCGCGGATTTGTTTCTTCAGACGAAGTACACCTACCAGCGCGGGCAGGATCATCGCCTTCCCTACGATCCGGCGGCATCATTGGCGGAGCAGGTCACGCAGTCGCTGGCCAGTTCCCTGGAACATCTCGGAACCGAGTACGTTGACAGCTTGTTGCTGCACGGGCCTTCGTCGGGATATGGGTGGAGTGAGGCCGATTCTCAGGTATGGGAGGCGATGAGAAAAGAGCGAGAGGCGGGACGCACGCGGCTGCTCGGAGTCAGCAATGTTTCCTTGAAGCATCTGGAGGAGATGGAGGCGGCGCACGCGGAGATGCCGGCATTCGTCCAGAACCGGTGCTTCGCCCGCTTTGGGTGGGACCGGGAAGTGCGGGCGTTCTGCAGGGAGCGCAATATCGTCTACCAGGGATTCTCCCTGCTGACCGCGAATAAGGAAACGCTGCAACATCCCCCGTTTATGGATCTCGCAAGAAAGCTCAACGTGACTGCCGCGCAGGTCGTATTCGCCTTCGCGCGAGCGATCGGGATGCTGCCGCTCACGGGTACATCGAACGCCGAGCACATGATGCAAGACCTCGGCAGTGTAGACGTGATTGTTTCGCAGGATATGGTCAATGCGATCGAATCTGTCTCCGGCTAGGAATTCCCGATCTCGATTTGATTCAGCAGGGTTTCTGGTGTGTACGGTATGCGTCGATTAGCTCTCGCTGTAGATACACGTACTTCAGGACCTCATCGAGTATCTCGGGGTTGAGGTAGAGCGGAGCGTTGTTGGCGTGCACCCAATGCCGTTTATTTCAGCGCTGGCTTGAGCGTTGCACCCCGCTTCTCGCGGCGCATTTGCGCGGCCAGTTCCTTGATCTCCGTCAGGTCGCGCTGCATTTCGCTCCAACCGTACCAGAGAGCGTAGTCGGGACTGGCGTGGAACGTTCCCTGGAACGTGCGCATGCGATGCTCGAGGTACATCACGAAGAGTTTCTGCTCGACCACCGTCGGCGCGTCGTGGAAGGTGAGCAGGTTGGGGAAGGGATACGCGTAGTTCGCGGGCTTGGGCAGGACGCCGTCTTTGTAGAGGTCGGCGACGATGTGGATGGCCTCGGCCATCAGGTGATCAGCGTTTTTGATCATGTCGTCGCCTTGCTGCAGTTGTTGCTTGGCGAAGTTCACCGAGTGGCACTGATTGCAGGTCTTGATCATCTTGTCGCGCTCGCGCTGCCAGTCTTCCTGCGTCAGGCGGGCAAGGTCGGCGGCTTTCACGACATCGACGAGCTTGGTGGGCTGGCCTTGCGGATCGAGCACGCCGAGAGCCTCGAGGATGGTGGCGCGATCGGCGGCCCACTGCTTGTCTTCGGGCAGGGGCAGGCGGACGGCGAGGAATCCCCAGGCGGTGCGGACTTCGTGATTGCCTTTCTGCATGTGGCAAGTCTGGCAGGTTGGCGCGGCTGCGTCGGCGGGCAGAACGTGTTTCTGCTTCAGGTCATCTCTCACGCCGTGCTTGGAGGCGGAATACATCTCCCACTGCGGATGATCGAAGCCCATGTGGCAGGTCTCGCAGGCTTGCGGCTGGCGGGCCTCTTCGACCGAGAAGGTGTGGCGGGTGTGGCAGGCATCGCACTGCGCGGCTCCAAACTCGGTGCCGGAGCTGTTCTGGCGCAGTTCGGCGAGTTCGGCCAGGCTCTTGTCGCCGATCTTGTGGCATCCGCCGCAGCCTTTTTCACCTTCAATCATCGCCATGGGCTGCCAGTGGATGGTGGGCATGGCTTTCATCGATGCCCAGGCCATGGCGTGCTTGCCTTTCTTGAACTGCGCTACCTGCGTCTCGTGGCACTGGGCGCAGGTTTCGGGGGTAGGAATCTTTGCCTTCGACACGTCGCTGGCGGAAGAGTGCTGGTCGCCATGACAGGTGGTGCAGCTGATCTCGGATCCGCTGTGCTTGCTGAGCTTCCAGTCAGAAACGATGTTGGGAGTGACCTTGCTGTGGCATTCGACGCACTGCGCCGGGGTTGCGGTTTGCGCGGTTGACGAAAAGGATGAAAGCAGGAACAGGGAAGCCAAGGCCGCGAAAACTCGCGGTTGCGGGTAAGCAGACGATGGCATGGATGCCTCCTGGAACGAGGGATTATTCCTCTGCAGGAGGCAGCTGGCTGTGACTTGCGTCACAGCCAGCTTTTGAAAGTTCTAGCCCAAGGCCGCAATGCCGGACGTTAGGAGTTTATAGAGGAGATACCATACGGCGACGACCGCAATAGCGGTCGAGCGCTTCACTTTGCTGGTTGAAGCGAAACCGATGCCGATGAGCACAATCGACCAAATGATGAGGACATCCAGAGACGACGCCATGCCCCGGACAAACTTCCCGGTGGTATCAGGATCGAGATAGTAAGCAAGATTCGTCCCGACGGGATTGTTGATGTCGAACCCTTCCGGGTTCACACCGGCAAACAATGAGATGATCCCGAGAATCGCCCCAATGATTCCCGGAAGACCGGCATACATCCCAATGGCATACGCCTGACCGAAGGTGGTGTCGGCGGAGAAGCCCACTTTGAAAGTGGCCCAGAGAGCCACTGTGGAAATCAGCGTAAAGAACAGGATCAACGCGGGACTAGCGTAGGCGAAGATCTGAAAAATCTTGACCGACAACTGGAGTTGCTGAGCCTGTTGGTCGGCGGGAAGTTTGTCGAACTGTTCGGCGCGTTTGGAGTGTGCGATCTGATTCTTGCTGACCTGCTCGTATCCGATTTGCTTACCAATGGTGAAAATGAAAGCGATTGAGAACACGGAAATTAAAAGCCACGGCGCCCACCACATGGCGCTGCGGCGCAGATCCGTGAACGTCTTCGAGGGAGCGATGAACGTGTTGATAATGCGTGCGCCTTCCGACAGCGGAGCGGTTTCGGGAGCGGGTGAAGGCGCGACGGGAGGGAGCGGAGCAGCGGCCATGAATGCCTCCTGGCAAAGATTCGTTGGAATTCTAGCCGGGGCGTGGCGTTCAGACAAGCGACCCGGAACGAGACCGAAATTTGTACAAAAAGTTGTAACGCTGCGTGTGTCTGCGCCACTATCCCGGTAACCAGGACTTCGACGGCTGACTTGGGCTGCCGAAGAGTCAGTAACCGTCAAGGCCGGTGCGGTCCGGTGTTGAAGCGATTCCCTCCTGCACGGCGTTCCGCCTAACGCCTGGTGAGTTTTCCCCGTGGGGACAAGTGGGGCCAATTCAGTTCATTCCACTTCAGGAGAAAAGTTATGAGATTCGTTCGGATCGTTTTCTGTGCCGTTGTGCTCGCGGCTGTGGGGGTCGCGACGGGCCAGATAATCCCTCAAGTTGTATTGGTTGATGTGCCGTTCGCCTTCGTCGTTGCCGGCCAGCAACTTCCCGCTGGGCATTACATCGTCACGGCGAAAGACGACTTCATCAGGATATCCACTGCCAACAAGCAAGGTTTCTTCGTTCCCACGCACGCCACGGTTCGAACTGCGTCGGAGGAGACCAAGCTGGTTTTTCACCATTATGGAGACACTTACTTTCTCTCCTCCGTCTGGGTGAGGGGGAACACGACGGGAAAGGAACTGTTCCGTTCCCGCGCCGAACGCGAGTTGGCGGCGAGGCAGGCTGAGATGGAACTGGCTGTCGTTCGCTCGGCCCAGTAGAGCTTGCCTCGCGGTTTGAGGGGGCGCCGGCGTGGCGCCGGAAGACCGCGCTTGCCCGGGTGGCGAACGCCGCCCGGGTAAGATAGTCACGATGTCGAACATGACGCCAGATGTCATCGCGATTACGGCGCTGGAATTTATCCCGGCGTTTGCTTTCGCGCTGGCGGCCGAGCCGGTGGCGCGGGCGATCGGGCGCTGGCCGGCTGGGGTGCGCATTGCCGCTCCAGCGCTGCTGGCGATTCCATACGCCGTACTTTCGGGGTTGCATCATATGTTTCGCTGGGAATGGTTTGTGCTGTATTGCACGCTGCCCATGGCGATGGCCTGGCTGCTGGGGCAGGCTGCGGCGGCTGATCCCGAGCAGCGCGGCAATTGGCGCGACGCGCTCATCCTGCTCACGCTCGGACTGGCGGTGGATTTGCGTTGGCTCGATGGGGCGTGGCCAGCCGGGTTCCGAGGATTGGGGAATCTGCTGCTGGTGGATGCGGGACTGTATGGATTTCTCGGCATCCGGCGGCTGAGCGGCACGGGATTCGATTTTCATTTCCGTTGGAGCGATTGGAAGACCGGGTTGCGCGAGCTCGTATTCTTCGCGCCAGTGGTCATTGCGCTGGGACTGGCGCTGGGCTTCATTCACCCACACAAGAACCTTCCGCCGATAGGCAGAGTGCTGATCAGCTGGGTCGGAATATTTGTTTTTGTAGCCGTCATCGAGGAACTGTTCTTCCGTGCATGGGTGCAAAACTTGCTGGAGCGGCGGGTTGGGCAACGCGCAGCCTTGGTAATTGCCTCCGTGCTCTTCGGTTTGTCGCATTTCAACAAGAGGTCCGCGACCTTCAACTGGCGCTACGTATTGCTTGCTACGGTCGCTGGAATTTTCTACGGACGCGCTTGGAGAGAACAGCGCCGGGTGCCAGCCTCGGCGATCACGCATACGTGTGTGGATTGGCTCTGGTATCTATGGTTTTAGGTGGCGTGGCCTCAGGAGCTAAAGCCGTTCGGAAGTGCCACCGGACGCCTTCACACGCGATGGGTCGCGCGCCCGGCGTTTTTCTTCTGTCCGGCACAACTGTGGGATGGGTCAATGAGCGAACGCTACATCAACCGAGAAATGAGCTTGGAATCTAATCCCCACGGCTTGATTGCTGCAAGACGAACTTTTTCGTTTCGTAGATACTCGCCCTCATTTTGCGGCCAGCGTGGCTGTGCAAGTGGTCGAGCAATAAGACCGTAACTCTTGGCTGTTGATCGCCAATCGCGCTTACGCAACGGCGCGGACAGGCAAACGCAGCGCGAAGTATCGTCAGCACATCGTTCAATGTTTCTGGAGAGGTCATTTGATCGTCGTTTAGCGCTTGTAGAATTGCTACCGATACCCGATCACCTGACCTGTTGAAAATTTTCTCGTCCCAACCCGAGTACATTCTGGAGGTCGTTACTCTGTAAACGGAGGCCTTTACCTCTTTGAAGGAATAAGAGCCGTCCGATTTGCAGTCCTGCCAGTCTTGTCCGGATACAACCAGCGCCACAAGGGGGATTGCGAGTAGAAGGAAATAGCGCGTCCTCATTTTTCAACTCCGTGGGGAACTTTTCATTATCCCCGAGGCTGTTGCACTCAAGCATTAGCTGTTTTTTGACCTTCTCAGCGTGTAAGGCCCGACTTGGCAAATGCCCGCCTACAGCATGACCGACGCCGTGCCATAACCTAACCAATTTATGCCTTCGCAAACCAGTGTACTGAGATGGCTTCCAGGAAGGCCGATGGGCTTATTTGCCGGCTGTTCCGTGGTATTCGGCGTAGTGTCCCGCGACCGGCGGATGATAGTGCCAGTAGCCGAGTCCGACACGCATGTGGTGGAGAAACGCGTCGGGGACGCAGACTGCGAAGCATAGTCCGAGCAGGCCTTGCGCTATCCCAAGCACGACCAGGCTGCGGTAACGGCGGAACAGTGCGCAGGAAATGGCTCCCCACACCAGAGTCGCCGCGGCGAGTGCGACATTTGGCAGGTGCGCCACGGCGAATAGAACAGACGCGAATGCAATGGCTGCATCCGTTTTCAGCAGGCGCGTCAGACGGGGCATGAAGTAGTCCTGCAGCAGGAATTGCTGGTAGATCGTCCAGAGGACGTAGCCGCCGACGTTAGCGAGGTCGGGCTTGTCGAGCGCGTGGAACGTGCCGGCGGCGCGTGCCGCCAGAATGCCTGCGGCGGCTATCACCGCAGCGGCGGGGAGAATCCAGAGAGAAGAGACGAGGCCGCGCCAGTCGAGCCCGAGTTCGCGGAGAGAGGGCCTTTGTGAGAGCACCAGCGCCAGCGGGGTCAGCAGGGCAATGGGGCCAAAAATCAGCTGTTCGTGCGTGGGCAGCCAGAGCACGACCATGATGGCAGTAAAGCCGATTGTCAGTTCGGCCAACGTGCGAGGTGAAAACTGGGTTCGCGGGGTTGAGAGTGTGAAAGGAGTCGAATTTATCGTTGCCACTGAGCTACTTCCCAAAAGACATAAGAGTGGCGGCGCCGCAATTTGGTTGCAAGAGTTGCGTGAGGCGGTGTTTGCTGCGGGGTTGGGGAGGCGAGACGCCTCCGCGACAGCCAGCCTGGAGGCCGGCACTACGGTCGCTCCACCATGCTGGCGGGGTGTTTACACGAGCAATTCCGGCGTCGCTTCCAGCAGATTTCGCGTGTAGGGGTGAACTGGACTGTTGGTGATCAGGTCGGTCTCGCCGACTTCTACGATTTTTCCCTTATACATGACCGCGATTCGGGTCGCGAGATAGCGCACCACGGGCATGGAGTGCGAGATGAAGAGGTAGGTGAGGCCGAAGTCGCGCTGCAGTTGGGCGAGCAGGTTGATGATCTGGGCGCCGACGCTGACGTCGAGGGCCGAGACCGGCTCGTCGCAGACGATGAGCCTGGGCCGCAGGGCCAGGGCGCGGGCGATGCCGATGCGCTGGCGCTGTCCGCCGGAGAACTCGTGCGGGTAGCGCAGGCGGGCGGATTCGTCGAGGCCGACGGCGCGGAGGAGTTCGGTGACACGGGAGCGCAAGTCGAGCTTCGCTCGCCCGGACCCTTCGGCGGAGCTCAGGGCAGGCAGCCGCGGGCGGCTGTCCCCACATGATTCATTCGAGCTTCCATGAATGATCAGGGGCTCGGCGATAATGTCTTCTACGCGGAAGCGCGGATCGAGGGAGGCGAAAGGGTCCTGAAAAATGATCTGCAGGTCGCGGCGGAGGCGGCGCATGTCACTTGCGCTGGCGGCGCGCAGGTCGTGGCCTTCAAAACGGATGCTGCCGGAGGTGGGCTCAATGAGGCGGAGGATCAGGCGGCCGAGGGTGCTCTTGCCCGATCCGGATTCGCCTACCAGGCCAAGCGTTTCGCCAGCTTGAATGTCGAGCGACACGTCATCGACCGCGTGGACGTCCCGCGAGAAGACTTTGACGAGGTTTCGAAGTTCCAGCAGGGGCACGATGCGATGCTAGCAGGTGCGAGTAGGGGTTGCGAGTAACCGGGTACCGAGAACAGAAAGGACTAGCCGGCGGCGATCAGCGGCACCGCTGCCAGGGCGGCCAGCAGTCCGACGAACTTCCAGCGGCTGAAGTGTTCTTTCAGAACAATTCGGGCGAGGAGAACTGTGATGGCCGGGTACAGCGAAGTAATCACTACCGCTTCATCGAGCCGACCGTGCTGGCTGGCGAAGATGAACAGCGCGACGCCGATGATATCGAGACAGCCGGCCAGAGCGCCGAAGATGGTTGCGGAACGATTGAGCGCGAGCGGAGCGCGGGTGGCGAGGACCGCAATAGACGTCGCGGTGAACGACCCGATGCGGGAGATTGCGGCGACCCATGTCGGCGAGCCCGTTGCCTGGTGGATGCAGAGGTAGAATCCGGCGAATCCCACGCCCGCCAGTGCGGCAGCGGCAACGCCTTTGGGATGGCCGGATTCGTCGTTTTCTCCCGGAGCTTCGGGACGACTGATCAGCCAGATGGCGAGGAGGGCGAGGGCGAATCCGAGGACCGACCAGCGGCTGGGCGCGCCTTCCAGGGCAATATCGACCAGCGTGGGGATGGCGGCGCCCAGCAGGGCGCCGATGGGAGCAGCCAGGCCCATGTGTCCTGAGGCCAGTGCGCGGTAGAAGACCGCTATTGAGAATCCTCCGATCACTCCGGCAGCTACCGCCCAGAAGATGCTGGCGCGGTTGGGGAAGGTTCCGTGCTGGGATAAGGCGATCGCGAGCATCAGGGCAAAAGCGCAGAGATGCGAGAAGGTGGTGAGCAGAAAAGCATTGGCGCGGCGTGAACCGTATCCGCCGGCGAAGTCGGATGTCCCCCACAGGAAGACGGCGGTCACCGAGTAAGCTGCGGGCGCGATTTGTGGCAGCGAGGACACGCCGGTCGAGGGTAACATGGCCGGGGTTTGAACCTGGGCTCTCGCAGTCACGGCTGACAGACGGCCACCGCGGGCGGGGCGCCCGCGCCACACAAGCATCGCGTGTTAGAATTTCCATAAGCGTATCCATGCGAGAAATCAGGTTCTGAGGCCCGGGTTTGATCGAACTGGCACCGTCAATCCTTTCCGCGGACTTCGCCCGGCTGGGCGAACAGGTGCGGGCCTCGTGCCAGGGCGGAGCACATGTCATTCACGTCGACATTATGGACGGGCATTTCGTCCCGAACCTTACGATTGGGCCGCCGGTAGTAAAATCCCTGCGGAAGGTGACCGACCTGCCGCTCGACTGTCACCTGATGATCGAGAATCCGGATGAATTTATTCCCGTTTTCGCCGACGAGGGTGTGAACTGGATTTCGGTGCATCAGGAAGCCTGCCGGCACCTGAATCGCACACTGCACCTGATTAAGAGCCACGGCTGCCTGGCCGGTGTGGTGATCAATCCCGCGACGCCGGTCGAGACGCTTGCGGAAGTGCTCGATATTGTCGACTACGTGCTGGTGATGTCGGTGAACCCCGGGTTCGGGGCGCAGAAGTTCATTCCTTCTACCATGCATAAAATGCGCCGTTTAGCCGAGATTCGCAGCCAACGCGGCCTGAATTACCGCATCGAAGTAGATGGCGGGGTGGCGCTCGATACGATTTCTGATGTGGTCCGAGCCGGAGCCGAAATTCTGGTGGCGGGCAACGCCGTGTTCGGCAATGGTGATCCAAAGAAGAATGCGGAGGCGCTACTGAGGGCGGCGACCGAAGCAGCACTGCAGAAAGTCTAACAAGGCAAGGTTTCAAAGACCACCTTGAAACTCTGAAACCTTGAAACTTTGAATCCTGAAATTCAAAGGACATCCAAATTCCTATGCTGCGTCGAATTCATCTGATTGCCGTGCTGGCCGTGCTGCTGGCGCTGACCGCCGCCTGCACCAATAAGAAGTCTGTCAATCCCCTGGCTGGTGTTGGGTCGAAGCAACCGGACAAAGTCCTGTTCGACAAGGCCATGGACGCGATGCATCACAACCGCTTCGACGTGGCGCGCCTGACATTGCAGACTTTGATCAATACCTATCCCGACTCGGAGTACATTGCGCGCGCCAAGCTGGCGGTGGGCGATTCCTGGTATGCCGAGGGCGGAACAGCAGCTCTGGCCCAGGCCGAGCAGGAATACAGCGACTTCAAGATCTTCTTCCCCAACATGCCGGAAGCGGCTGAGGCACAGCTGAAGATTGCCAACATTCATTACCAGCAGATGGAGAAGTCGGATCGCGACTACACCCATGCGAAGCGCGCCGAAGACGAGTACCGAAACCTGATCCTGCAATTTCCCGACAGCAAACTGGTCCCCGACGCCAAGAAGCGGCTGCTGGAAGTGCAGGAGGTACTGGCGGATCGCGAGTTTGGCATCGGACGGTTCTACTACCTGCGCGAGTCCTACGCTGCGTCGATCGCGCGCCTGCAGTCGCTGGTGGACAAATATCCGCTGTACAGCCGCGCGGATGAGGCGCTGTACCTGTTGGGACAGAATTACGAAGGACAGATTGAGCGCATCCACAAGAGCCCAACCTGCGATGTGCATAATCTTCCGCGCGGCTGCATGAGGGAGGCCGACAAGGCGCGCATGATCGGAGAGCTTTCCAAAACGGCGGCGGCCAAATATTCCACGATCCTCACTCGCTATCCGCTCATGGATCGTGCCGACGACGCCAAGAAGCGGCTGGCAGCGTTGCACGAGCCCGTGCCGCGTGCCACTAAGGCGGCGGTTGCGCGAAATAAAGCGGAGGTCGAGAGCCGCGGCCAAATGACCATGATTGGGCAGATGATGAGCCTGATCAAGAAGGGCCCGGATATGTCGCACGCATCCACCGTGGGCGAGCCGACGCTGATCGATCCCGAGCCCATTCGAGCGATCGACATTCAGCGGCAAGAAGCCAAGGCCTTCATGGAATCCGCTGGGGGTGGGAACAAAGTGGGGGTGGAAGTAGTGAAGCCGGATCAGCCGGCTTCCGGTGACGTGCCTCCTGCGGAAAATGGGGCGAATCCCAACGCGCCGTTCGGTAATCCTCCGGCGGCTACGCCACCGGCAACGCCAGATCCCAATGAACTGAAGCCGAGTGCCCCGGCCGATCCGAACGAGTTGCAGCCCGCGGATTCGGGTGCAGATGCGTCGTTGCCGCCTCCGACTCAGGTCAACGAGATTCAGAACCCGTCGTCCTCGAGCAGCGCGACGAAGGCGGATGATTCAACCCTTGCCAGCGATCAGGACCTGTCGAGCAGCAAGCGGAAGAAGAAGAAGGGGCTGAAGAAGATTAATCCATTCTGAGAAGGATCTGATCAAGACGTCGGAGCGGTGCAGGAATCAAATCGACGTGCCCAAGCAGAGGCGGCGAGTGTGCCGTAGTGGAAGCCGGGTGGGTATCGAGAGTCGAAATCTGGAATTGTCATGCTGAGCGGAGCAGCGAGGAGAGCACAGCGAGCCTCACTGCGTAGTCGAAGCATCCCTACCTTCAACACGCATCCTTGGGTACCAATCGGCAGCTAAGTCCACCCAATGCGGATTCCGACGCACCATGAGCGCAATCTTCTTTGCACGGCTCCAGCCTTTGAGCTGCGTCTCCCGCGCAAGAGCCTTGTGAACATCATTGTAGGACTCCCAATACAGCAAACGTGTCACGTCGTACCTGTCGTGAATCCCTCAAAATGATGAAACTTATGCTGGAACACGCTCTTGTGCAAATTCCCGCTGACTCCTAAGTAGAGCGTGCCAGAGAGACTACCCATGATGTAGACGCAATAATAGCGGCGATCCCGAGGCATGCAGTAATTGTCAGGTGATCAGTCGCGGAAACCGTGAGAGAGATCACATTCGGCAAGATCCCTTCCCACCGTGGGGATAGGACGAGGATAGGGATGCTTCGCCCCCTACAGGAGGCTCGCTTCGCTCACCTCCAGCTGCGCTCAGCATGACATAGGCAGATAAGCAACCGCTAGAACGCCCGGACACCCCCTTCGACTTTGCTCAGGGCAGGCTGAGGTGGCTGTCTTTGCGTGACCATTGCGCACTAGGTGTTGACCACTGGTAACGTGTTACTTCCCTTCAGGATCATTGACTTAGGTTGAGGCTCAGGTTACCTTCGCGGTATCTCCCCTCATCAGAGGAAGACCTTTGGCCAGGAAGATACTGCTCGCCGACGACAGCGTGACCGCCCAGAATATGGGGCGGAAAATCCTCGCAGATGCGGGGTATGAAGTCATCACCGTCAACAACGGGTCGGCGGCGTTGAAGAAGATTGGGGAACAGAAGCCCGACCTGATCGTCCTCGATGTCTACATGCCCGGCTACAGCGGGCTGGAGGTGTGCCAGCGCCTCAAAGAAGTGGCCGAGACCGCGCGGATTCCGATCCTGCTCACGGTGGGAAAGCTGGAGCCTTTCAAGCCGGAAGAGGCCAAGCGCGTCCGCGCCGATGCCTTCATCGTCAAACCCTTTGAAGCCAGCGAATTGCTGAGCGCCCTGAGCAAACTGGAAGACAAGGTTGTGCCCCGGGCCGACTCCTCGAAACCGGGCCGCTTTGCCCGGGCGACGGCGGCGATCGAGGAGGGCCGGTACGACAAGACGATGGCCGTCGAAGAAGACGATACCGGGTGGAAGAGGCGGATCGCGTTTCCGTCGAAAAAGAAGAAGGAAAAGCCGGCGGCAGAGGAAATTGACACCGGCGAGATCTACAACCAGGTCAACAAAGATCTGCGGACGGTGATCGAACATACGGTGGTTGAGCCGACGCCTGTCCAGGTTCTGCGCATCCCAACTCCGCCAGCTGAAGCAAATGTTAACGTTGGCGCTCTAGCTCCGGAGGGCTTGCCGAAGGACGTCACGCCGGAAGAGATCGCAGCGCTGGCCGCGGCCGCGGCCCAGATCAAGGGCAAGGTCGTCGAAGAGCAACCACCCGCACCTCTGTCGGAAATGCCGGTGACGGCGCCGGCCGAGAGTGAGGCTCCCCAAGCTGAAGTGATTGAGGCTGCGAGGCCGGAAACCGCTGCGAAGGCGGAAGCAAAAGAACCGGAGAGCAAAGCAGAGGTTCGCCCGGCAGAATCCGCTCCTGCGCCAGAAGTAGAGGCCGCAGCGCCTCCCGCAACATTTGCCGAGCAGCAGCCAGCCGAGAAGATCGAAGCCAAGAGCGCGGAGCCTGAAGTTGTCTCCACCCAGGCGGACGCGATGACCGCCATGATGGGCCTGGAGACGCAAATGATGGCGGTGCACTTTCCCACACCAGGAAATGGAACCGGAACGAACGGCGGAGCGAGTTCCACGCCCGAACCGGTGACCATGGCGGTAGCTGCTGTCGCCGCCGCGGCTGCGGCACCCTCGCGCTGGTCCGCCGTCGCTATAGCTGTTGCTCCCGACGAAGCCGCTGTTTCTCTCGAGCACGAAATGCAGAAGGCATATGCCGCTTTTGCAGCAGCCGAAGGCGGCCACACGCTGTCGGTCTCCACTGCGGCTGAGGCAAAAGCTGCCATCACAGAAACAATTCCAGCGGCCTCTGTCCCTGCGGAATCTGCGCTTGTGGAAAGTGTTGCGACTGAAGTCGCTGCGACCATTCCGGCCATACCTGCGCCCGAGGTCGCACAGCCCCTGGTTGCGGTTTCGGAGGCGGCGACCGAAGCCATCAGCGCTGCCGTGAAAGAGCTGGAAGCTGTGGCCGCGAAGTACGAGTCGGAGCGAAGTGTGGCGTCGGCAGAACCGGTCTCTGACAAATCTCTGAAGGCCGCGGCGCTTGAGTCCCCGACGGCTCTGCCCGATGCAGAACCGAAGCCCGAGGAAAAGATCGAAGGGAAGATCAAGGAGAAAGTCGAGCCGAAGGTCGAGGAGAAGGTCGAAACCAAGGCAGAAGAAAAGATCGAAGAGAAGATCGAAGCGAAGGCCGAAGAAAAGATCGAGGAAAAGGTCGAAGCAAAAGTCGAGGAGCAGCCGAAAGAAGGGGAACAGCCGGAGCAAGCCGTGGTCTCGGAGGCGACGGCGGAGGCTGCCGCGCCCCAGGCTGAGCCTCAAGTCGAAAAAATTCAGGAAGAAAAGGCCGCCCCGGCGGCCGAGACTCCCGAGCCAATAGCAAAGGCTGAAGAGCACGAACGCGAAGAGGAATCCAGTTCGGAGGAAGTTTCACAAGAGCCGGTGCCGGTTCGCAACGCATCGACCGCAGGAGGGTCAGACGAAATGGCAAAGAGAGAATCGGAAACGGCAGCGGCATGGGCCAGTTGGAGAAAGATTCGCGAGACCGGAGGTTCGAAGTCGGCGTCGGCCGACGCATCCCTGAAAGAGTCGGAAGAGTCTGTTCCTCAAGATAAGGCTGCGATGGCGGTCGCCGCCGGCGCGGAGAGTAAGCCCGAAGAAGTGGCCGCTTCATTCGACAGTGATCCGGAGATCGCCGGCATCGTGGACAGCGTTCTCGCCGATATGCGACCGAAGATTGTTGAAGAGATCGCACGCAAGCTGGGAAAGAAAAAGTAACCCCGGTCCACTTGTTCCCTTCCAGTTCCAAAACAGTCCTGGCGGACTGAAAACCCCTCGCGTGTTATTGTACCCCCGTCATGGTTGAGTACCATGCCGCCTATCCCCTGGGGATGGCGCGCCGATGAACGACCAGATCGTCTCGCACTATCGCATTCGCGAAAAACTGGGCGCCGGAGGCATGGGCGTCGTCTATAAGGCGGAAAACATCCGCCTAGGGCGGGATCTGTCACCTTGCAACCTAACTCGTTGTTTCTTACGTGGTCATGGTTTCTCGGCGATGAGAACCACGTACTCCCCGTACCAAATCTCTCGATCGAACCATTTGAGGAGTGGTAGGAGAACAGACGGAGTGTTGTTTTGCGAGATCATCCCGGTGGTCATCCAGGAGATCGGCCTAAGCCCAATGCCGCGCAAAAGCGCAAGGTTCGACGCCCTGGTCGAAGTCAAGAGACCTCGCTCGGCTGGCACTACTAGCCCGAAGGCCAGCATCAAAGGGTTATAACGATTCGGCTCGATCAACACTACCCACCGGCGCGAAACCCGAGCCATCTCCCGCACCACCTTGGTTCGATCCTCGACATGGTGGAGCAGATTCGCCTCGAATACCACATCAAAGCTGCTGTCAGGAAACGGCAAATCCGTCGCTCCGCACTGGACCACGCGCGGGCAGGGATTCTCGGCCAGCATGTTCCTCGAATTGTCCAGGCCGGTGACGAATCCGCAAAGCCGCTCGAAGTAATAGGTGAACACTCCGTTCCCACACCCCACATCGAGCAGAGAAGTAGCTTTCCCCAGAGAAACAATGCGGCTGATGTAGTCGAGTTTTGGCCGGACGTAGGCTTCGATTACGGGATGCTGGGGAAGACGATATTTGACCTTCTCAAAATAGGCTTCCGCCATCGCAATCGGAATGTTAAATGGAACTGCGCGATCTTGACGAGAACACCCTTTGCAAAAAGCGGCCACCCGCCTCTTCTCGGTTGCTTTAGGTTTTCGAAAAACTGAAAAACGTCACGTCTGTATGAATGCATAAGTGAAATGAAGAAGGGTTCTGCGAGCGGCTACGATGCTGAGACCGGCGAGGAAAGCGCCGGCTCAGAAATCTCACTCGGA
>Ga0209698_10003176_pt1 | contig 18401 bp, 19 predicted proteins | sample LitLauG_LLR_2012_FD_187203 | JGI IMG/M metagenome (GOLD analysis project Ga0209698, IMG submission 187203) | Freshwater sediment microbial communities from Pennsylvania, USA - Little Laurel Run_MetaG_LLR_2012 (SPAdes) (version 2) | ecosystem: Environmental > Aquatic > Freshwater > Creek >...
ACGCTGGGGTTGTTGATGGCCTTCTTGATGTTGGCGGTCTCGTCGGAGATGGTCTGTACGACTGAGACGTTGGCGGCCTTCATGTCGGTGACGGTGGACTGCAGGGTGGAGACGGCAGCGGCGTTGTCGCTGACGGCCTGGGACTGGGCGGTAGCCGCGGCCTGTGCCCGGGCCGCAGCCTGGGCGGCGAGCAGGGCGGCCCGCTGCTGTGCCTGCAGGGAGTTGACGACCTGCTGGGCGGCAGCCACCTTCGCCGCCACCGTGGCAGAGGACTGCTGGGCCTCGCGGGTCAGTGCGGCCGCCGCGGTGACCTCCTGCGCGGCCGCGGCCTCGGCGCTGTCGAGCTGGACCCGCGCCGCGACCACCGCACGCAGCGCGTTGGCCTGCCGGGTGGAGACGCTGTCCAGCGTGGCCGCCTCGGCCAGGAACTGCTGAGGGTTGTCCGCGAGCATCAGCTGCAGCGTCTGGTCCACGCCGCCGGAGGTGTACAGCTCGGCGGCAAGGCCGCCGAGCGCGGACTGGGCGGTGTGCAGAACCGTCTTGGCGTGGCCGATGTTGGCGTCGATCTCGCCGAGCTGGCTGCGCAGCTGTCCCAGCCGGACCTGGTCGGTGTTGACGCGCTCCTGAGCCACCTCAGCCTGCGCCTGCAGCGAGGACACGGCGGCCTCGGCCTGGGGCAGCGTCAGGGACGGGGTCGCCTGGCTAGCTGCGGGAAGCGCCGCGATGATGAGACCGGCGACGGTCAGGGAACCAGTGACGGAGACAAGGATGCGTCGGCGGGTCGCCAACAGGCGGCTCTCCTCTTCCTCGGCCGCCGACCGGGTTAGCTGACGGGTTCGGGCGGGGAAGTGCGCCCTACGGTGGTCCGCACGCGGGCCAGCCGATTCACCCCAGTGGGGAAGTGGTTCCCCGGCAGGCCACCCTGATCTCTCAGCGCGGCCCTTAGGCGGGAGCAACGGGTGCCGTCCGGGTGGGCGGCGAGGAACCGAAGCTCAGACCGGACCTTACGTGAGGTCACCGGCCCGAATCAATTCCCGTCGGCAACCGGGGTGTCGGCTGCTGTTCACCCGGCTGGCGGTGGACAGGGCCGCTCAGCCGGTGGCGGCCACCCCGGGCTCTGTCGCCAGCCGCAGGGGCGGGACCAGGCCGGAGTCGGCCAGCACGGCCAGCGCGGTGCGCTCCTGGCTGCCCAGCTCGACCCCCTGCGGGGGGGCCCCGAGCAGCACGGTGACGACGCAGTCCCCACAGCCGTCTCCCCGTGCCGTGCACCGCTCGCAGTCGATGATCACAGCGTTCTCCTCCCGGCTCATGACGACCACGCTAGGCACCCCCTCCGACACTCCCGGCGTGTCGGCCTGTGCTGTCGGTCCCGGTGCCTAGCGTCGCCCACGTGTCCTTCGCCGTTGCGTCCCCGCTGGGCCGCCAGGCCACCTTCGACGAGCTGGGCACGCCACTGCACGCGGTGACGTTCGTCGTCGTCGACCTGGAGACCACGGGCGGCTCACCAGCGGACTGCTCCATCACCGAGGTCGGAGCGGTGAAGACCCGGGCCGGTGAGGTGCTGGGCGAGTTCCACTCCCTGGTCAACCCGGGCGCGCCCATCCCCGCCTTCATCCAGGTGCTCACCGGGATCAGCGATGCCATGGTGGCCGCCGCCCCGCCCGAGTCGACAGTGCTGCCGGCCTTCCTGGAGTTCGCGGCGGGCAGCGTCCTCGTCGCGCACAACGCACCCTTCGACGTGGGCTTCCTGAAAGCCGCAGCAGCCCGGCTTGGCTACCCGTGGCCCGCCTTCGGCGTGCTGGACACCGCCCGGCTGGCGCGCCAGCTGGTCCTGCGCGACGAGGCCCCGGACTGTCGGCTGTCCAGCCTCGCCCGCGTGTTCCATGCGCGTGTCACGCCCAACCACCGGGCGCTCGACGACGCCCGGGCCACCGTGGACGTGCTGCACGGACTGATCGAGCGGGTCGGCACGCAGGGCGTGGACACCCTGGAGGAGCTCACCACCTACTCCGCGCGGGTCTCCCCGGTGCTCCGCCGCAAACGCCACCTCGCCGACGGGCTGCCCCATCGACCGGGGGTGTACCTGTTTGAGGACTCCGACGGGCGGACGCTGTACATCGGGAAGGCGACCGACCTGGCGACCAGGGTGCGGTCCTACTTCACGGCCAGCGAGATGCGCACCCGCATGGCGGAGATGGTCGGGCTGGCCGAGCGGGTGCGCCACATACCGTGCCCCACCCTGGTCGAGGCCGAGGTCCGTGAGCTGCGGCTGATCGCGCAGCACCAGCCGCCGTACAACCGGCGCTCCCGGTTCCCCGACCGGGTGACCTGGCTGAAGCTGACCGCCGAGGCCTTCCCGCGGCTGTCACTCGTGCGCAGCCTCGCCGACGACGCAGCCACCTACCTGGGCCCGTTCGGCTCCCGCCGGCAGGCCGAAGCAGCCCGTGACGCCCTGCAGGACGCGCTCCCGCTGCGGCGGTGCACAGGGCGGCTACGCCCGGACCCTGCAGGGTCGGCGTGCGCGCTTGCCGAGATGGGCCGCTGCGCCGCCCCCTGCCTGGCCGGCAGCGGCGCCACCAGCTACCCCGACGTAGTCCAGCAGGCGCGGGCAGCCATGACCGGCGACGTCCGCGGCGTGGTGGCGCATGCGCAGGCCCGGGTCGACGCGCTGGCCGGTGCGCAGCGCTACGAGGAGGCGGCCGAGCACCGCGACCGTCTCGCCGCGCTGCTGGCGGCGTCGGGTCGCATGCACGGCCTCGCCGCCCTCAGTGGCTGCGAGGAGCTCGTCGCCGAACGAGGCCTGCCGGACGCGACGGAGCTGGTAGTGGTCCGCCACGGTCGACTGGCCGCCTCCGACCGGGTCCCCCCCGGTGCGGCGTCGTCGGCTGTCGTCGACGCCGTGGTCGCGACGGCAGAGTCGGTGCAGCCGGGTCGCGGGCCCACGCCCGCCAGCAGCGCCGAGGAGCTGGAGGTCATCCTGCGCTGGCTGGACCAGCCACAGGTCCGACTGCTCGCCCTGGAGGGGACATGGGCGAGCCCGGTGCACGGGGGCGGGCGGGAGCGCGAGCAGTGGGCCGGCCGGCGCGCCGTCGTCGCTGCCCCGAGCTCGGACCGGCGGCGGCTGCGGCCGCGCGGTGCGGGCCCGCACTAGGGTGGTCGCGTGATCACGGCCATCGTGCTGGTCAACACCGCCGTCGACGCGATCGCCGAGGTGGCGCAGTCGATCGCGGACCTCCCTGGGGTCAGCGAGGTCTACTCCGTCACCGGGGACACCGACCTGGTTGTCATGGTGCGGGTGCGCGCGCATGAGCAGCTCGCCGACGTCATCGCGGGCACGATCAACAAGGTGCCGGGTGTCCTAGCGACCGACACCCACATCGCCTTCCGCGCCTACAGCCGTCACGACCTGGAGGCGGCTTTCGCCCTGGGGCTTGAGAACGAGGCCTGACGCGCCGATTCCACCGGCGTGGACGCACCACGGTGCACCTGCGGAGCGGCCCTGCCCAGCGGCGCCGCGCACTGCTCGCTGTGCGGACGCCTGTTCACCCAGGCCGCGTCGACGCCTGAGCCATTCCCCGGACCGGGGTTCATGCCCCCGGCGCCTCGGGAAGTCACCGCCGACCCGCGCCGGTACAGCCGCACGCGCAGCTCGCCCACCACCTTCGGGCCCGTCGGCCGGGTGATCGCCACGGTGGTGATCGTCGGGCCGGCGGTCGTCATGGCCTTGCTGCCCGGCATGGCCGGTGTCGCCGGCGCGGCGATGTGGACGGTGCTCATCGTGCCGTGGGGGCTGCGCGACGTCTGGCGGCGGGGCAGGCTGCGCTAGCCGTCCGTCACTGCCCGGCAGGCTGCCACCCACCGCTGCAGTGCGGCCGCCGCCCTGCCGTCGTCCACGGCAGCCCCGACCACGGCGACCGCCTCCGCGAGCTGGTCCTCCAGCGGACCGGACTCGTCGCGCAGCGCCACCAAGGCGGCCGCGGCGTTGAGCAGGACGGTGTCACGCACAGGCCCGGTGGCCCCCGCGAGGAAGTCGCGCGCGACAGCCGCGTTGGCTGCCGCGTCCCCGCCCCGCAGCGCCTCCGGGTCCGCGACCGGCAGGCCGAGCCGCGACGGGTCCAGCGTCTCCCTGGTCACCGCCCCGCCGGACACCCGCCACACCGTCGACGTCGTGGTGGTCGTCAGCTCGTCCAGGCCGTCGTCTCCGCGGAAGACCAACGCAGTGGTGCCACGCCGTGCCAGCACGTCGGCCATCACCGGCGCCATCCGGGCATCGGCGCAGCCCACCGCTTGCGCATCCGGCTGCGCCGGGTTGGTCAGCGGGCCGAGGAAGTTGAACGCGGTCGGGACACCGAGCTCGCGGCGGGCAACGGCGGCATGGCGGAACGCGGGGTGGAACACCTGCGCGAAGCAGAATGTGATCCCCGCCTGCTCGGCGACCTGCTGGACGGCCGCGGGCTGCAGTGCGATGACGACGCCGAGCTCCTCCAGCAGGTCCGCGGAGCCGCAGCGCGAGGATGCGGCGCGGTTGCCGTGCTTGACCACCCGCACCCCCGCCCCGGCCACCGCCAGGGCCGCCATGGTGGAGATGTTCACGGTGTGGCTGCGGTCCCCGCCCGTGCCCACGACGTCCACACAGGGGCCGGGCACGGCAATGCGGTGCGCGTGAGCCAGCATTGACTCGACAAGTCCCGCCAGCTCCGGGCCGGTCTCACCCTTGGCCCGCAGGGCCACCAGCAGGCCGGCCACCTGGACCGGCGTCGCCTCCCCGGACATCACCTCGCCCATCGCCCAGGCCGTGGTCGCGGTGTCCAGGTCCTGACCCGCGATCAGCGCGGAGAGCACCTCGGGCCAGGTGCGCGGTCCGGCGGCGCTCACGCCTGCGCGGCGGGTGCTGGGCGGCGCCTGCCGCGCAGCAGGTCCGCTGCGGCGTGGGCCAGCACGAACGGGTCGATGGGATGACCCACCACCGCGTCTGCCCTCGACCAGTTGGCCAGCCAGCCGTCCTGCTCCCGGGCGATCAGCACCAGGATGGGCGGGCAGCGGTAGATCTCGTCCTTGAGCTGACGGCACAGGCCGAGACCCCCCGACGGCACGGCCTCCCCGTCGAGAATGGCCAGGTCGACACCCCCGGCGTCCATCCGGGCGAGCACCGCGGGCTGGGTGGCGCACTCGACCAGGACGCAGCGCGCGAGGTCCGCCGCGGGACGGCGCCCGAGCGCCGCGCGCACGGCGTCCCGCGTCGTCATGTCGTCGCTGTAGACCAGCACGGTCAGCGGGGTCTCGGGCTGCGGCGCAGCCGCGTGCTCTGCCACGGCGGCAAGCGTAATGGCCGTCAGGGCACGGCCCGGTCAGCGGGCCGCGACGTCCGGCGCGACCAGGACCTGCCAGCCCAGGGCGTCCCCGCCCAGTCGCTGGGCGAGCCCCGCCATCCGTGTCCGCTCCTGGGCGACCTGCAGGCCGCTCAGCGAGCCGGCGCGCCAGACCCAGACATCCCCGCCCGGCGCTACGTCCACCTGGTAGCCCTCCTCCGCCACGGTGGCGCTCAGCCGCTCCACGCGGTCGTCAGGGAGGTGCAGCACGTGACGCAGCACGACCCGGTCACTGCCCAGCGCGTCGCTGAGGGGGGCGAGCAGCGCCACGTCGGACCCGGCGGGGTCAAAGCTGTCCGCGAGCACGACCATGGCGGCGACGTCCACCGGCCGTGTCGGGCTGGACCGCCGGCGCGGCCAACGCCACCGCCGACCACTGGCCGCGTCCCCCGATCCGGCCACCGCGCGCCTCCTGTCCGGCCCCCGGTGGTGGCCTGTCCGACCCAGGCTAGGTAACGATCGAGCGACGCGCCGAGCGCAAGCGGGGGGTCCAGATGTGCGCGGCCCACCGGGCCTGCCAGAATGCCGCTGTGGCGACCGCGACAGCGCCGGCCCCAGCCCCCAGCGGGGGTCTGAACCGGCCGAACATGGTGAGCATCGGCACCATTGTCTGGCTGTCCTCGGAGCTGATGTTCTTCGCGGCGCTGTTCGCGATGTACTTCACGGTCCGCGCCGTGCAGGGGCCCGAGGTGTGGCGGGAAGCGACCCACCACCTCAACCGGCCGTTCGCACTGTTCAACACCACGGTGCTGGTGCTCTCGTCGGTGACCTGCCAGCTCGGCGTGTTCGCTGCCGAGCGCTACCAGGTCAGGCGTGCGGGCAAGCCGTGGCAGGTTCGCCTGTGGGGCCTGCGTGAGTGGACCATCCTCACGTTCATGATGGGGGCCTTCTTCATCGGCGGCCAGATCTTCGAATACGCGGGGCTCTTCCACGAGGGCATCAAGCTGAGCACGAACTACGGGTCGGTGTTCTTCCTGACGACCGGCTTCCACGGGCTGCACGTCACCGGCGGTCTGGTGGCCTTCCTGTTCCTGCTGGGTCGCACCTACGCGGCGCGCTCCTTCGGCCACCGCGAGGTGACCAGCGCCATCGTGGTCTCCTACTACTGGCACTTCGTGGACGTGGTGTGGATCGGACTGTTCTCCACCATCTACCTGATCCGATGAGGACCTCCTCCGTGACGCGACCGAGCCGGGCCACCCAGGCCCGCCGCCACCCGTGGGCATTCGTGGTGCTGATCGGCCTCGCGCTGGTCATGGTCGGGGGCCTGTACACCGTGTTGGGATCCGCGAGCGCCGCCCAGGCTGACGCGACGAACCCCGACACCATCCAGCAGGGCCACGCCCTGTTCCTGGAGGGCTGCTCGTCTTGTCACGGGCTGAACGCCCAAGGGGTCAACGGTCGGGGGCCGAGCCTGATCGGCGTCGGCGCGGCGGACGTCGACTTCCAGGTGGGCACCGGTCGGATGCCGGCCGCGACGTACAACGTGCCCCAGGTCGAGCGGCGCACCGTGCAGTACAGCCAGGCCGAGATCGACGCCATGGCCGCCTATGTCGCCTCCCTGGCCCCCGGGCCCTCCGTTCCGTCGTTTTCCGACCTGGACCTGACCGGGGCCAACCTTCAGGCCGGTGGGGAGCTGTTCCGCACCAACTGCGCCCAGTGCCACAACTTCGCCGGTGAGGGCGGGGCCCTCACCCTGGGCAAGTACGCGCCGAGCCTGACCGGTAGCACCCCCCGCCACATCTGGGAGGCAATGCTGGTGGGTCCGCAGTCGATGCCGAAGTTCCCCAACACGACGATCACCCCGCTGCAGAAGCGCGACATCATCTTCTACCTGACCACCGTGCGCGCCCAGCCGAACCCTGGTGGCCTGTCGCTGGGTCGCGTCGGCCCGGTGTCCGAGGGGCTGTTCTTGTGGGTCGTCGGCCTCGGGGTGGTCATCGCCGTCGCCGTGTGGATTGGGGCCAAGAGCTCATGAGTGACGAGCACGCCGCGCAGGCAGGACCCGGCCAGGAGGTCGCCCCGGTAGCCCACGCGGAGAACCCGCTGGCCCCCGGCCTGCCCCCGCACCGCCCGCGCCGCGCCGACGTCGACCCCCGCGCTGCGAAGCGGGCCGAGCGCCAGGTCGCCCTGCTCTTCACGTTGTCCGCGCTGTGCACCATCGGCTTCATCGTGGGCTACGTCGAGATTCCGAACAGCGAGGTCCTGAACCTGCCGCTGATGGGCGCGGTCAGCGCCTCCAACTTCACCCTCGGGGTGACGCTGGGTCTGGCGATCTTCCTGATCGGTGCCGGCGCCATCCACTGGGCCAAGAAGCTGATGCCCGACGTGGAGGGTGTCGACGAGCGCCACGAGCTGCGCAGCAGCGACGAGACGCGCGAGGCGGTCTACGCGCAGGTGGCCGAGGGCATAGCCGACTCCGGCTTCGGGCAGCGCAAGCTGATCCGGCGCACGCTGCTCGGGGCGATGGCCCTGCTGCCGCTGTCCGCGCTGGTGCTGCTGCGCGACCTCGGCCCGCTACCCGGCACCGAGCTGCGCACCACGCTGTGGGCCAAGGGTGTGCGCATCGTCCAGGACCCGTCCCTGCAGCCGATCCGTCCGGAGGACGTGGTCTTCGGGGGCCTGGTGTCGGGGCTGCCGGCGACGCTGATGGCTGTCGAGGACTCCGCAGGCACCCTGAACGCGCGCGCCAAGTCCCCCGTCATCCTGATCCGGCTGCGCCCCGAGGAGATCGTCGCGGAGCAAGGCAAGAACTGGGACTACGAGGGCATCTTGTGCTACTCGAAGATCTGCACCCACGTCGGCTGCCCCACCGCGCTGTACGAGCACCAGACCCACCACCTCCTGTGCCCGTGCCACCAGTCCACCTTCGACCTCGCCGACGCCGGCAAGGTCGTCTTCGGCCCGGCTGCCCGCGCCATGCCTCAACTCGCGATCACCGTGGATGCGGACGGATACTTGGTTGCGCAGCACGACTTCACGCAGCCGATCGGTCCTAGCTTCTGGGAGCGTGGATGAGCACCATCGAGCGCGCCGGCCAGGGCACCGGGAACTACCTCGACGACCGCATCGGGGTCAATCGCTGGCTGAAGAAGAACCTCGGGAAGATCTTCCCCGACCACTGGTCGTTCATGCTGGGCGAGATCGCCCTGTACAGCTTCATCGTGCTGCTGCTGACGGGCACGTACCTGTCGCTGTTCTTCAAGCCCTCGATGACCGAGATCGTCTACAACGGCTCCTACGTCAACCTGCAGGGGATCCGGATGTCGGAGGCGTACGCCTCCACCCTGGGCATCTCCTTCGACGTGCGTGGCGGCCTGCTCATGCGACAGGTCCACCACTGGGCAGCCCTGCTGTTCGTCGCCGCGATGACCGTGCACCTGTGCCGCGTCTTCTTCACCGGCGCGTTCCGCAAGCCCCGCGAGCTGAACTGGCTGATGGGCGTCGGCCTGCTCACCCTCGGCATCTTCGAGGGCTTCGCCGGGTACTCCCTGCCTGACGACCTGCTGTCCGGCACGGGGCTGCGGATCGCGGAGGGCATCGTCCAGGCCATCCCGATCGTGGGGACCTACCTGGCGTTCTTCATCTTCGGCGGGCCGTTCCCCGGCAGCGACTTCATCCCACGCCTGTACATCGTGCACGTCCTGCTCATCCCCGGGGCGATCCTGGGGCTGATCACTGCCCACCTGATGCTGGTGTGGTTCCAGAAGCACACCCAGTTCCCTGGCCCGGGTCGCACCGAGAAGAACGTCGTGGGCTATCCGCTGATGCCGGTGTACATGGCCAAGGCGGGCGGCTTCTTCTTCGTGGTGTTCGGGGTCTGCGTCCTGCTCGGGGCCGCGGTCACCATCAACCCGGTCTGGCTGTTCGGTCCCTACACCCCGACCCAGATCACCGCCGGCTCCCAGCCGGACTGGTACATCGGCTGGCTGGACGGCGCCCTGCGGCTGATGCCGAACTGGGAGATCAACGCGTTCGGCCACACCTTGTCGCTGAACGTGTTCATCCCCTCGGTCGTGATCCCCGGGATCTGCTTCACCCTGCTGGGGCTGTACCCCTTCCTCGAGCAGTGGATCACCGGGGACCGCCGTGAGCACCACCTGCTGGACCGCCCCCGCAACGCAGCGGTCCGCACGGCCGCCGGCGCGATGGCCATCACCTTCTACTTGGTGCTGTGGATCGGTGGCGGCAACGACGTCATCGCCACCCACTTCGCGCTGTCGATCAACACGGTGATCTGGACTCTGCGGGTCCTGCTCCTAGTCCTGCCGCCCATCGTCTTCGTGATCACGAAGAGGTTCTGCCTGTCCTTGCAGCGCCGGGACCGCGACAAGCTCCTGCACGGCATCGAGACCGGGACCATCCTGCGCATGCCCAGCGGGGAGTTCCTGGAGCTGCACGCCCCCGTCAGCGAGTCGGAGAAGGTCCTACTGATGGCGGGGGACCGATACGAGCCGCTGGAGCTGGACACCACCCCGGACGACAACGGGGTCTCCCCCCGGGTCAGCAGCGTGGACCGGATCCGGGCCAAGCTGTCCCAGGCCTACTTCGCCGACCAGTTCCGGCTCAGCCCCGAGGAGCTGGCGGCGGCGGAGGAGCACCACGCGCACGCTGCCCTGGACGCCGGTCAGGGCGGCGAGACAGCGGGCGCGGTAGCGGCCGTGACCGGCGACGGCGAGGCCGCGGCTCTGACGGCCGCCGCGCAGGCCGGCAGCTCCCCCGACCAGGCCTAACCCCGCTCCACAGTGGCCACCGAGCGGCCTGGGTGGACGGGTCGGGTCTTCGAGGACTTCACCGTCGGCGACCTGTACCGCCATCCGCTCGGGCGCACCGTGCTCGACACGGACAACGTCTGGTTCACCCTGCTCACCCAGAACACTGCCCCGGTGCACGTCGACGCGCACTACGCGGCCCAGACGGCGTGGGGTCGGCGTCTGGTCGACTCGACGTTCACCCTCGCGCTGGTCACCGGGCAGACCGTCACCGACGTCTCGCAGAACGTCATGGCCAACCTCGGCTGGGACGAGGTCCGGCTGCCGGCCCCGGTCTTCGAGGGCGACACCCTGTACAGCCAGTCCGAGGTCCTGGAGGTGCGCGAGTCGCGCTCACGGCCCGACGTCGGGGTGGTGAAGGTGGCGACCACCGGGTTCAACCAGGACGGCACCGTCGTGATCACCTTTACCCGCAGCCTGCTGGTCTACCGTCGCGGCCACCTGCCCAGCCGACCGGTGCCCGAGCCGCGGCCCGACGCCCACCCCCCGCACTAGCGACCACGAGCCTCTTGGCCCTTGTGCGCCGACCGGCGCCGTCGCAGCCTGGCACCCAGCTGCCGACCCGTTCGACCAGGTCGGTGGCCGCCTCGGTGGCACAGCCGCCCGGCACGGTGGACGACCGCGACAGGAGTACCCGATGGTCAACGACGAGCAGCTGGCGAAGATGCACAGCGCACCCGGCTTCGTGGCCGCCCTGGACCAAAGCGGTGGCAGCACGCCGACGGCCCTGTCGGCCTACGGCGTCCCGCCGTCCGCTTACGCCAGCGAGGCTGAGATGTTCGACCTGGTCCACCAGATGAGGGTGCGGATCATGACAAGCCCGGCGTTCACCGGCGAGCGGATCCTGGGCGCGATCCTGTTCGAGATGACGATGGACCGCACGGTGGGCGGCAAGGGTGCCGCGGAGTTCTTGTGGCAGGACCGGCGCATCGTGCCGTTCTTGAAGGTCGACAAGGGGCTGGCGGACACAGTCGACGGCGCGCAGACGATGAGGCCGATACCCGACCTGGCCGCCCTGCTGGCCCGGGCGGTCGGGCATGGGGTGTTCGGGACGAAGATGCGCTCGGTGATCCACGACGCCGACCCGGCCGGGGTGGCGTCCGTGGTGGACCAGCAGTTCACCGTCGCCCGGCAGATCCTGGCCGCCGGGCTGGTCCCCATCATCGAGCCGGAGGTCGACATCCGCTCCGCGTCGAAGGCGGCGGCCGAGGCCCTGCTGCACGACGCGCTGGTCGCAGCGCTGGAGGGCCTGGACGCGGGCCAGCAGGTGCTCCTGAAGCTCACCCTGCCGGAGCAGCCGGGCCTGTACGCCGACCTGGTCGACCACCCCCGCGTGGTGCGGGTGCTGGCCCTGTCCGGCGGCTACTCCCGCCACGACGCCGACGAGCGCCTGGCCGCCAACCCCGGAGTGGTCGCGAGCTTCTCCCGTGCCCTGACCGAGGGTCTGTCCGCGCAGCAGAGCGACGAGGCGTTCACCGCCACGCTGGACGAGTCGATCAGCCAGATCTACGCGGCGTCCACCACCTGAGCGGCCCGTCGTCCCGGCCGCTAGGAGCGGGTCAGGGCGACCACGGGGATGGTCCGCACCCCCGCGGTCTTCTGCTCGTACTCCGCGAAGCCGGGGAAGCGGCTCGCCTGCTCGGCGTAGACGGCGTCACGGTCGGGCCCGGTGAGCTCGCGGACCGACACCGGGTAGGTCTCGGTGCCGATCTCCACGACGGCGGTGCCCGCCGCGAGCAGGTTGGTGAACCAGTCCGGGTGGCTGGGCGCGCCGCCCTTGGACGCGAACACGTACACCGTGGCCGGGTCGGACGCCTCGGGCAGGTACATCAGCGGCACCACGTACTCCCGTCCCGACGAGCGGCCGACGTGGTGCAGCAGCACCACCGGGGCGCCGGCGAACTGGCCGCCGACCTGCCCACCGTTGGCTCGGAAGTCCTCGATGACCTGGGTGTTCCAGTCGCTCATGGCCGCTCCTTCCTGCAAGGCGGGGCGGTCGCGCCGCCGACGCGACCTGCTGGTCGACGGCTAGTGGGAGCTGATGTGATCGGTCGACGACACGACCGGGGTGGTGTGGTAGCCCCGGTAGTACTCGAACACCAGCCCGAAGGTGGACGCCAGCAGCAGCACAGCACCCAGCAGCGAGATCCACAGTCCGAACACCAGGCCGAAGAAGGTGATCGCCGCGGACAGCGCGACCGGCAGCGGCCACCAGCTGTGCGGGCTGAAGAAGCCGTACTCCCCCGCCCCCTCGTCGATCTCGCCGTTTGGGTCGTCCTCCGGGCGCACACCCATCCGACGCCCCGTGGAGAACAGGTACAGCGCGATGAGCATGCACAGGCCGCCGCACAGCACGAGCGCCGTGGTGCCGGCGAACTCCCGGGTCAGGTCGCCGTAGATGATCGAGACGATCCACAAGAAGACGCCGATGCCGAGGAACAGCCGGCCCTCGACCTTCACGAGACGCTGTCCGGGGCGGCAGCCACCGCCACCGGCTCAGCCGGTGCGGGCATCTGGGCGACGACGCCGTGGTGCAGGTCGAAGGCCGGGGACTCCGAGCGGATGCGCGGCAGAGCGGTGAAGTTGTGCCGCGGCGGTGGGCAGGAGGTCGCCCACTCCAGCGAGCGTCCCCAGCCCCACGGGTCGTCCACGCCCACCATCGGGGCGTAGCGCCAGGTCTTGTAGACGTTCCACAGGAACGGCAGCGTCGACAGGCCCAGGATGGCTGCCCCGATGCTGGACACCGTGTTCAGGGTCGCGAAGCCGTCGCTGGGCAGGTAGGTGGCGTAGCGGCGTGGCATGCCCATCACGCCCAACCAGTGCTGGACCATGAACGTGGTCTGGAAGCCGATGAACACCAGCCAGAAATGCACCTTGCCCAGCTTCTCGTCCAGCATCTTCCCGGTCATCTTCGGCCACCAGAAGTAGAACCCGGCGAACATCTCGAAGACGACGGTGCCGAACACGACGTAGTGGAAGTGCGCCACGACGAAGTAGCTGTCCGACACGGAGAAGTCCAGCGCCGGCGAGGCCAGGATGATGCCGGTCAGGCCGCCGAACAGGAACGTGATCAAGAAGCCGATGGTCCACAGCATGGGCGTGTCGAAGGTGACCGACCCGCGCCACATGGTCCCGATCCAGTTGAAGAACTTCACCCCGGTCGGCACCGCGATCAGCATCGTCATCAGCGCGAAGTACGGCAGCAGCACGGAGCCGGTGACGTACATGTGGTGGGCCCACACCGCCATGCTCAGTGCCGCAATCGACAGCGTGGCGAACACCAGCCCCTTGTAGCCGAAGATCGGCTTGCGGCTGAACACGGGGATGATCTCCGAGGCGATGCCGAAGAACGGGATCGCGAGGATGTACACCTCGGGGTGCCCGAAGAACCAGAACAGGTGCTGCCACAGGATCGGGCCGCCGTTGTCGGCGTTGAAGATGACGGCACCAAATCGTCTGTCGAGCTCCAGCGCGAGCAGCGCGGCCGCCAGGACCGGGAAGGCCATCAGCACCAGCACCGAGGTCACGAAGATGTTCCACGTGAAGATCGGCATCCGGAACATCGTCATGCCAGGGGCGCGCATGCAGAACACCGTGGTGACGAAGTTGACCCCACCGAGGATGGTGCCCAGCCCGGACAGCGCCAAGCCGAGGATCCACAGGTCGGCGCCCGCGCCCGGCGAGTTGATCACGTTGTTCAGCGGCGCGTACGCGAACCACCCGAAGTCCGCCGCGCCGCCGGGGGTGAGGAACCCCGAGACCACGGTCAGCCCGCCGAACAGGAACATGTAGTAGCTGAGCAGGTTCAGCCGGGGGAACGCGACATCCGGCGAGCCGATCTGCAACGGCATGACCACGTTGCCGAAGCCCACGAACAGCGGGGTGGCGAACAGGAACAGCATGATCGTTCCGTGCATGGTGAATAGCTGGTTGTACTGCTCATTGCTCAGCAGGTGCTCACCGGGCCGCGCAAGCTGCGCCCGGATGGCCAGGGCCATCAGGCCGGCCACCAGGAAGAAGGCAAACGAGGTGATCAGGTACATGTACCCGATCACCTTGTGGTCGGTGGTCGTCAACCACGAGACGAGGATGGCGCCCTTGCTCCGACGCCGCGCCGGCACGTGGGTAGGCACGGACGTCGTGGTGGTGGCGGGCCGTTCACCGAGCAGTGTCATCCGTTGCTCCCGATGGTCGTGCGCCCCTGGTTGGCCGTCGACACGTTGGTCTGGACCCGGCCGGAGCTCAGCTGGCCCGACTGGCCCTCGGCGCGCAGCTGGCTCATGTGCTGCTGGAACGCCTGGTCGGACACCACGTGCACGGTGAACAGCATCTGCGAGTGGTCCACTCCGCACAGCTCAGCGCAGCGTCCCGCGAAGGTCCCCGTCGTCGTCGGGGTGATCTGGAAGCTGTTCTGCCGGCCGGGGATGAGGTCCATCTTGAACAGGAACGCCGGCACCCAAAAGGAGTGGTTGACGTCGGGGGAGGTCAGGTTGAAGCGGACCACCTGGTTCACCGGCAGGTACAGCTGCGGGTACTCGACCGGGGTACCGATGTCGTAGGTGTTCTCCGTCTGGTAGTTGAACGTCCAGCTCCACCGGTAGCCGACGACGTTGACCACCTGCGCCGGCTTGGCGGACAGGGACGTGATCTGCGACTCGTCGGTTGCCGTGAAGAAGAACAGCACCCCGACGATCATGGTCGGCACAACCGTGTACATCAGCTCGATCGGGATGTTGTAGCGGGTCTGCTCGGGCATCTCCTCCGAGCGCTTGCGGTAGGCGACCACGCACCACAGGAGCAGGCCCCACACCAGCGCCCCGATGATCCACGCCGCCAGCCACGTGGAGTTCCACAGGTCGTACATGATCGAGCCCTGCTGGGTCACCGGGTGGGGCATGTTGAGCTCGCGCGGGATGCGCAGGCCACAGCCCGTGAGGGCCAGCGCCGCGACTCCCGCCACCAGCGCCAGACGGACGGCGCGGCCGCGAGGACCGGCGCCGACGCTGTGCGGTGTCCGGCTCACGACGCGGCGCTCTCCGCTCCCTCGGCGGGGCCCCCCGCAGGGAGGCGACCCGTGGTCGATGTGGGTCCCACGCTAGCGCAGGCACTGTGCCTAAGCAGGTCGGGGGGTGGCTTGAAAGGCGGGCGGGTCGGGCAGCTCGAGCGCCTCGCCGAGGCGGCGCAGGTACTCCTCGCGGGGGATGTCGACGGCCCCCAGGCTGGCCAGGTGGGGCGTGGTCCACTGCACGTCAAGGAGGCGGCCGGCGCACCCGTCGGCACGGAGCTGGTCGACCAGGGCCACCAGCGCCACCTTGGAGGCGTCGCGGGCCCGGTGGAACATCGACTCCCCGGCGAACAACCCGCCGAGACCGACCCCGTACAGGCCGCCGACGAGGGCACCGGACTCGTCCCACACCTCGACGCTGTGGGCGACGCCCCGCTCGTGCAGCGCGCGGTACGCCCGGGCGAAGTCGGGACCGATCCAGCCAGAAGGGCGCGCCGGGTCCGCGCACCCGGCGACGACCGCGTCGAAGCTGGTGTCCAGGCTCACCTGGTAGCGGCGGGTGGCGGCGCGCAGCGACCGGCTGACCCGCAGCCGCTCCAGCGGCAGGACGCCGCGCGGGTCCGGGCTCCACCAGCCGAGCTGTCCCCGTCGCCCGCGCAGCCGCATCGGGAACAGGCCGGCGCGATAGGCGTCCACCAGGGTCTGCGAGCGCAGGTCCAGACCAACCCCGACCAGGTCGTCGGCGCCCACCGCGCTCAGGCCGCCGGGACCAGCCGCTCGCCCACCTCGGCCGCGGCCTGCGGGCCGTAGGCGTCGCCGAGGCGGCCCAGGAACGCGGGCGGGGTGAACGTGTACTCCTGGGTGCCCACCGTCTCGATGACGTAGGTGGCCAGCATGCTGCCCACCTGCAGGCACCGCTGCAGGTCCAGCCCCCACGCGACCGCGGCCAGGAAGCCGGCGCGGAACCCGTCACCGACGCCCGTCGGGTCCGTCAGCCGCTCCTCCGGTGCGCACGCCACCGCGACCTCGGGCTCCCCCGCGCTCTGCGCCCGGGCGCCCTTCGGGCCCAAGGTGGTGACCCGCACGCCGACGCGGGCGAGCAGGTCGTCCCCGTCCCAGCCCGTCTTCTGCTCGATCAGCGCCGCCTCGTACTCGTTGGTGAAGAGGTACGCGGCGCCCTCGATGAGCTGGCGGATCTCCGGGCCGCCCATGCGGGCGAGCTGCTGGGAGGGGTCTGCGGCGAACGCCAGGCCGCGCTGGCGGCACTCCTGGGTGTGGCGCAGCATCGCCTGCGGGTCGTTCGGCCCGATCACCACCAGGTCCAGGCCACCCAGCCGCCTCGCGACCGGCTCCAGCTCGATGTCGCGCGCCTCGGCCATTGCGCCGGCGTAGAACGACGCGATCTGGTTGTTGTCTGCGTCGGTGGTGCAGACGAACCGCGCCGTCTGGTGCAGCTCGGAGACGTGTACCGACCCGGTGTCGACCCCGTGGCGCTCCAGCCAGGACCGGTAGTCGGCGAAGTCGGCACCGACGGCGGCGACCAGGGCGGGGCGCAGCCCGAGGCGTCCCAACCCGAAGGCGATGTTCGCCGCGACCCCGCCGCGACGCACCTGGAGGTCGTCGACCAGGAACGACAGCGAGACCTGGCTGAGCTTGTCGGCCACGAGGGAGTCGGCGAACCGCCCAGGAAAGGTCATCAGGTGGTCCGTCGCGATCGAACCGGTGACGGCCAGGCGCACGAGAGGCTCCCCAGAGGTTGCGAGACCCCGAACAGTACCGGGCACCGGCTATCGGCACGGCGGGCGGCGCCCGCACCACGGCCGCAGCGTCGGCGGGGGGCGGGAACCATGCGCGGCCGGACGGCGTCCCAATACCGCACCCGCCCACCGGGCGGCGCCCCTGCGGAGGCTCCATGGCTGCCACCGACGAGCTCCTCGACACGAGCACCCCTCCCGAGCGGCCCGCGCGCGGGTCGCGGCCCGCAGGCAGGCACCGGGGCCGCACCGTGACCGCCGTCGTCGCCGTGGGTGCGCTGGTCGTCGGGGGAGCGGCGACAGCGCTGGCCCTGCGCTCCGGCTCGGGGGCCGCCGCCCCGCCGCTCCTGCATCTGCCGGCGCAGGCCCTGGGCGCGGGCCTGGGCGTCGACCAGGCCGCGCCGGCCGCGAGCGGCACCCTGTCCGCCCGAGCGCCCGGTGCTGGCCTGCGTGTCACCGGGACATTGCCTGCCGGCCCGGCGTCGGCGCCCGTCTGGGACTTTCCCGCCGGCTCGCCGTCCGCGGCGGTAGTGCGCCGACTGGCCGCGGCCCTCGGCCTGCACGCCGCGCCCGTGGCCGCGCACGGAGCACTCACCGTTACCGGTCACAGCGGTGTGCTGACGGTGTCGACGACGCCGGGGTGGGCGTGGAGCTACGCCGCGTCGCTGCCCGGGGTGCGCTGCATCCCGGTGGGCGCACCCGTGACGGTCAACGGCGCGGGGCTGCCGACCGCGTGCGCCATCGCGGTCGACCCGCCCGTGCCGGGCAGCCCGGGGTCCAGTGGCGCGTCCGTGGGGTCGGCGTCCGTGGGGTCGGCGTCCGTGGGGTCGGCGTCCGTGGGGTCGGCGTCCGTCGGGTCGGCCCCCTCGGCGGGGAGCAACGCGGCATCAGTCGGTGCGGTAGCGGGGCCGTCCGCGGTCCCCGTCACGGGCTCGTCCCTCTCGTCGGGCTCGACGACGGCGAGCAGCTCCGGCCCCGGGCCGGTGAGCGGCACAGCGTCCGGCGCGGCCACGATCGCCCCGATCCCCGTCACCGCGGCGGCTACGGCCGCGGCGAACGCCGTCCTGGCAGCTGTCGGGGTCCCGTCGGGGACCGCGAGCTGGTCGGGCACCCTCGCCACCGCCACCCCGACGGTCGGGGGGCTGAGCGTCGCGGGCGCGGACACGGTCGTGGACGTGGGCACGGGGTCGGTGACCTGGGCGAACGGATACCTGGGTCTTAGCGGCGCCAGCGCCGGCACCGTCTACCCGTTGCGCAGCGCGGCAGCCGCCCTGCGCGAGCTGGTCATCGCCCAGCCGGTCGAACGGCCGCTGGCCTGCCCGAAGGACGCACCCTGCGCGGTCATGCCTCCTGCGCCTGCCATCACGGGGGCAAGCATCGGGCTCGAGCTGACCAGCGACGCCAGCCAGCCGCTGCTGGTCCCGGCGTGGCTGTTCCACCTCCAGGGCGACACGGCGCCCCAGGCCGTGCTGGCCGTCGCTGCGAGCGCGGTCGCCACCCC
>Ga0209698_10003177_pt1 | contig 18399 bp, 15 predicted proteins | sample LitLauG_LLR_2012_FD_187203 | JGI IMG/M metagenome (GOLD analysis project Ga0209698, IMG submission 187203) | Freshwater sediment microbial communities from Pennsylvania, USA - Little Laurel Run_MetaG_LLR_2012 (SPAdes) (version 2) | ecosystem: Environmental > Aquatic > Freshwater > Creek >...
GACTGCGATATGGCGGGTATGCCGACGAAGCTCATCCTCGGGCCGGCCGTGGCGGCAGGCGCCGTTGCCATCTCGAGGCCGGCACTTGCCCTGCGGCGGGTTGCCTCGGCGACCGTGGTCAGCTCGCGCTCAGGCAGGCCCTTGACCGAGAACACCGCGGTCGCCGCGCAGGACTTCGCCTGGTTCGCAGCTTCGGTGACGCGGTAGCGAAGCGCCAGCTTCGACTCGTCGAGCCTGACCGATGGGTCGAGCAGGCGGGTTCCGCACGCAGCGGGCTGCGTGACCACCGCAATCAGCTGGTCGCCACTGCGAACCTGACGCACCTCGCTCTGCGCGATGCCGTCGACCGGACGGGCCGCGCCTGCCAGGAATTTCACAGGCAGGGTTGAGGCCGGATCCGGCCGTGCCTGCGCCACGATCGCGGCGCTCGCTTCGGTCTGCACCAGGACCGGCTCGGGCGGCAGGCCCTTGAGCGTGAAGATCGCGGTCGCGATGCAGGTCTGAGCTTGCCCGTCGGCGGCTGGCAGCCGGAAACCGAGGCGCAGCACACCGTCGCTGAGCACATAGTGCGGATCGGTCAATCGCTGCCCGCAAGCCGCCGGCTCCTTCACCACGACGACCATTCGATCGCCGACGCGCGACTGAACCCGTGTCGGCGTCAGCGCGCCCTGCTCCTGCTTTGCCGGAGCGGCCAGGAATTGCATCGACGGGCCCGAAGTTGCGGCCATGGCCGCACCCGTGGAAACCAGGGCCGCGAGAATCACAGAGAACCGTTTCATCATTGCTCCTTTCGAAGACAGATCGATCGTTGAAAGAGCAGATTGCGCGAACGTCGGTTGGACGCTCTTCGTGCCAAGGCACCGACTCAACTGTCGCCGGGGCGCCTTTGGAGCGGTCCGCTCCTTCAACGACGGCCGCATTGTGTGGACGCTCGCTGAACGGGAACTGAACATCGCGCGCCGCGATGCGGAAACGAGCTATGCCGGATGGATGCGCGTGCCGGCCAATTCGGCCGTGCATCTTGATGATTTACCGTGCGTTGACAGAAAGCGCGATCCAATATTGACGCGCGTTAAGCAACGGTTCAGCTTCGGCGCGGGGCTGTGCGTTATCGTTCGGCTGCCCGGGGACGAGAGGTACGCCGTGCTTTCACTTTTCATCCGATGTGCGCCATGAACGTAATGGCTGAGCCCGACAGCCCGCAGCCGTGGAGCCTCGAGCGGCGCATCAATCGCCGCATGCTCGCAACGCTGAGCCTGGTCTGGTTGCTGGGATCGGCGATTGCGCTCGGCGGCGTCTGGTACGAAACAGGGGAAGTGCTGGACAGCGCGATGAATGAGACGGCCGAGCGAATGCTGGTGTTGCCGGACCTGGCCTTGCGCGACCGGCACGAGGAAGTGCTGCTTGCCGGAAATTTCGGATATGAAGAGCATGTCGTCTATCAACTGTTCGACGGCCAGGGCAAGCTGCGCCTGCGCTCGCGCGCCGCTCCCGAGCAGGCGCTCGATCCGGGCGCCGAGGACGGCGTGCGGGAGGTCCTCGGCTGGCGCGTGCTGACGCTGACTCGCGCGGACCACGCTCGAAGGGTTCAGGTCGCGCAGACCGTGGTCCACCGCTTCGAGGTGATCGCGAGAAGCGTCGGCTGGTCGCTTGCGGCGTTGCTCTTCCTTCTGCCGGCCGCCTCGGTTGCGCTCACGCTCGTGCTGCGACGGGAGTTTCGCGCGCTGGAGCCGGCCCGGACCCGGCTGGTGACGCGCGCCAGCGACGATTTGCAGCCGGTCTCGCCGGAGGGAATCCCGATCGAGCTGCGGCCCTGGCTGATCAGCGTCAACGTGCTGATCGATCAGGTGCGCACGATGATCGAGTCCGAAAGGGTATTCGCGGCCCAGGCCACGCACGAATTGCGCACGCCGATCGCAGCAGCACGCGCCAAGGCCCAGCGCCTGGTGGAGATCGCAACCGACGAAAACTCACGCCAGCATGCAGGGGCGCTGATGCGTCAGCTCGACCGGCTCACGCGCCTGGCCTCGCGCCTGCTGCAGCTGGCGCGCATCGAATCGGGCGTGGCGCTGAACCGCGAACCGGTGGATCTGGTCACACTGGCCAAAATGGTGGTCGAGGAGTTCAACGACGCCGCCGCGCGCGAGCGCCTGCGCGTGGAGGTGCGGGGCAAGCCGGCACCGATCCTCGGCGATGTCGACGCCATCGGCATCGCGCTGCGCAACCTGATCGACAATGCCCTGAAGCACGGCGGCGAAAAGACCTGGGTCACGGTCTCGGTCGACCAGGGCGCGATCGGCGTGATCGACGACGGTCCCGGGGTATCGGCCGAATCGCTGGACAAGCTGGTGCGGCCCTTCGAGCGGGGCCTGACCGCCGCCGAGGGATCCGGCCTCGGCTTGTCGATCGTCAGCGCAATCGCGCGCCAGTGCGGCGGGCGACTGAAGCTTCAGTCCCCGATTGCGGCCGGCCGCGGCTTCGCCGCGACGCTGGATTTTCGGGAAACCACCGAGTCGCTGGACGATTTTCGCGGATTTGCGCCCGACGCCGAACTGCGCCTCGAAGCCGAATAGGTATTCATGATGATGAAACCAACTGCTGCCACCGCGGATGTCTACGACACTCGAACCATTGCGCTGCACTGGATCACCGCTGCGATCGTGGTGACCATGTGGACGATCGGCCAGTGCATCGACTTTTTTCCCAAAGGCATGCCGCGCATGGGCGCGCGCAGCACGCACATGACGATCGGCGCACTCCTTGCGGTCCTGCTGGCCGTACGAATCGCGTGGCGGCTGCGCGCCGGCGTGAAGCTTGCTCCGGCCGATCCAGGGGTGATGGGGCGAATTGCCGTTCGCGTGCACTACCTGCTGTACGCGCTGTTGGTGCTTGTGGTCATGATGGGGATCGCCTCGGTCTGGGCACGCGGCGACACGTGGTTCAACTGGTTCACCGTTCCGGCGTTTGACCCGGGCAACAAGCAGCTTGCGGAGCAGGCGGTCGATCTGCACGGGCTTGCCGCCAATGCACTTCTGATTTTGGCCGGCCTTCATGCCGCCGCTGCAGGCTATCACCACAGAGTGCTCAAGGACCGGGTATTGCGGCGCATGTGGCCGGGACTGTCGCAGGCGCAGGGCGGCCGGCAGGGTTAGTCCGTTCTGGCGTTCTGCCGGGGCGCGAACAGATATCTGATATGTCACATCTGCCATTTGGGGCATCTCAGAGTCCGCGCGCAGCCACTTGAGCCTCCGCGCGCAAAGACAGGGCGCTCAAGTCGATCGCATCGGACGCTTCTTGAGTCGTTCGTCCGTCCGACTTCGAATCGCGCGAAAAAGACCTCCGGAATCATCGCCCGGAAACGAATCTCGGGTACTCTTCGCTTGTTCGCAAGCTTGCTCAGGTATCAATCATCGGAGCGGGAGGCAGCATGCGCCCCGAGAGAATTCGCTGTGTCGACATCCGCCCCGATTCCCGCGGCGACCCGGCCCCATCGCTCGAGTTCGACGCACTGGTCGACAGCATCCGGCTTCACAGTGTGCTGCGGCCTGTCCTGGTGCGGACCGCCCCGGACGGTTACATCATCGTGCACGGCGAACGTCGCTGGCGCGCGGCGCAAGCGGCCGGTCTCGCGACGATCCCCGCATTGATTGTTCAGGACATCTCGCTCGGCGAGCGCACTTCGACGGAGTGCGCAGCGCTGGACAGCGCCCTTTCGGACTAGACCGGCTTGCCTTCCGCCTCCGGCTTGCGCATCGCGTGCCGGATGTTCACCAGGCGGTTGAGAAGATCGAACCAGAATGCCGCGCCCAGCGAGATGGCGAGCGCGGTCAGTAAAAGGCCGATCCAGCGAGGCAATGCACCCGGCGCGGCGCCGTCCATCGGTGCCTGGCTCCTGGAGCCGGCCAGCCCGAGGGCCGACACCGCTTCGTGCCAGCTGTCCCAGCCGAGCGGCAGTTTGCCCAGCGTCGCATTGCGCCCGGCTACCGCGCCGGCCAGTCCGGCGAATTGTCTGCACCCGCCGTCGTCGCGCCCGGCATCTTCGCCCGCTGCCAGGCACTTCTTGAACAGATCCTTGTCCTGAGCGATCTGCATCGCGACCGCAACGGTGGCCTCGCGCGCCTCCTTGTCCCGGTACAGGTGCTTCGCAACCAGCAGCGTGTCGAGATTGAAGGCCACTGCGATCACGAGACCCACCCCCAGGCTGATCAGCTGCACCTTGCGCTTGTAGACCTCGCCCATCGCAGCGAGCGTGCGGTCGATGTGCGCCCCGACCTTCGTCACGAACGCGTCCATGTTCGCGTCGGCGGTGCGGGCGAGGGCCTGCAGCTGCGCCTTCAGGCCGGAGTCAGGCAGGGCATCCAGTGCCCCGAGCAGCTGCCACGCGGTGGTGAAGGGCTCGCTGCGGGCGTGCAGCGTGCCCACCAGCTGGCGGGCGAGCATGTTCGGGTCCACGAAGGACGCCGTCTTCTGGGGCGAGCCGAACACGAGCGAAAGCGGAAAGGCGGCCATCAGCCGCTGCAGGATCGGTCGGCCTTGCCTGAACAACGGCTCGAGCGCCGGGTTCCTGCTCAGCGAGGCGACCAGCGCCGGGTCGTCGATCAGCTTGGCCAGGTCTTTCTTGAGCTGACCGGTGCGCAGCTCGAACAGCTGCGCGATGTACTCGTTGGTCACCGTGACGAACAGGCTCGCGCCCAGGTACATGATGCTCAGGCCAATGGCGACGTCCACAAACGCCGTGAGATCCATTCCGTACGCCCCCCGTCAACGATGCTCGCGCTACTTCAACAGCCGCTTCATGCTGCCGCCACTCACGAAAACCGGATCGAACAGCCACAGATGCACCTTCAGAGGCAGCGCCAGCAGGACGCCGGCCACGCTCTTGAGCCCCAGCGCTCGAACCGTACGGCCGAACCGCATCAGAGCCACGGCCTGCGGCACCGCGACCGCGACACCCACGCCGAGCAGGAAATAGGCGAACCCGCGCAGCGTCAAAAGCGTTCCCACTTGGCTGGCCTGCCACAGACGCCAGCCCCCGTAGGCTGCCGCCAGCAACACCGCCAGCCGTGCGGTGGCAAGCATCGGGGATTGCAGCCAGACCTTGAGCGGCGTTCGCGCGCCGATATCCAGGTGGCGTTTCGCCTCCTCGAAGCCCGGTCCCGGAGCAAGAAGCGGCTCGACCTGCAGGAAGCGCCACTGCGGATGCGGCCCTGCCGGCGCACTCGCCACCCCCAGGCCGGGAACCATGAACTCGGCCTGCCGATAGCCGTCGGCCATCAGGGAGTACGCCTCCAGTTCCGTGAACGAGTCCAGATCCGTACGTATGCCCGAGAGCAGCCGCTGCACCGATTTTTGCATTCCGAACCGGGTGAGCGGTCCTCTGCGCGCGGCGGGACGCGCCTCATCGGAAGCCTCGAACCGATCCTGGCATTCGCGCCAATCCACCGGATCGACATCCAGATCCTTCTTCAGGTGCAGGAATATCAACCCCTTGAGCAGCCCGGATCGAGTCCGCGCGGCCAGTTCGCGGAATTGAGCCTGGCGCACGCGCGACATCGACACGCTGAATGAACGCAATGTGACACCGAGCCGCCCGCCTTTCGGATCGTCCTGGGTCGTCATCTGACCGCTCGCGTCGCTGACGATCATCACGTTGCAATCCTGCTCGAGCAGGCTCGCAACCCCCTGGTTGTCGTGCACGCCGCCGTCCACCAGGCGCACGACCTTGCCGGGATAAAGGTCCGGGTACACGATCGCGTCGAATAGGCCCGGGACGCATGACGAAGCGGCGACCGCCTCGCCCAGCCGAACCCGCTGGTAGTCCGGCGGAGCGAACGGCCGGCTCCACCAGTGGCGCCAGCGGTCCGCCAGCCGGGGAGCTTCTTCGTAATACATCCGGCGCAAGCGGTAATTGCCCTCGATCTCGGCGTCCAGTCCGATCGGCGGCTCGCCCATCCAGGTCGCAGTGAACTGCCAGTTGTGGCCGGTGTTGAGCGTCGTCGCGTTGAGCACCAGGGTCGGCACCTTGGCCAGGCGCCGCCAGTTGTCGTACTTGGGCTTGAAGGTGTCCGCCTCTCCCTTCGGAATGAAGCGCAGGTCCTGCAGGTAGCGCGGTTGCGCGCCATGCCCGTCCAGCACGCGCGCGTACAGCTTGCTCTCGTAAAGTTCCCCCAGGCGTCGCGTCCTCGTGTAACCGGGTTGCAGCAGTTCCCTCACACCGGCCCGAATGCTGGCAAGCATCCGACAGCGAACATTGGTCTGAACCCCGGCCAGGAAGTCGGTCTGCAACTTGTCGACGGCGCGGATGTAATCATCGCGCGCGACGTCGGCGTCGGGCTTCGCGTGCAGGATGCGTTGAAGTTCGAGGTAGTAATGCGCACCGAGAATCGATCCGCCCGAAACGCACGACAGGACTTCGACCCGCCGCAATGCGTCGCTCTGCGCCAGATAGGCAAGAACGCCGATGTGGAAGAACGATGCGCGAAATCCCCCGCCGGAAAGAGCCAAACCCATCTTGCCGGTCTCGGCGCGGTCGAGCGCAGGCGCCAGGGGTCCAAGGTACTCGCGCAGTGCAGTCCGGCCGCCTTCGTTCCACTTCGTCCCGTAACGAGGCGTCGCGGCCGCAGCCTCGCTTGGGTCCCTCGCAGGCAGATCCGACAAATCGACCTGCAGCTGCACCAGCGCGGCCAACTGGGTGAGGGTCGACTCGAACTCCCAGCGCGCAATGACCTCCAGCGGAGGACCCGAGTGCGGCAGATCGTGGGCCGCGTTAAACGCCCGCAACTGGGTGATCGCCTTGTCGAAATCGCCAAGGCCCAGGTGCGCCTCCGCGATGGTCGCGTGGTACCACCACTCCTTGCTCAGCCAGGCGAATCCCTCGCGGGCGGCCAGTCCGGGGAGCCTGGACGCCAGCAGCCGTCGAATCTCCCGCGCCACGCCGGCCCGCTCGATGGCAACGGCCGGTTCGGTGCCGGCGCGTGCAGCCTGATTCGCCTCCTCGCGCGCAAGCAGGTCGAGCACGTAGGCGGCGTTGATGCCGTTGTAGCCCTGGTCGGTTTCCAGCCCGCACTCGTTCTTCTCGAATTGCAGGCCGGTGTGATAGCCCTTCAGATAGAAGCCGAGCGACTGCTCCAGGTCGATGCGCTGCCCCTCGACCTGCCAGCGCCGCTTGTACACGGCGCCGCGCAAGCCGAGCGACTCCTGGCGCTGCTCGACCTGTTTGACGCGGCGATCGAAGGCTTGCGCTTTGGCGGCAGGCAGGTTGACCGGCGGCGCACCGAAGTCGAGCTGCTCGATCTCGTCAAGGATCTCCAGCGCTCGCTGAAAGCGGTCCGCCGCGGGCAGATCGGGATCCTTGTAGGTCGAAAGTGCGTGACGCTGGCCGACCTTGACCGCCGTTTCTTTCAGGTGCGGCCAATCCGCCTCGGCGCGGATCCGGCCATAAAGACGGCGCGCGCGGCCGAACTCGTTGACCTTGCGCAGGCCCTCGGCCAGGTCGTACGCTTGCTGGGCCGGAATCTGCCTGCCTCTCAATACGCTGTCGGCAAGCTTGATGCCTATCTGCCTTTGAGCTTCCCGCTCCGCCTCGGCCTGGTCGCGCCGCTCGGTCGCCTGCGTCATCGCTGTGCTCCTTCCGCACTCACCTGCTGTCCGGCGCGCTCGAGTGCGATCCGCCGGTTCATGCGTGGCGTCCGTCCCCGGCCCGAACAGTCATACAATTCGGTCGCCGCGTCAACAGCAGGCCTTGCGCCGGGCGACCCATGCAACAGGTGTTTCTCTCCTACACCTACGACCCGCATCCCGACTATGTCGATGAGACGGAACAGCTGCGCCGGCGCGTCAGCCTGGTCATCGAGTCCATGGACCTGCGCATCAGCACCGGCGAGGACCTGGGCGGCCGGGCGCTGGAGGGCGAAGTCATGGCTCGAATCGAGAAGGCCGACGCACTCGTTGCGCTGGTGACGCCCTGGAAGGACAAGAACGGGAACAAGGTGGCGCCGCCGTGGGTCGCCGACGAATTCGGGCGCGCGCAGGCGCTTCGCAAGAACGCCATCCAGATACTGCATCCGGAGATCGTCGCGTCCGGCGCGTACGCAGGCAAGGAGTACATCGAGTACTCGAAGGACAGGATGGCCGACGTGCTGCTGAAGTTGATGAAAACACTGGCGCTGTGGAAGAGGGAGGGCGGCCGGCCGATGCAGCTCGAGGTTGCGACCGACATGGACGGCCAGCGACTTGACCCGGCCAAGGTGCGCGAATGCGAATTCCAGCTGATGCGCGATTTCGTGGAGAGCGACTGGCGCAAGGCGAAGATCTGGCCGCAGCCCGGCGCCGTGTACGCGTATCTGCCGGGCGTACCCGACGAGGCCAAGCTGCGGCTGCGACTGCGGTTCGACACTGAAACCTGGCAGTCCGACTACCAGAACCCGGTCGGGCGCGTGCAGCTGAGCCGGAGGCAGCCGTGAAGCTCACGATCGCGCAGGACCACCAGTACGCCGGCAGCGACTTCTGGAACTGGCGCGCGTGGATCGCAGGCAAGCCGGCCGACCTGGACCGGATCGAGAAGGTCAAGTGGTTCCTGCATCCGAGCTTCTCGCCTTCACTTGTCGTGTCGCGCGACCGCAGCACAGGCTTTCGCCTCGAGCGCAGCGGCTGGGGATCGTTCACGCTGCGCGCGGAAGTGCGCTGTGTCGACGGCAGCGAGCAGACGCTGCGGCAGCCCTTGAAGCTGTTCTACCCGGATGAGGAAGCCGCAGCGAAGGTACGGGCGGTTGCGCCGGCCGCTGCCGGCGCGTCGGCCACCGAGGTGGAAAGGATTGCCAGCCAGGCGGCGGAGCGCAGTGTCCACAACGTGTATCTGTCGTACGCGTACTCGGACAGGCCCGGCGCCCTGGCGATCCGGCGCGGCCTCGAGTCGCTCGGCATGGCGGTGGTCGACGGCTCCGCGATCGGCCAGGATCAACCCCTCGAATTCGCCATCCAGAATCTCGTGACAGGCGTCGACGCGACCGTCGCTTACGTCTCCAGCGACGGGCCAAGTCCGTACGTCGTGCGCGAGATCAACGCCTCGATCCGGGCCGGCAAGCCGACGCTGGTGGTGAGCGGCGAGGACCTGGGTCCGCATACCGGCGTTCCGCCGGGGGTGAAGGTCCTGCGGCTGGATCCGTCGGATGCCAGCGGCATCGCGGCCGCTGTTACCAGGCTTGCAGGGCCACAGCCGCGCTGAGCCGCCAACCCGGATTCGGGTTCTTCAGGGCCCGGCATCCTTGCGGGATGCCTTTTCGATCGCCGCGATGAGGTCAAGCAACGGCTGGCGGTCCGGGCCCTCCTCCCGGTGCTTCGCAAGAAGCACGAGATTGTCGCGGGTCGTCTTCAGCATCCATGATTCGTTTCCGAGTGCCAGGACGCGGGGCAGGCAGCGTCGGGCGAGTGCGAAGTCGCCACTGATGCAGGCGAGCTCCAGCACGGTGGCAACCGTCCAATAGTCGGCCGCTTTTTCGCCTCCGCGGCGCACGGCCGCATAGGTGACGAGCGGCGCCAGGCGCCCGATCTCCGCGTCGGCTCCTGGCCCGCTTCTCTGCAGCAGCAGGGTCAGGGCGTTCACACCCGGGTAGTAATCCAGTGGCTCGGCCTCGAAGCCGCGCGTGTAATGCTCGATGGCAAGCTCGAGCCATCCCTCCGCCGCCGGGTCGCCCTCTTTCAAGGCTTCCCGGTATCGGTCCTTGTAGATGCGCCCCAGGATTCCCAGCGTTTCAGCACTGTCGCCGTGCGATTTCAACAATCGCTGCAGGATGTCGACCGCGCGCTCGCGGTCCCCGCCCAGGTTGCGCCGGTTCAGCGCCAGCGCCAATTGCTGGCAGGCGATCGGAGCGTCCTGCACCTCGCCCGACATCAATCCGTAAAGCTGGACCATCCCGTCCCAGGCCTCGACCGCACGGTACGAGAGCATCAGGTCGACCACGACGCCCCGCTCGGCGGTCGCGATATCGCCCAGAGAGCCTTGGATCGACTTGAGCGCCGCGACGGCGCGCTCGGGCGGCTTCAGCGCGCGCGCCGCAGCAAGCCGCGTCTTGAAATCGTTCGAGTAGGCCACCCGATCACGGAACACGTCCGTGAGTTCATGGCTGATTTCGATCCCCGGGTAGCGGTCAAACAGCTGAAACAACGGGCTGTCCTTTGCGACCGGGCTTTGCAGCGCGGCGCGGATCCTCTTGCCAATGGCCCGCGCCAGGCTCGCCGCGCCTTCCTCGGTCAACTTGCCGTCCTGCAGGTCGTAGGGCACCGCGCGCACCATGTCGACGTCGAAGGGCGGCGCTCCCAGGGTGGCGAACAGCGGAATCGTGGTGTATGGGCGCGCCGAATGCCGGACGCCCAGTTCGTAGAACACGTTGGGATTGGCGGTCGTCATGTCGGCAATGACGAACTCGGCCAGCAGCAGGCGCGCGAACATCGCCGCGTGAATGATCCCGCCGGCTTCTTCACGATCGCCGCGGATGCATTCGAGACCAGCCTGCTCGACCGCCGGCCGGATGCCGCGCTCGTATATCTGGTCGAAGTCGATCTCGACCCGAGACTTCGGATCGACCTTGCGGCCGAATGGCATGTCTACGAAGCAGACCTGCCGTGAAAGGTTGGCGTCAGCCTGAGGCATGATGCCCTTCAATCAAGCTTTGAACCTTGACCATTGAAAAACTCGGAACGCCGCCAGAGTGTAGATGATCGAAGGCAAGCTTTTCGGAGCCGGAGAGCAGACTACCGCACTGCGGCAAGCGTCGACAGCGGCCTGTGACTGCCGTCGCGAGTGTCGGAGCGGACGGGCTTTTTCCGTCTGAACTGTCGGATGCCGGCAATGACGACCTGCGTTGCAAGCCGCCCGTCCCGGGTTTCGTCATTGCGCAAGCGTCGCGCCAGCTACTGGAGCCTGACGACCATGGCGATCAGCAAGGCAAGGACGTCTACAGCGCTGGCGTTCTGGTCCTTTGCAGCTCTTGCGCTGCAATCAACGCCGGCCCTGGCGCAAGTCGATGCGCCGCCCGGGGATCAACCCGGCTACGCCGTCATCGTGCCCGGGCTTCTCGCCGGTCCTGCCGCGTCGGTCCGGTTCGAATCGAACGGAATGCGCATCCAACAGCAAGACCTGGTGATGGGTCGCGGGGAGGTCCCGACCGTGCGATTCCCGTTGCGTGCGCTGATGGAGTTGCGTGGCGGGGGAGTCACGACGGCGCTGCGCGGCCAGGTGCAGAACCGCGTACCCGGCGATTTCTGGGAGGTGGCTCGCGACGAGGCGATCGGGCTATCCAATCGCGGCGACGTCGCGGTAATCCGACTGCTGCTGATCGACGATGGCCAATGACAGGTCGTGGAGGAACGGTCCGATGACGCGCTTCTTGTCCTGCGAGGTCTTGTTGGCGGCGGTTCTGGCCCTGACCGGCTGCGCGAGCTGGCGCGGGTACGGACACGACGAAGGGCACACGTCGTGGCAACGGCACGAATTCGTACTCGACACCAGCTCGGCGTCGACGCTCGACTTCCAGCCGCCGTCCGCGACACGCTGGGAATTTGTCGCCAGCGATGCATTCACCGCGTCGCCCGCCGTTTTTGACAACACGGTCTACATCGGATCGCTCAATGGCACTTTCTATGCGATCTGGGCCAGCGGCCCGGCCGCCGGCACCATCCGCTGGCAATACCCGCCGGTCACGGCCCCGGTTCCTCCCGACGCATGCGGCACGACGGTCGCCCCGCTGCTGATCGCATCGGGCAGCGGAAATCCGTCCGGACCGGGGATCGCGTCGAGCGCCGCGATCGCCGAAGACGTCGCGCACCACGAATGGGCGGTGATCTTCGGTGCCCCCGATCCGAACTCGAACCAGGGCGACGGCCGGTTGTGGGCGCTTGATGCGAAGAGCGGTCAATGCATCTGGAAGTCCCAGGTGATCGCGCCGACCGTCGGATCGTCGAAGATCGGCTATTCGTCACCGACGATCTCGCACCGGCGCGCCTTCGTTGGCGTGTCGGCGAAGAATCCCGACAACCCCATCACGATCGGGCGCGTCTTCGCCATCGATCTGGCCACCGGCGCGGTCGATGCTGCATTCGGAGCTCCCGACTTCGGCGTCGTGTCGAGCGATCCGCCCGCGGGCGGCGGCGTCTGGAGCTCGCCTGCCGTGGCGCCCGACGGATCGGTCGTCGTCACGACCGGCAACAGCTGCCACGCCAGCTTGCCGGACTGTTCGTCCTCGTTGCCGGCGGTGGACCGCACCTTGAGCATGGTGAAGCTCGATCGTCACACCGGCAGTCCGATCTGGCAGGCGCAGCCAGTGGACATCAACTGGGACTTCGACCCGGATTGGGCCGCATCGCCGAGCGTTGCGCGCACCAGTTGCGGAGTGCTGTCGCTGGCGGTCCAGAAGGACGGCTGGCTGCACGCGCTCGACGTCGGCGGCATGACGCCGTCGTCCGATCCGGCCTGCTCGTACCCGGGACACAACCTGAAGTGCCCGGCCTGGACCTTCCCTTCCGTAGCGAGCCTGCCCTTCCAGGACGACGGGCACGGCGACAACATGGACACCTCTTTCCATCGGCTGATTCACCCAGGCGCGCTGGCAGGGGACCACTACTATGTCGCCACGGGTGGACTGGACGTGGCCGCCAATGCGCCGAATCCCTTCACCCACTCGCGCTTCATCGTCACCGGCCGGTTGTACAAGCTCGACGTGTGCGCCGACGATGCGCACCGGATCCACTGGATTCTCGACAAGAGCACCTTGAACCAGGCGTTCGGCTCGCCCAGCGTGGCCAACGGCGTTGTCTACGTCGGCACGTTGAGCGGAGACTTCTACGCGGTTGACGCCCACACCGACCCGACCCACCGCGCGGGCGTGATCTGCAGCTACCCGACCGTGCCGCCCGGGCCCATGTGCGCCGCGGGCAATTTTCGCGACGTCGACGTACCCAATGTGCTTCGCCACCTGACGCTCACCGGTCAGATTCCCGGCATCCCGGCGGTCGTCAAAGGGCAGGTCTTTGTGGCAACGACCGCGGGGCACCTTTACGCGCTGGCGCCATGACCGCAGGAGAACCCCAGATGCGTTGCATATCCAGTTGGCTTCTACCGGTTCCTGCCCTCGCACTGCTCTGCGCAGCTTGCGCCACGCCCGAGGCCACGAGCCAGCCGGTCGTGGAGCGCGAGCATGTTCTGAGGCCCGCGCCGGCCATGGAACGAATCGCGGGCAGCGACGGCGCCATGCAAAGGATCCTGTACTCGGTTCCCGTCCGCGGCGGGCGACTGGAGATCAGAACGCTGGTCCTGCTGCCCTCCAAGGGTCTGGTCCTGACGGCGGATCACGAGGCGGCGTTCGAGCTGCGCAGCGGAAGCGTCCGTAGCGGTGCAACCGGCGAAGCGGTACAGCGCTCCGCTGGAGACATCTGGACAGCGCGCGCCGGCGACAGGATCGCGTTCCAGGTGACAAGTGAAACGGCGGTGGTGCGGGCGATCGTTTTCGTACCGATGCCTTAGCCGGCTGGTCATCTGCGAAGCAATGCCTGGGCCCCGGCACTCAAACAGCAGATTGCTCTGATCGCACGAACCCGCGGCTCCGCATCGACGATCGGTCACTTGAGAAACGCGTATGTACTACGCAAGGCGCCTCGCAGTCGTTCTGTCGCTGTCGTATCTGGCGATCTTCGCCGTCGCAGTGCCCTGGGGTCGCTTTTCAGCACACGACACCGCCTACAAGATGCTTCGCACCGTGAGCGGGCCCGCCCAACGGGTGGCGAACGTCGCCTTCGATATCGCGTCGCGAGGAGACGGATGCGCGGGTCTTTGGCATCACGAATCCGTCAGCCCGTTCGCCTACGTTGTGTTCGCTTTTGCAGGTTGGCTGGAGTATTTCGCGGTCGGCTTCGCAGGCGGACTGCTTTGCGCGGGGCTGCAGTCGGCGGCCGATTTCATTCGCCGGTATATCGCCCGCGTTCCCGTCAACGCCGGAAAGCTTGCGAGGGCGGACACCGACCAAGGGTGACCATGCAGGTCGTCGAACACATCGAGCGGAGTACAAGGTCCTGGGGCGAACGCCTGAAGAGGGCGAGCCTGATTGCGCTCGGACTCGCGCTGCTCGCACTCGGGGCCTCCTATGTTCTGATGTTGGTCGTGGTAACCCCTAGCGGCATCGTCCTATACCCCGAGATGTACACATCGCCGTGCAATCTGTTCGACCGGACCCGAAACGTTGCGCTACTGGCTGGCGTCATTTATCTGGGCCTAAATATCATGTCGACGCCCAAGCGCCCGGTTCTTTTTCTTCGACGTTTCGGCCTTGATGTCAATTCGGTGGTGAGTCGGGTGATTCGGGCAGGGCTCGGGAGACGGTTTCGCTTCGTGACTCTGGATGACGGGCGCTTTCCGCCGCTCGACATCCCGGCGTTCGAGCGTTGGGGGTCGCGCCTGGGGCCACCGATCGTCGCTGCGATCGTTACTGCCGGCGCCTTGGCGGTCAGAGCCGAGTATTCCCACAAGGGCGACTCTGGTGGCTACTATGCAACCGCCACCGGCGTCATGGCCGCGGTGACGGGCTATTGGATTGGAATGTTCTGGGTGCTGGTCGTGCTTGCATGGGCCCATTCCCTGAAGGTGCGGTGGAGATCGCGCTTCCGAATTCAGACCGAGTATCAGCTGAGCGCGTTTCATGCATACGTGCGAAGGCTCGGGCTATGGCGCTTCCGTCTGACGCTCCTTCAACCGCAAGCCGTCATCGCGAAGGTTTCCGATGCGCTCTGGCAACGGTCCATCGCAGCCATATCGGACGAGCTTGGACTGGTTCTGATCGATATCTCGGATCCGACCTCGAATCTTCACTGGGAAATCGAGCGTGCGCGCAAGGCCGGAATTCAATGTGTCTTCATTGCCGAGCAGGCCAGCCTGCGAGCATGGCTGGAATATGGCCCCGAGGCGCCCGACTCCTCTCTCAGGGCAGACATCATCAAGTTCGTGGGGGAGGATCTGGTCCTGACGTACCACGGCCACGAGTCACTGGGCGGTGCGCGCTTTCGTCGCAGCATGGCAGAACTGCTGCGCGCGGCCATCAAATCGTCTCCGAAGCGTCGTTCGAGCGCCCGTTTCGAGATTTTCGATCGTATCTGGTGGGCGTCCGTCCGTGTTGCCTACCATGGGTCCATACTCGCCGTCGCCTTGCTGTCCGGCACCCTGATCGGATTTTTCACGTTCCTCGCCGTGTGACCACGATCGCGGAAGGCAGTTGCTCGCCGGGCAGCGCCATCGGTACCTCGTTCGAGGATTAGATCGATCGATGACATCCGTTATGATGAGCGCCTCGCCCCTGCACATGGAACGCAATGTGCAGCGGTTATGTGCAGACCGGCACCCGTAAGTGGCTGATTTTGCGCAGGCCAAGTAGCTCAGTTGGTAGAGCAGAGGACTGAAAATCCTTGTGTCGGTGGTTCGATTCCGCCCTTGGCCACCTCTTAACATCCCTCCGTAAATGCACCTGAGTGTTTGTGAGTTCAGTAACCCGCTGAATTTGCGGCGCTAATTGAACGTCTTTACCGTTCGATAGGTGCAAGTGAATTCCCCTGAATGCGCTTCGGCGCGGCATTTTCTGGCGGAACAACTGGCGGAACGGAGCGGCACATGGCAAGGCATCTTCTGAACGCGCGGCGGGTTCAAGCGGCCGGCGAGGGTGATCACAGCGACGGCGACGGGCTTTACCTGCACGTGAAGTCCGGCGGCAAATTGAAGGACACCACCGCATCGTGGGTGTTCAGGTACACGGCACCGGGTGGCAAGCGCCGCGAGTTCGGCCTGGGCGCGACCGATCGCAGCAGCCAGCAAGCGGCGGGCGCATCGCTGACGCGAGCGAGGGAGAAGGCCGAAGACGCGCGCAAGCTGCTGGACGAGAAGCCGCCGCGCGATCCGATCGACGTGAAGGCTGCGGAACGCGAGCAAGCCCGCAAGAAGGAAGTCGACGCGAGGGCCGAAAAGAAGTCCACCACGACCACGCTGCGAAAGTTCGCGCGCGCTTATCACGCCGCTCACATCGAGCCGATTCGAGCCGACCGACACGGCCAGGAATGGCTCAAGAGCATCGAGCGGCACGTCGGCGCCCAGGTGCTTAATACGCCAATCGCAGCGGTAACCGCGATCGATCTTCTGGACGCACTGGTGCCAGTCCTGCGCAAGGTGCCCGACACGGGCTGGCGGGTCTATCAGCGCCTGGGGACGGTCTTCGACGCGGCCGTGATCGAAAGGCTGCGCCCGGACAATCCCGCCGGGCCGATCCGCAGGGAGTTGCGCAAGCGCGCCGGACGTCGTGACCCCGGCAGCCATGCAGCGATGCCCTACCGGCAAATACCGGGCTTTATGTCCGATCTGCGGCTCAGGAAAGGCAACGCTGCTCGCTGCCTCGAATTCACGATTCTCACTGCCGCGCGCACCGCCGAGGCGCTGATGGCCGAGTGGTCCGAATTCGATCTGCCGCAGCGCACGTGGACCATCCCGGCCGCGAAGATGAAAGGCCGTGAACAGCACGTCGTGTATCTGTGCGATCGCGTGATCGAGACCCTGGAAGGCCAAACCGGGCAGCACACGCAATTCGTGTTTCCCTCGACCGCTGGCAACAACCGGCCGATGAGCAACATGGCGATGCTGATCCAACTCCAACGCATGGGCTTGTGGGGAAAGAAGGTGACGACGCAGCGCGTGACCGTGCACGGCTTTCGCGCTTCGTTTTCGACCTGGGCGAACGAATTAGCCATCGCGCGGCCGGACGTCGTCGAGGTCGCGCTGGCGCACAACGAGACTGACCGCGTGCGCCGGGCCTACAACAGAGCGAGATTCCTGGCCGAGCGCCAGATGCTGATGGTCGCCTGGGGCAACTACTGCGCCGGCCATCCCGTCACGCGGGCTGACCGCACGCCGGTTACCGACGCAGCCGTGATCCAGTTCCCGGCGGTCCAGCAAGTGGCGGCGTAGGATTCAGCAGGCCGGCCGCCGGCAGGGATTTTCCCGCCGCGGCGTTCAACTCAGCCAGGGTGCGCCACACGACCCGTTGATGGAACTTGGCCATCCACCCCGTCCACCACCTGCCTGTTTGATTTCGACCGCGCCCGCCGACCTAAAAGAGGGCCGCCGGACCTCGCCTGCACCTGCCTGCACAGATTCGCACCAGGCGGGCTACCGTGTTAGGCGGAGTGTGGATCCTCCATTTCCTCGCTAGCACGATGCAGGAATGGCGGAATTCCGGAATCGACTGCAAACCGGCCGGTCGCCGCACACGCGGTCAGCGGTCCGTCCATTCACCCACACGACCCAATGCAGAAGTTCGGAGACGAAAACTCGCCGCCGAAAAGCTGAGATGGCGGTGCCCTACTGTCTAATCTTGCATGGGGGGCGAGATAGTGTCACCGGTAAGATCCGGTCCTGTCTCGAAGACCTGAGGACGCGGCCCCTTCGAGCCGCGCGTCGCGCGAGCTCTGCGGCGACGGTCGTCATGGGCTCTGCAACTCACGAGGGCTCGTCGGACTTCTCCGGCAGCAGTTTCAGCTTGTCGACCATTCGGCAGAGTTCTGCGAGCGATGCGGCCTTGACCTTCCGCATCATGTTGCTGCGATGCACCTTCACCGTGGTTTCGGTGATGCCCATCTCGAAGGCAATCTGTTTGTTCAGCCTGCCCTCCGCGACCTGAATCAGAATCGCCCGCTCACGCGGTGTCAGTACTTCGAATCGCGCCCTAAGCGCCCTCAGGGCTTCCTCATTCTCGCGGCGCGCACAGTCGCGAGCCAGCCCAACGTTTACGGCATCCAGAAGATCCTGGTCCCGGAACGGCTTTGTGAGAAACTCGATAGCGCCCCCCTTCATCGCCTGCACGGTCATCGGAATGTCGCCATGTCCGGTGATGAAGACGATCGGGAGTCTGACGTTCGCCGCCGCCAGATCGCGCTGAAAATCCAGCCCGCTTCGCCCTGGCAACCTCACATCGAGAATCAGACAGGTAGAGCTATCAGGTAGTTTGGACCCCAGAAAGTCGGAAATCGACGCGAACAGCAGAGGATGCAGACCCTCAGACCGCAATAGCCGCCCGAGCGATTGACGAAACTCCGCGTCGTCGTCAATGACCGCCACGCAGGCAATCGAATCGGGCACCGCTTTCGATTGCGACCGAAAGTCCACGGATAGGCACCCCTATGCGTCTGCAAATTGTCCGCCGCTCTCCGCTTCCGAGTCTAGACCAAACCGTATTCGCCTAAGCAGACTGCGCCCGGATCGAAACGACCAATGGCTCTAAGCCAAGGTTTAGAGTTTCAGGGACATTACAGCGCTAACCTTGCTTCACAGAGTTGGTGCATACCCCATTGTCAGCGTGGCATTGAGGATGCGCGAGGCGG
>Ga0209698_10003178_pt1 | contig 18393 bp, 9 predicted proteins | sample LitLauG_LLR_2012_FD_187203 | JGI IMG/M metagenome (GOLD analysis project Ga0209698, IMG submission 187203) | Freshwater sediment microbial communities from Pennsylvania, USA - Little Laurel Run_MetaG_LLR_2012 (SPAdes) (version 2) | ecosystem: Environmental > Aquatic > Freshwater > Creek >...
CAGGAACTCCCCGAACGGATCAATTCATTGATGGCGTTCCATCCCTGCTCATACTGCAATGAGGGAGTCTGGTTTTGCGGCGATTTCGCCACTAGTTGTCGCCAGAAGAAGCTCCCCAGGTCGGCTTTGTCTGCTTCCAAACTCTCTGGCCCGGTGATGTATCCATTCGCAATGTAGATGTCCGAGTAGCCATCATGGTCGAAGTCCCAGGCGTCCGAGCACCACGCCCATCGGCCCATCTCGACGCCCGCCTGGCTGCTCACATTTTGAAACTTGCCATTCCCTAGATTTCGATAGAGCGCGTTCCCTCGCGCATGGTGACGATACAGCGCCCGGATATTCTCAGGCTCCTTTTCATGAAAACGCTCTTGCTCTGAAACTCGAATACCAGCACCAGACCACATGGCCGCCGTGTAGATATCCATTTTTCCGTCGTCATCGAAGTCGAACCAGGAAGCGCTCATTCCTGCGCCGACGTCCTCGACACCCGCTTCTGTGGATATGCAGGAAAACGTACCGTCGCCTTTGTTGCGGTAGAGATTGTTGCGCCCGAAATCGTTGGCGACATAAAGGTCCTGATTTCCATCGCTATCAAAGTCACCCCAGGCACATGCAAAGCTGTAGCGGTCGTTGTCCACGTTCAATCCGGCAGCCTCGGTGCGATCCGCGAAATTCGCATTCCCTTCGTTGTGCAGCAGGAAGTTGGGAGGCCCGTTCCGCGCATCAAAATACGGTGTGGGGTAATGATATTGATCGAGGCCGAGATAATAGCTGTAGAGGCAAAAATAAATGTCGAGGCGTCCATCGCCATCATAGTCGCCAATGGCAGCGTGGGTGAAAGTCCCCTGGGGAGGGTGCACGAACTGGAAGGCATCGCGTTTGATTGAGAACTTTCCATTCCCCTGGTTCAGGAAGAGCAGCGGGCCACTGCCGCAGACCACTAAAAGGTCCTGCAACCCCTTATTCTCGAAATCCGCGAACAGTGCACAAGCCGTGCTGTCCAGCACGGCTACTCCCGACTTCTCCGTCACGTCCTCAAACGAACCGTCGCCCCGATTCCGATACAGTCGGTTGGGAAGTCCTGCGGGCTGGCAGATGTAGAGGTCGTCCAGCCCGTCGCCGTCGAAATCGCCAGCTGCCACGCCATTGTTCCCATAAACATCGATGCCGCACGCCCCATCCAAAACCGTGCGCCAATAATCTACTCCGTGAGCCAGTTGATTCTTGTACGATTCGGTTTGGCCGAGGGCCTGAGAAGTAATGTCGATGAAAACGGGCCCCCGGGCCCGACTCAAGGTTTCTTCTGTGGCCTCCCACCGAACGGCTCGCCACGCGCCGGATTCATGCTGCTTCCACTCAGTCCGCCAAAGCCCAATGCGTTCTTCTCTGCCGATGTCTGCCCGCGTACCGACAAAGTCATAGCGAATGTAGACGCTTAGTTTCCTAGGAGAGTCTGCGATTTCTTCGATCCCGACGATTTCGAATTCAGCCGTCTCCACCCGCGACATCGGCTCCAGGTAGCTCTTGATCTCCTGGAGAAACCGCTCCCGGCCCGCCATCACCTTGTCGGAAAACTGCCTTCGCACAACCCCGATGCCATTCCTCGAACGCAAGGTCTTCTCAAGCGTCGGCATCAACGATGTAGCCTCGACGGAAGCATCCACAAATCCCGCTGCCACAGAGAGTGCAGGTGGCGCTGCCTTCAGGCATAGACCCCAGTTGTCGAGGACCTTCAAGATGTCAAATGCATACTTCTCCGAGGTATATTCATCCGTGCCTGGAACAACGCGGCTAAGAATCTCATCCAGAGGCGATTTCGCGGGATAGTGCGGCGTGAAACGAAAATCAGCGAACGGAAAAACTGGCGCGTTTTTTTCGGCGGCCTCGGAGAACACCGGTGGAAAAGGAAACGCCTGCATAGGAGCCGGAAGAAACAGTAGCGGCGACCACTGCATCCCTCTCAAGAAGGTTCGACGCGACAAAGTATTTTTTTTGTCTTTGCGACTCACTATTTGCCCGAATTCACTCTATCAAGGAATGCCTATTCAGCGGGAGCGGGCCCCGAGGAATCACCCAAAATCAATTCCGCGGGAATCTGATATTCCCTGCCGTGCGGATCGGCCGAGCAGGAGAGTTCGTGAAGAGCGTCGGCTGCCATCCTTCCGAGCATGTCGCGGTGCACATCCACTGTGGTGATCGATGGATTGCTGTATTCGGCCAGCCGAGTGTTGTCAAATCCCGTAACGGAAACGTCCTGCGGCACACGGCACCCGGCTTTCAGTAAGCCCTTGATGACGCCCACGGCCGTAAGATCGTTGACTGCCACCACCGCAGTGGGCCGCGGGGAAAGCTTGGCAATCGCCAAGCCCGCCGCCAATCCGCCTTCGAATCGCAAGTCCCCTCGCAGGATCGGTCCCGGCTCCAGCCCTAAATCCCGCATGCACTTTTCGTACGCTTCCAAGCGGACATTATTGGACTTGAGCCTGGGCCGTCCAGCAATAAAGCCGATTCGGCGGTGCCCATTCTTGTAGAGATATTTGACGATCTGCTCGACGCCGGAAAAATAATCAATTCGCAGGTTGCTCATGTAGCCGCGAACGGGAGCCAGGTCCAGGAAAGTCACTGCAATCCTTCTGCGCGCCAGTTCGTGGATCAGCTTCAGGCTGATTTCCGAGGTCATCACCGCCACTCCCCGGACGTTGTGCTCCATCATTCTCTCGGCGGCTTCTCGAGTTCTACGAGGATCGTAATTGGTATCGCTGAGAATCGCGTCATAGCCGAGCTGGCGGGCGCGGACTTCGAAACTCTTGATTACCTCGGGAAAGAATGGATTCTCGATATCGGACACGATGATTCCCAGCGTCTTGCTGTCGCGCGAAGCAAGGTGACGGGCGTGAACATTGGGAAAATAGCCGAGCCGTTTGACGGTCGAGAGCACAAGCACGTGTGTGCGCCTGCCCACCTTGCCCGTTTTGTTCAGGACGTTCGAGACCGTGGCGGTGGAAACGCCTGCAGCCTTCGCAACATCACGAATTGTTAGACCCATTTTTCTATCACTCAGCCTGCCGCCATGTCGCAGAGAAATTTCCGCGTCTCGAGAGTATCCCGCGACCTGCGAAGTATAGATGAAAAAAACTGCTTGACAAGATGCAATGGACGGGTGTATTAGGTGGCACACTAGGTTAAGCGTTTAATTGGTTTGGGGGCCCGATTCGGATAGCTGTTCTCATCCTTTCCGTGGCTCTGGGGTTCACGTTTAAAATGTTGGTGCCGTGAAGCGTCATGGAATTTGCTTCGCGAGTTCGTGCTGGCGTTTCCATCAGGCAGCTGCCCCAGTAGCTGTATGCGGATAGCTGGGCGAACAGTTTGTCTGTTCTTGCAAGGTTCGAGGGTTAGGTTGAAATGAAAGCGCTTGCGTAACTTGCCGAGTACTTGTGCAGAGAGACTGAGGAGGAACGGTTTATGAATCGTAAGGCCATTTCATCTGGGATCCTGAGAGCTTTCTTGGCGATGACTGCTGTGTTACTGGTCCTGTTCTTAAGCGCACAGCCTCTCAAGGCTCAAGTCGATAGCGGCACCATCTTGGGCACGATTGCGGACGCCTCCGGGGCCGCCATCAATGGCGCCAAAGTCACGGTGACCAACGAAGGCACCGGCGCGGCCCTCTCGTCGACCACGGGGGCGGATGGTGGATACAAGTTCACGCCACTAAGAGTCGGCAGTTACAAAGTCACTGCTACTTTCCAGGGGTTCCAGACCACCACGCAAACCGGCATAGCGGTTAACGTGGGTGCGGATGTGGTGATCAATTTCTCGCTCAACCCCGGCGCCGTAACGCAGACCGTAGAGGTCGTGGCCAATATCCCTGTGCTCCAAACGCAAAACGCTGCGGTTGGCCAGGTCGTCGACTCCAAGAGCGTGACCGACCTCCCGCTGAATGGCCGAAACTTCACCTTCCTCGCCCAGCTCGCCGCCGGTGTGAACACCCCTCAGGCAGACACCCGTGGGAACGCCGCTAGTGGCGCCTTTGCGGCCAATGGCCTGCGTCCGGCCCAGAACAACTACCTTCTCGACGGCATTGACAACAACTCCGACACTGTCGACTTCCTAAACGGCACGAATTTCGTCGTTCTTCCCCCTGTGGACGCCATCCAAGAGTTCAAAGTTCAGACGTCGGGATTCAGCGCTGAATTTGGCCGTTCCGGAGCCGCTGTCCTGAATGCCACCATCAAGTCCGGCACCAACGAGTTTCACGGCTCAGCCTGGGAATTCTTCCGCAACGACAAACTGGATGCGGCAGACTTCTTTGAGAATGCGGGCGGCGTACCGAAGGGCGAACTACGCCAAAACCAATTCGGATTTACGGGCGGCGGGCCGGTGGTTATCCCTCACGTTTACAATGGCAAGAACAAGGTCTTCATCTTCGGGGACTACGAGGGACTCCGCAGAGTCCAGGGAACCATTTTGACTGGCACCGTCCCAACCGCGGCTGAAAGAGCCAGCTGGGACGCCGGCGGATCACTCGTGAACTTGCAGGATTACATCACTGCCCAGACGAGTTCGACACCCAAGCCGGATGACTTGGGACGCACGGCCCCTGTCGGAACGATTTACGATCCCGCGACGACCCGTTTGGTTACTGCAGGAGTCAAGGACCCCGTGAGTGGTTTGATAGCAACCACGACTGGCTTTACTCGTGATCCCTTTGGCTCTTGCGCCGCCAGCACTTTGACTTTCACCATGGCGTCCTGCAACTTGAATATGATTCCGTTCGGCCGGATGAATGCCGACGCGATAAAGCTTCTTGATATTTTTCCACACCCAACCTCCTCAGGAGTGTTTGGCAATTTCGCCAACTCGCCAAAGCTCTTTGAGCACAAGAACTCCTTTGACACCCGCATGGACGTCAACCTGAACGAGAAGAATCAAGTCTTCTTCCGCTTCAGCTTCGCCGACGATCCGCAGTTTATTCCCGGCATCTTTGGCGGCATCGCGGACGGCGGCGCTTTCCAGCAGGGCCCGCAGACCGCCAATGCTCAGCAGAGCGCATTGGGATACACGCATACATTTTCCCCGACTCTGATCAATGAAGTGCGTGCAGGCATCAACTATCTGCACACGACGCGCGAGAGCCCTGTTGCCAGCCAGCAGGGCCTGCCGGCACAGTACGGCGTTCTGGACATTCCTCAAACGTCTAACAACGGCGGCCTCCCGGCTTTCGGCATCGGCGCCCTGTCCACCCTGGGCAGCAACGGCTTCTTGCCCTCGGATGAGGTCAGCTCCACTATTCAGCTTACCGACGATGTCACCAAGATCTATGGCAAGCATACATTCAAAATGGGTATCGAGTATCAGCACGTAAAGTTCTCGACGTTGCAGCCGCCCTGGTCTCACGGCCAGTTCAACTACGGCGGTTATACGGACTCTCCGGGGGGAACTGGAGGCAACGTGGGCATCGCAGACTTCTTGCTCGTCCCATGTGCAGCCGGGGCTGCCCCGTGCACTAGCATTGCACCTAGTGCGAATGGCGTTAATTTCGCCGGGGGTGCCAACAGTGTTTTCGTCTCGAATATCTCCTTGACCGACAACGGCAAGAACTACTATGGCGGCTACGTCCAGGACGACTGGAAGGTTAGTCCTAAGCTGACCCTCAATCTCGGCATGCGCTACGATTTCTTTGGCCTCGTCTTCGAGCACCATTCGAATCAGGCCAACTTCGTTCCGGATGCCTTGGGTAAGCCAACATACCTAATGCCTGGAGGCAAGGACTCCTGCAACAATACTTTCGTCTCTGTGAGCTTTACCACTTTGCTCGCCCAAGACGGCATCCAGTGCCTTGCCACCAATAAGTACGGCAGCGGGCTTGGAAACTCACAGAAGGAGAATTTTTCGCCGCGCGTGGGCTTTGCCTACCAGATTAGTCCAAAGCTGGTTGTTCGCGGCGGCTTTGGTATCTTCTACAACGGATTTGAAAATCGCGGTTTTTCACCGAATATTGGTGAAAACTACCCGTTCCAATTCAACTTCTCCTTCTTCCCCGGTCTCAAGACTACAGGCGCAGGTGCTTTCGACCCCACTGCCCTCTATCCGTATGCCACTTCCGGGGCGGGTGGGACTCCATGCGGCGGGATCGGCGCAAATCCGATGAATGGTTTGGCGACGTTCGAAGCCGGATTCTCGTGCACTCCACTCAGTCCACTTACGGTTAACGCCAGCGGCCTGGCCTTGCGCGGAATCCAGTTCAACTACAAGACGCCCTACTCCATGAGCGGCAACCTGACCTTGCAATACCAAATCACTCCCTCGATGTCTGTGCAAGCGGGGTACGTCACTTCGCAGGGGCGCCATCTGGAGACCTTCCCTGGCAGCAACAACGTCACGACGATCACCGACAACAACGCCAACCAGGCGAATTTGGTTCAGTTCCCGGACTTCGGCCGGGGTAGCAGCTACGCTGCAACCCAAGGGGACAGCATCTACCACAGCTTGCAAACGAAGGTCGAGAAGAGCTACGCAAATGGTCTGAACTTCCTTGCAGCTTACACCTTTTCGAAGACACTCTCCGATGCAGGTGACTTGCTCAATGGCGGGAGCGTTGCTGGTTTCCGTGCGCCCAGCGTTCCTGGGCTGGGCATCCATTTTGACTACGCGCTGGCTGGCTTCGACATCAGGAATGTCTTCCACTTCAGCGGTGGATATGAGTTGCCCTTCGGCAAAGGCAAACGCTACGCTTCCGGTGCTACCGGCATCCAGAACCAGTTGATTGGCGGCTGGAGCGTCATCTGGTCCGCGACTCTGCAAGGCGGCCAGCCCATCGGTCTCAGTTGCCCGAATGGAACTGCGGCAGGTTTGGGCTGCGATGATCTTCGGGTTGCCGGCCAACCTCTGGATCTCGGGCTGCATACCGACGCGAATGGCAAGCTGAACTGGTACGGAAATCCGAAAGCCTTCGCTCAACCTTGTGTCCTCGGCCCCGGCGGGGTACCCACGGCCACGCCGACGGGGTGCGTACCGTTAACGGGCGCGGCAGCTTTAGGCGCATTGACTCAAGTGCCGGGCCCTGGATTCCACAGAATGGACTTCTCGGTCTTTAAGAATTTCGCGGTGACGGAACGCCTCAAGTTGCAATTCCGGACCGAGTTTTTCAACATCCTCAACCACCCGAACTTTAACGCGCCGAATTTCGGCGGCAACGGCGTCGTGGCTGTCTCCGGTGCAGGCAATTTCACCAGTTCGAACTTTGGCGAAATCGGCTCCACTCGTGATGCTCCCTACGATCCGAGGCAGATCCAATTGGCTCTGAAGCTGCTGTTCTAAGAGTTGACCTGTTACACCCCGCCGAGGAAGGCGTCCCCGTGCAACTGGGACGCCTTTCCGGTTTTATGCAGGCTGCTAATCGCTACCAACGCAGTGCTACCATGCAGGCATGGTGATTCCAAGGGCTTGGTCTATGGCTTCGGCACTTCTGGCTCTCCTGACAAGTGTGTCCATGGCTTCCCCCGCTTACGCCCAGCAGAAGAATCTGGATCGTGAGTTCAAGTTGGGTGTTGATCTCTATGAAGCCGGGAAATACTCCGATGCCGCAACGCAACTTGAGAAGTTGGTTCGTGAGGTGCCGGAAAGTTTCGAAGTCCAGGAGCTTTTGGGATTGGTCTACGCCGCACAATCGCAGGACGCTAGAGCCACGAAACATCTCCAGAAGGCCGTCGACCTGAAGCCGGCCTCCGCGCCCGCCAGAACGAACCTGGCTGCCAATTTCGCGCGCTTGGGGAAAATGGGTCTCGCCACGGAGCAGTTCAAGAAAGCGGTCGAACTTGATCCGCAGAACTTTGACACCAACCACAACCTGGGTGAGTCTTACGTTCGCTCCGGGAAAGTTGCCGAGGCTGCACCTTATCTGGAAAAGGCCCAGCGGATCGATCCTGCTTCCTACGATAACGGTTACGATTTATCTCTTGCCTACCTGCAAATCGGTCGACTCGCGGAGGCTCAGCAGCTGATCCAGGCTCTCTTGAAGCAGAAGAACACCGCCGAATTGCATAACCTGCTCGCTGATGTTGATGAAAAGAGCGGGAAATTCGTCGAGGCTGCCAACGAATACGAAACTGCCGCACATATGGACCCCAGCGAGAGCAACCTGTTTGACTGGGGGAGCGAACTCCTTCTCCATCGCACCCTGGGACCTGCTGTGGAAGTCTTCCGTCAGGCATCCGAGCGCTATCCCGCTTCGCAGCGCATGGTCGTGGGACTTGGAATGGCTCTCTATGCGCATGGCAATTATGACGATGCGGTCAAATCCCTTCTCAGGGCGGCTGATCTCAACCCCGGGGAACCCAACTGCTATTTTTTCCTATCCAGGGCCTATGACAGCTCCCCCGGCCAGGCCGACGAGGTCATCCAGCGCTTCCGGCGCTTTGCAGAGCTGCAGCCGGGTAACGCGCGGGCCCTCTACTACTACGCGATGAGTCTATGGAAGGGCAAGCGAGCGCGGGATCCGGACTTGGATCTCCATCAGATAGAATCGCTGCTCACCAAATCCCTGGCGCTGGATCCCAAGCTCGCCGAAGCGCACTTGCAATTGGGCAATCTCTACTCCGATCAGACTAAATTCGCGGAAGCGATTCCGGAGTATAAGCGCGCCCTCGAACTCAATTCCGATCTTGCCGACGCTTACTACCGGCTGGGCCAGGCGTATGTACGCACCGGTCAAAGAGACCGCGCGCAGGAACAATTCCAGGTCTACCAGAAAATCCGCGAGCAGCACCTGGCCGACCTAGACAAACAGCGCGCCGAGATTCGGCAATTTGTTTATGCGGCGAAAGATGCCCCTTCTGCGAAGCCGTGATTTGACTCGGTTTTTGCGGCGCGGGCTTGGGAGAAGTAAGATTCAGCGCGACGGACGGATTTCTTGACACCGCCTCTGCTGCGTCGTAGCTTTTACGGAAAGCGTTCAACTCTCAAATGAGTTTCGATTCTTCATTGCGGAGCGCCAAGGAACGGCGTCGCTTGGCCACCAACGGGGCGTATTCTCCTTTTGAATTGGCGCGCCAGCTCGCTTGGAGCCGCCGCGACTTCCTTCGCCGCGCTGCGGGAGTCGCTTTGGGCAGTTCCCTGCTGCCTCCCGGACTCTTTGCTCGAACAGGCGTCCCGGTCAGCAAGCGAAAAGTAGTAGTCATCACGTTCGGCGGCGGCGCGCGCGACCAGGAAACCTTCGCTCCCGAAGGCCAGGAAAACATCCCGCACCTGATGCGCGAACTCATCCCGCAATCGGCTTTCTTCACTCAGGTGGTCAATCGCGGAATCCTCGGCCACTACGTCGCCACCGCCAGTCTCGCCACCGGCGTCTACGAGACCATCAACAACTTTGCTTCCCTTCCCCCGGAACATCCGACCGTCTTCGAGTACTTCCGCAAGGATTTAAAGCGTCCCGCCTCCGACGCCTGGGTTGTCGCCCCCAGCAACGGCTTCAATCGCATTGGAGAAAGCAGCCACCGTTCCTATGGCCCCGGCTTAGGCGCAAAGGTGATCCTTCCGAAGCATCTTCTGACCGCAGCCACCTCCGGCAGCAGCACCGACTACGAACATTTGCTCCGCGACAATTACGAAACGCCCTTCTACACTCCCGAACTCGGTGGCAGCGAATTTGAACTCCAGCAATTGGGCAACATGCTGAAGCTCTCCGTCGACGACTTTAAGGCCCACGCGCTCACGCTATCCAGTCCCGACGAACTCTCCGTCTACATCGTCCGCCAGTTAATGCGCCAAGTCGCCCCCAGCCTTCTCTGGATCACCATGCACGATATCGATATCGCCCACGCCGGCGCCTACTCCCTCTACATCGACGGCATCCGCCGCACCGATCGTCTCTGCGCCGACATTTGGAAAACCATCCAGAGTGAGCCCGAATACGCAGGCAAGACCACGCTCTTCATCCTGCCGGACTTCGGCCGCGATTCCGACGACGATTCCGGCGGCAACGGATTCCAGCACCATCGCACCGGCGATGCACTCTCTCGTACCACTTGGATGATGGCCTTGGGCGCCGGAGTCCGCGAAGGCGTGGTTTTCGACCGCCCGATGGACTCGACCGATCTGGTCCCAACTCTCGGCTCGATCCTCGGTTTTTCTGCCTCGCTCGCCCAAGGCAAACCGATACCGGAACTCTTGTAAATCCTATGCTTCCATCCGATCTCAAACCGGAGCAATTCAATGGCTATCCGCCGGAAGCCCGCAAGCTCGTCTCCGGTTACGTTGCCGCGCTGCGGCGTCTGCCCCTCAGTTTCTTGCCCAGCCTCCTGCGTGAGGCCATTGAATACGACTTCAAGTTCCCTGCCGAGCGCCGCGCGATCGAAAAGGAACTCTCGAATCTAGACTCTCTTTCCGCCGGCCAGTTGAGCGACTGGATGCAAGGCTTCGCCCAAATCCGCATCTCCTCGCAGCTTGAACATTCCGATTGGATCAATGCCCCCGCCCAGTTTGTCGAGCAGCTCTCCTCTTACCTCTGGACGACGCATCAGCTGGACGCCTTCCGCGTAGCCGCGGTCGCCTACGCCGATCGTTTGCGCGGCGTCATCCCGCCGGAAAAACCCCCTGTGCCGCGTCTAGGAATCACCATCGTTGGCCGGGGCGTCACCGCAAGCGACACACCGCTCTTCCGCAAGCTTCGTCCCCACGGCGCCTATTTCAAAGCCGTCAAACCCGACAACGGCATGCAGTTGCTCCTGAATGTCGTTGCCGCCAGAGCCAAAGCCCACCCCATCCCCTACGCCCACTGGTACATCGATGGCGGACAATCCGCAGTGTACGATCCCGCGCTCACGGCCGTCTCGTATCACGCCTTGGAACCAGTCCGCGCCGTTCTCTCCGCCAAGATTCGCGCCGAAATCGAACGTCCCGGCATGGGCCCGGAGAATTTGCGCACCGTTCTGGCCCAGCTCCGTCCCGCGGACCTCGGCTTGGCAAAGACCGGCGACGCAGTGCTCGATCGCTTCCAGGTCAAGATGCTTACCGAAGGCTCCGGCACGCAAATCTTCAGCACCACCTTTGCTCAGTGGACCGCGCGCGAAGCCCTCCGTCGCGCCCAGCCGCTCACGCTGCTGGTCCGCTTCGCTCCGCGCCAACGCCAAAAGCCAATGAACGAAATGCTCTCCTCAAGCCGCGAAGTTGCCGAACTCGATCCTCTCGGCTCGCTGATCGATGCCGACATGGGCGCCTATTACAACTGGCTCAACCTCCAGCGCCTTCCGGGAGCCGAACAATCTTCGTTCCTCGTTTGGTTCGAAGGTCACAACGAAGCCATTGCCATCGGCCCTTCTTTGCCGCGCGGCACCGAATCGACCGCCGTCACCGGTCTGGAGCAGTTGTTGAACTGGGCAAGCTAGCGGCCAAACAAGTTTTATTTGATCGAAAGGAAAACCATGGACAGACGCGACTTCTTGAAAACGACAACCACGGTAATTGCCGGCGCGACGCTCGTACCCGGTGCGCTTGGAGGCAATTCCCCGCTCCCCGCCGATTCCAAGGCGGACGGCCGCATGATCCTCCCGATCAATCGCAACTGGCGTTACAACAAATCCTTCGTCGAAGGCGCCCACGCCCGTGAGTTCGATGACTCCTCCTTCGAACGCGTCGTCGTTCCTCACACTAATGTCCGCCTCCCCTGGCACAGCTTCGACGACAAGACCTACGAATTCGTCTCCATCTATCGCCGCCGCTTCAAGCTCCCTCCCGAAGCCGCCGGCCACCACGTCTTCGTCGACTTTGAAGGCGTCATGACCGCCTCCACTGTCTGGATCAATGGCGCACGCCTCGGCGAATACAAAGGCGGCTACACGCCTTTCTCCTTCGATCTCACTCCGCACATTAATTTCAATGGAGAAAATGTCCTTGCCGTGGACGTCGACTCCACCGAGCGCCCGGATATCCCGCCCTTCGGCCACCAGATCGACTATCTAACTTTCGGCGGCATCTATCGCGAAGTTTTCCTGCGCATCGTCCCCGGCACGTTCATCGAAAATATTTTCGCCAAGCCCAAAGACGTCCTCAGCGCTCACCCAACTCTTGACGTCGATTGCTTCCTCCAACATCTCGAACCATCAAAAGAGCCTCTCGCTCTCGAAGTGGAACTCCGCGATGGTGACACTGTGCTCGCCAAAGGTACGCAGAAAGTTCCTTCCTCCGATGCCACGAAAGATCCGATGGCCCACACCGTCCGCCTGGACAACCTCGGCTCCATAAAACTCTGGGACCTCACTCACCCAAATCTCTACTCCGTCCACGTCCGCCTGATGCGCGGCACGCAGTTGGTCGATAAAGACAAGCGCACCGTCGGCTTCCGCGACGCCCAATTCACCGATCATGGCTTCGAGCTGAACGGCAAGGTCATCAAGCTCCGCGGCCTCGACCGCCATCAAACTTTCCCCTTCGTCGGCCAAGCCATGCCCGGCCGCGCCCAGCGCAGCGATGCCCACATCCTCCGCCACAAACTTCATTGCAACATCGTCCGCACCTCGCACTATCCGCAATCCCGCCATTTCCTCGACGCCTGCGACGAAATGGGCCTCCTTGTCCTCGAAGAAATTCCCGGCTGGCAGCATATCGGCGACGAGCCATGGAAGCTCATCTCCATCGACAACGTCGGCCGCATGATCCGCCGCGACTGGAATCATCCCAGCATCGTCCTCTGGGGCGTGCGCATCAACGAATCGCGCGACGATCACGATTTCTACGTCCGCACCAACGCTCTGGCTCATCGCCTCGATCCTACCCGTCCCACTGGCGGCATCCGCTACTTCCAGGAATCCGAATTCCTCGAAGACGTTTTCACCATGAACGATTTCGGTTTCCCCTTGAAGCCGCCCAATCACCCGCGCTACCTCAACACCGAATTTGTCGGCCACACCTACCCCACCAAGACCATCGACCAGGTCGAGCGCCTCACCGAACACGCCATGCGTCACGCGCGCATTCACGACCAACTCGCCTCCAATCCGCAATACGCCGGCGGCATCGGCTGGTGCGCGTTCGATTACAACACCCACGGTGACTTCGGCACCGGCGACCGCATCTGCTACCACGGCGTCACCGACATTTTCCGTGAACCCAAGCCCGCCGCCGGTTTTTACAAATCGCAATGCGATCCCGAGGAAGAAGTCGTCCTCGAACCCGCTTTCCACTGGGCCCGCGGCGACGAATCCATCGGCTTCACCAAAGCCGTCGTCTGCTCCAACTGCGATCATCTGAAGTTTTATATCGGTGAGAAGTTAGTTGCGGAAGTCGATCCTAACAGAGCCGAGTTTGCCCATCTTCGCTACGCCCCGTTTGTGGCCGATTTGGGAAGAGCCGTTGGCGACTGGGGAGACTTGCGCATCGAAGGCTACATCCAAGGCAAGCAGGTCATCTCCAAAACTCTCTCCGGTCGCGGCGTCGATCAGAAATTCACTGTTCTTCCCGACGACACCAAGCTCAACGCCGACGGCGCCGACGCCACCCGCGTCGTCTTGCGCGTTACCGATGAATTCGGCGCCATCCACCCCTTTGCCAACGACGCCATCAAGTTCACCCTCGATGGCCCCGCCGAAATCATCGGCGACAATCCCTTCGCCTTGATCGGCGGCACCGGCGCCATCTGGATCCGCGCCAAAGAGAAACCCGGCACCGTAAGACTCACCGCCACCCACCCCTATCTCGGCGCCCAACAACTCCAATTCGAAATCGCCCCCGCTCCCCCAGAAATCTAGATCCAAAAGGAGATTCCAGATTGACCACAGATCCCAGGAGACAGTTGAAGCCATGGCGGAACAACGTATCTCGAACGGGCTACGGTCTAGTTGGTTTTTCGGTGTTAGTTGTTGCTGCTTTATGGTCTCGCACATGCGCCCTTGGAGGCTTTCACTGCTTCGATGGTGGCCCTGGTTACGTCGTGGCAGCTGCGCAAATTGGCGTTGTATTAGGCCTTCTTTGCAGTCTGTTTGGTGGTGGAACGAAACGAATTCTATTCGCAGGAATTGCATTCTTCGAACTGGTGCTTTGTTACTTTCAGCTACTAGTGCACTGATGATCGTCGAAAGAACCGCCTCGCCGGCCCACCCAACTCAACAAACAAAACTCTCGAGCCACTTGCTATAATGCCTTCAAGCGCCCGTAGCTCAGTTGGATAGAGCATCTGGCTTCGAACCAGAGGGTCGGGAGTTCGAGTCTCTCCGGGCGCGCCATTTTTCTCTTACTTTACATTCAGCAAGCCGTAGCGATACCCTTCCCATCATTCGAGCGTGAATCTGCAGGAATCACTAAATATGAACGCAAAGCGCCTGGTTGTGCAGTTGCTTGGGACTCTGGCCCTTCTCTGCGGTGGTTTGCTTGGTATTCTGGCTCTCAGAAACACGTTCTTTATGCTTAAGAGCACGATTCTGGGTAATCCGCCTGGTATTGTTGCGCGGATGGGCCAGGCTTGGTTTTCTGGATTTGCCGCCTACCTGATATCACTGGGGATCAGGGGATTTCGTTGGGCTGATAGCGAGGTGAAATCCAAAGCCGCCGCGGTGAAGTGGGGTAGAGTTCTTCTGGGATCCTTTCTCATCTTATCTGCAGCCGTTAATGTCTCTAACCACTTTCACCCTGCCCCCAACAGATTTGAATTCAAACCTTCCAACCAAACGGAGGCTGCCGCAATGAAAATGACGCAAATCGTCCTGACACTCTTGATGCCACCTCTTGGAGTGTTGCTCATTGCTTCAGGTATTCGCGCGCGCTCCAAAAAACTCGTGAATGGCGATCAGACTTCACAGGTTGTCCCCTAGGGCGCGCCATTCTCCTGTCTCCATTCGCCAAGAGAGCCAGGATTTCTGTTTCTCACCTCACGGGCCTTATTTCTTTTTTTTCTCCGGGGCCGACGCATAGTAGCCACGGCGCGTTTGTAGTTTCACGCCGTCCCGATCCACTTTGACTTTCAAATGGTGGTAGGTGCCGTCTGGTTTCAGATTCGCAGGGGAAAGCTCCAGCAGGTAGACATACTCCGGCGCCAACGTTAGCGCCTGGAATCCTCCTTGCAAATCATTGCTGTTGTGAAAGTAGGTCCCGCCTGTCCCGTCCGCAAGTTCCGCCATAATGTCCTCGCTCCGCGTCATGGATTCGCGATGATATTGGGACATTTGCCCCGTCGCCAAGCCGTACGCCGAGTTTTCGCCTCGTTCGCTCGCGTCTTGCTCGGTTGTATACAATCCGCGTGCATCCAGCGCACTGATGGTCACACTGGACCTGGCCGCCGCGTCCATAATCTCCGACTTGAAGCTCGTCGCTTCCGGCGTCAGCGTCAGGAATCCCGGCGACACTAGGATCAGCGTACGTTGCCCCGGCAATGTGGCCATTCTGCGTACCACCTCACTGACAAAACCCAGTGTTACTCGGACGTCTTGATCGCCGATGTTCAGAGCTTGTGCTGCCGCAGACCGGGCCATTCCCTCCGCCAGATGCCGCATATCCCCTGTCAAATTTCCGCAAACGAAAGCATCCTGAACGGCCGCATCAAATGCGCTCATGTTGTGCTTGTTGGCGATAAGATCACCCATATAGTAGTCGACATCGGGACACTGGCGGCCGATATGCCGGTAAAGTTCCTGAGGTTTAAGTTTCATGATTGCCGCTTGCAATGTTCCGCGATCGCGGGTGAGGCCGGAGTTAGTCCCGGAAAGCGAAACCACAGCAGCCAAGTCGGTTTCAGCCAGTGACCCCGCCAACATCCTTGTCCCCGCCTGTTTTGCCTGCACCAAATTGGCGGCGCTCAGGTGCATGTCATCGAACAAGAAAACAATGAAGCGTTCTGGGACAGCTGCGGGCGAAGGGGTTCCTGGAAGAACTGGCTCGCTGGGAACGGCCGTCGTCGGTTCTGAAGCTCTCGGGCTGCTCTTGATTGCCGCGCGCTTCCGAAGGGTGAAACCAGAAATGACTTGTGGCTTGTCATTATCGAAAATCTGAAAGTTTTCCTTCTTTAAGTCCCCAAGCGCGTGTCCATGGGCATCGCGAACCACTACGGGCACTAGAACCACATTGACGTTGACTTGAATCTTGACTGGGCTGGTCTGGGCCGGCTGCTCCCCCGCCTGCTTAGCCTTAAGGGGCGTCCCAAAAACCAACATAAGAAAGAAAAAACAGACTCGGATAATCGTCACCGACTGCCTCAGGTTCGCGGTCATATAGGACTTTCAATTCTACGCTTCTTCTCGGCGGCGCTCCGCCCTCGCAAAAGATTGGGAGCTTAGACTCGAGATCCATGAAACGCCACATTTCATCTGGAAAAACTAGAAGCCAAGGCGTAGCATCCTGCCCATGTTCAAACTACTTTTTGTTATGCTTGCGTTTATGATCACCGCCTCCGCCGCCGATCTGCCATCCAAAAAATACATCAACCTTGCCGCCATCAAGACCATGGTCGCCGCCGCCGAAGCGGAAGCCAAAAAACGTAACGTCGAAGTCACCATCTGCATCGTCGACGAAAGCGGCAATCTCCTCTTCCTCCAGAAAGCCGATACCGCCTCCCTCAACACCATCGTGTGGGCCCAAAAAAAAGCCCGCCACGCCGCCTTCTACCGCAGCCCTTCGAAAGACGCCGCCGACAACGTGAAAAAGGGCAACGTCGAAGCCCTCGCCTTCCCCGACTACTTCCCCAACCAGGGCGGCCTGCCCATCCAGGTCGACGGCCAGACCATCGGCGCCATCGCCGCCAGCGGCGCCAAATCCGAAATCGACGAAGCCATCGCCCAAGCCGCCATCGACGCCCTCTTCAAAAAGTAGTTGAATCCCGGGAACGCCAGCATCCCTGCTGGCGGTTTTTCTTCCCACCGGCAAGGTGCCCCGCCCTCGGGTTGGAGGGAGGGGTTTTCCAACTCTGCCCATAAAACCCAGGTTAAGCGCTTTACAAAACTCGCTCCAAAACGTACAGTTTCCCTTCACACTCATGCGAATTTCACGTCGTCACACTTCTATCCGAGAGGAATCTGCCTCATGAGCTTCTTAAGACAAATGTCCCTGCCCGTTTTTGCTCTCTTCGCTACATTCTTGGCTTTTTCCGCGAACACCGCTGCTCAATCCAGCTACGACCTGCGCTCTCCAGACGATCGCATCGAAATCCGTATCCGCACCGCTCCCGTCCTCCGTTACGACGTACTCCTGAGTGGCCGAGCCTTGCTGCAGGATTCCACCCTCTCTCTCGACGTCGATCACAATACGCTCGGCGTGAACCCCAAAGTCCGCTCCGCAAAAAAACGCTCCTACGACCAGACCGTCGAGCCTCCCGTCCGCCAGAAATTCGCCAAAATTCGCGAGCACTACAATGAACTTCGCCTCGAACTGGACGGCAACTACGCCGTCACCTTCCGCGCCTACAACGAAGGAGCCGCCTACCGCTTCGAAACTTCCCTTCCTCAAAAGGAAGTAAAAGTCTACGGCGAAGAAGTGAAGCTGAATTTCACTTCCGACACCATCGTCTTCTATCCCCAGGAAGACACCATGTTTTCCCACAACGAACGGAAATATCTCCCGCAACATTTGAGCCAGATCCCGCCGGAGTTCATCGCCACCATGCCCGCCGTTCTCGACGCCGGCGATGGCGCCAAACTCGCCGTCGCCGAATCCGATGTCGAAGACTATCCCGGCATGTGGTTGCACGGCACCGCCGGGCCTGGGCTCATCGGTCATTTTTCCCACTACCCTCTCAAGGAAAAATTGACCGGTGACCGCGATTTCCGCATCGTGGAATCCGCCGACTACATCGCCACGACTTCCGGAACTCGCACTTATCCCTGGCGCCTCTTTGGCATCGTCGATCGCGACGCCGACCTGCTCACCAACCAACTGGTCTGGCTCTTGGCGAAGCCCTCCCAGTTGCAAGACACGTCCTGGATCAAGCCCGGCAAAGTCGCCTGGGACTGGTGGAACTACAACAATATTTACGACGTCGATTTCAAAGCCGGAGTCAACACCCAGACCTACAAGTACTACATCGACTTCGCCGCAAAGTACGGCCTCCAATACATCATCCTCGACGAAGGCTGGTACAAGCTCGGCAACGTCCTCGAAGTCGTCCCGGAAATCAATATGGAAGAGCTGACTGCCTACGCCAAGGAAAAAAACGTCGGCGTCATTCTCTGGGTCGTCTGGAAGTCCCTCGACGATCAGTTGATCCCCGCTCTCGATCTCTACGCCAAGTGGGGCATCAAGGGCATCAAAGTCGACTTCATGCAGCGCGACGACCAGAAGTTGATCAACTTCTATTACAAAGTCAGCAGCGAAACCGCCAAACGCAAAATGCTCGTCGACTTCCACGGCGGCCAAAAACAAGTCACCATGACCCGCACCTGGCCCAACATGATCAGCGGCGAAGGCGTCCGCGGCATGGAG
>Ga0209698_10003179_pt1 | contig 18393 bp, 15 predicted proteins | sample LitLauG_LLR_2012_FD_187203 | JGI IMG/M metagenome (GOLD analysis project Ga0209698, IMG submission 187203) | Freshwater sediment microbial communities from Pennsylvania, USA - Little Laurel Run_MetaG_LLR_2012 (SPAdes) (version 2) | ecosystem: Environmental > Aquatic > Freshwater > Creek >...
TTCTGGGACCTCCATCACCCCCGCCGCGACGAGGTGATCGATCGGCTCCACAATCAAGACCAGCGGATCGATCTCAAGGTCGCCGCCGGCTTCATGTCCCCGGAAAAGGCGCGACGCTTGCACGAGGAAGATCATCGCATCTTCTTCGAGGAGCAGACCATGGCCGCCAACGACGGTGGCCACCTGACCAAGGCGGACGAGGTTTCGCTCAATGAGCAGTTGAATGTCGTCAGCCGTCGGATCGGCGATTGATCTTTGGTCGGCTGATCGATGATCCCACGCGCCGACCCTGAACCTTCGGCGTGTGGGTCTCCTCAGCCAAATCGCTGGCGGAAGGCGCCGGGCGACGTATGGAACCGTCGCTCGAAGGCCTCGTAGAACCGCGACAAGGAGCCGAACCCGGCCTCGAAAGCAATCCGCGCCACCGGCCGATCGGTCGCCACCAGCAACGAACGCGCGGTATCAAGCCGATGGCGCACGATCGACTGGTTGATGGTCAGGCCCACGGCGTTCTTGTAGAGCGTCATGGCGTAGTTGGGATGCAAGCCCGCCGCCGCCGCGACGTCCTCGATCCGAATGTTCTCGTTGGCCTTTTCACCGATATAGCGGGCCATCCGCTCCACATGCAGCACGCGCGCGGCATCATGCCCCTCGGCCTGCGGAGGCACCGAGGTCAGCTTGCGAAGGTCGCGCCATCCCTCCCGGTCGAGCCTGCGCACCCGGGCCGACAGCTCGTCGCGTACGATCTCGACCGCCTGCTCGTCGCCCGACAGCAGCTCCTCGCGCCAGCGCAGGAAGATCTCGCGGTCGAATGACTTGATTTCCAGCGCCTCGACCATGGCACCGCGCAAGATCGCGCCGCGCAGCCGGCTGAGTGCGGGCAATGCCAGCAGCACCGTCAGTGGGACATAGAGACAAACGAACCGGGTGGGCTTGGCCACGGTGGTCACCTGGTGCGGGATCATGCCCCAAAATATCGCCAGCTGGCCGGCCGAAAGCGTCAACGCATCGCCGTCGAACCAGTAGGTCATGGTGCCGTGCAGCACGAAATTCAGCTCGATCTGGCTGTGCATGTGGATCGCCGGCATGCGCATGACATCGAGCGACTGGCCCGCGCAAAAGGTGTGATCGCCGAACACCACCATGGGGTTGTTGGGATCGACGTCGGGATGGACAGGCACGCTCTCGTCTCGGTAGTCGCTCGTCCGCCGCGCCATGGGTGAGGCACCTCGACCTTACAAAACCGGAATGTAACCCGCAGTTTCAGGTAGAACCTTACGACTTTCGAGCGCACCGTTAAAGTAATCGCGTTCTTCAGCACCGCTGGATTGGGCGACCAACGACGCGCATCATTTGGATGCACGCATCACGGGAGGACACCAATGCGCCTATCAACAAGCCTTGCCGGGCTTGCGCTCGGCTTCGCAATGACCACGACCACCGCCTTTGCCGGCGAAATCGTTTTCAATTCGGATCAAACCGATCCCAACCCAAAAAAGGCGCTCGAAGCGCTGATCGCCGACTTCCAGGCCGCAAACCCGGGCATCACGGTCAAGTGGAATAACTTCGACCACGAGGGCTACAAGTCGGCCATCAAGAACTTCCTGTCTGCCAACCCGCCCGATGTCCTCACCTGGTACTCGGGCAACCGCATGGCGCCATTCGTCAAGGCGGGCCTGTTCGAGGACGTCTCGGACATTTGGGATAAGAACGGCCTCAACGACAGCCTCAAGTCGGCCGCGGCCTCGGCCACCATCGACGGCAAGAAATGGGCCGTTCCGTATTCGTATTATCAGTGGGGAATCTACTACCGCAAGGATATCTTCGAGAAGCAGGGCATCACCCCGCCAAAGACCTGGGCGGACCTGGTCGCGGCCTGCGCCAAGCTGAAGGCGGCCGGCATCACCCCGTTCACCATAGGCTCCAAGGCGCTCTGGCCGACGGCCGGTTGGTTCGACTACATGGACCTACGGGTCAACGGCTATGAGTTCCACATGGATCTGGCCAACGGCAAGGTGCCGTACACCGATCCCAAGGTGAAGGCGGTGTTCGACAAGTGGGCCGAGCTGGTCAAACCGGGCTACTACATCGAGAACCACTCGGCGATCGATTGGGAAGACGGCATCCCGCCGCTCGTGCAGGGCAAGGCCGCCATGTATCTCATGGGCAACTTCGCGGTTGCCCCGATGATCGCCGGCGGCCTCAAGGAAGAGCAGATCGGCTTCCTCCAATTCCCTGAAATTACCGCCGGCCTGCCGATGTCGGAAGATGCGCCGACGGACACGTTCCACATCGCCAGCGGCGCCAAGAACAAGGACGATGCGAGGAAGTTCCTGGCCTATATCGCGTCTGCCCCGGTGCAGGCCAAGCTCAACGCCGCGCTCGGCCAGTTGCCGGTGAACAGCGGCGCGCCCAAGCCTGACGATCCGATCCTGCAGCAGGGCTTCGCGATGCTCTCGAGCGCGCACGCTCTCGCCCAGTTCTTCGACCGCGACGCACCCGCCGACATGGCCAAGGCCGGCATGGAAGGCTTCCAGGAATTCATGGTCCATCCTGACCATGAGGACGCCATCCTGGATCGCCTCGAGAAGGCCCGGCAGAAGATCTACAAGTAGACCCCTGAGCCTCTCCCCTGCAATTTTGGGGAGAGGCAACGTTCGTGTGTCGCTGGCATCTCGACCCGCAGTCGCCCCCTCACCCTGGCCCTCTCCTCAATGGGGAGAGGGGATGCAAAATCGCAGACGGTAGAGGTTCTATCGTCCCTTCTCCCCGGTGGGGAGAAGGACAGGATGAGGGGGCTCCATTTTGAGCGTCTGGTCCATGACGTCTACCCCTCTAACGCTCCCGGTCGATGCCGCGCGACCGAGCTGGTGGAAGCGCAACCAGCTCCGCCTGGCACCGTGGCTGTTCCTGGCGCCCGGCATGATCATGTTCGCGATTTACGTCATCGCGCCGATTTTCCAGTCGATCTGGATCAGCTTTTACGATTGGGACGGGCTCGGGCCAAAGAAGTGGATCGGGCTTGCCAACTATACCGAGCTTTGGGGCGATGAAAGCTTCTATACCTCGCTCAAGAACAACATCGCCTGGCTCGTTCTCTATATGTTGGCGGTGCCGGCGGGGTTGGCGGTGGCGCTCTTCCTCAACCAGACGGTTGCCGGCATCCGACTGTATAAATCACTGTTCTTCTTCCCCTTCGTCATTAGCCAGGTGGTTGTCGGGCTCATCTTCACTTGGTTTTACGCACCCGATTTCGGCCTGCTCTCAGGGCTGATCAGGTGGCTGACGGGCTCGAATGTCGCCATCCTCGCCGATGATCGCCTCGCCACCTACGGCATTATCGCGGCCGGCCTCTGGCCGCAGATCGCCTATTGCATGATCCTCTACCTCACCGGCCTCAACAACATCAACTCCGAGCAGGTCGAGGCGGCCCGGATGGACGGGGCACGCGGCTGGAAGCTGCTCTGGAACATCATCCTGCCGCAGCTTGGTCCTGCCACCTTCATTGCGGTCGTCGTCACCATCATCGGCGCGCTGCGCTCGTTCGACCTCGTCTCGATCATGACCCAGGGCGGGCCGTACGGTTCGACCCGCGTCCTGTCTTATTTCATGTTCGAGCAGGCGCTGTCGGAGTACGGCTACCGGATGGGGTATGGCGCGGCCATCGCGGTCGTCCTGTTCCTGATCATGATGGTGTTCATCACGATCTTCATCGCCCGCATGATCCGCCAGGAAAGGGACGCCTGATGTTTCCGACCCCGGTCCAGAAGGCGCCGGCCTGGGTGCGCATCGGTTACCAGATCTTGCTGCCCGCCGCGCTTGTTCTCTGGCTGCTGCCGCTGCTCGGCGTCGCCTTGACCTCGATACGTCCGGCTGGAGACCTCGCCGCCGGAAACTATTTCGGCGTCCCGTCCTATTTCGCTGGGCCCGAAAACTACACTGCTGTCTTCCGCGACAGTCACATCGGCCAATTCATCCTCAACTCGTTCAAGGTGACGATCCCGACCGTGATCGGCGCGGTCGGCCTCTCCTGCCTCACCGGCTTTGCGCTCTCGACCTACAAGTTCAAGGCCAATCTCTGGATCTTTTTCCTGTTCGTCGCCGGCAACTTCGTGCCCTTCCAAATCTTGATGGTGCCGGTGCGCGATCTGTCGGTTCGGACGGGGCTCTATGACAGTGTCTATGGTCTGATGCTGTTTCACACCGCGTTTCAAACCGGATTTTGCACGCTGTTCATGCGCAATTTCATCAAGACGCTGCCATTCGCACTGATCGAGTCGGCGCGGGTCGAAGGGGTTTCGGAGTGGAAAATCTTCTGGCACATCGTGCTGCCGTTGATGCGGCCGGCCATCGCGGCGCTCTCGGTGCTGATCTTCACCTTCGTGTGGAACGATTATTTCTGGGCGACGGTGCTCGTGCAGGGCGACCACGCCATGCCAGTGACGGCGGGGCTGCTCTCGCTCAAGGGCCGCTGGGTCTCGGCTTGGCAACTCGTCTCGGCCGGCTCGATCGTTGCCGCGCTGCCGCCGGTCGCGATGTTCTTTCTCATGCAACGCCATTTCATCGCTGGCCTCACGCTCGGAGCGACCAAGGGATGAACTATCTTGTGAGGGTTTCCTAGATCATGGCCGAAGTGAGCTTGCGCGACGTCAAGAAACAGTTTGGCGAGGTTGCCGTCATCAAGGGTGTCGATCTCGACGTCGCGGATGGCGAGTTTTGCGTGTTCGTCGGCCCATCCGGCTGCGGAAAGTCGACGCTGCTGCGGATGATCGCCGGGCTTGAGGAGATCTCCTCGGGCGAACTCAAAATCGGTGGCCGGGACATGACCAGCGTTGCTCCCGCCGACCGGGGCGTCGCCATGGTGTTCCAGTCCTACGCGCTCTACCCGCATATGACGGTCGCCCAGAATATCGGCTTTGGCTTGCGCATGACGGGGCACCCCAAGGCCGAGATCGCGCGGCGCACCAAGATCGCTGCGGACATGCTGCAGCTTGACCAGCTGCTCGCCCGCAAGCCCAGCCAACTCTCGGGTGGGCAACGCCAGCGCGTGGCCATCGGCCGGGCGATCGTGCGCGAGCCGCAGGTGTTCTTGTTCGACGAACCGCTCTCCAATCTCGATGCCGCTTTACGCGTGCAGATGCGAATCGAGATCGGCAAGCTGCACCAGGACCTCAAGGCGACGATGATCTACGTCACGCACGATCAGGTCGAAGCCATGACCATGGCCGACAAGATCGTGGTGCTGAACGCCGGCGTCATCGAGCAGGTGGGTTCGCCGCTCGAACTCTACCATCGGCCCGGCAACCTGTTCGTTGCCGGCTTCATTGGCTCGCCGAAGATGAATTTCATCAAGGCAACGGCATCGCCCGCGCCCGGCGGCATGATCGCGCTGACGCTCCCCGGTGGCGCCCTGCTGACGGTGCCAGCCGGAGCCGCCAAGGTCACCGCCGGTCAGCTGGTCACCGTCGGCGTCAGGCCGGAGCATCTGACGGTGGGTGGTCCCGCCGATGCGATACTGCCGGCCAAGCTGCGGCTTGCCGAGTATCTCGGCTCCGAGACGATGTTCTATGTCCAGCTTGCCGACGGCAGCGACTTCTCGGTGAAGGCGGACGGCCTGGCCAAGGCCGCGCCAGGCGCAGACCTCGCCATCGGCGTTCCAGCTGCCGCCTGCCACGTTTTCGATGCTGATGGCCGCGCCATCATCAACGGAGACTTGACCAAGTGAGCGCAGCCATCGGCACACTGGGCGTCTGCTACTATCCAGAGCAGTGGCCGGAGCATTTCTGGGCGGAAGATGCGCGGCGAATGCGCGAACTCGGCCTCACCTATGTGCGGATCGCCGAATTCGCCTGGTCGCGCTTCGAGCCGGCGCGGGGAAAGTTCGATTGGGGCTGGCTCGACCGGGCCATCGATACGCTCGGCGCGGCCGGCATGAAGATCGTGATGTGCACGCCGACCGCCACGCCGCCGAAATGGCTGATGGACGAATACCCGGAGATCGCTCCGGTGGACGCGAACGGCCACCCGAGGGGCTTCGGCTCGCGCCGGCATACGACGTTCTCATCCGAGGTTTGGTGGCGCGAGAGCGCACGCATCGTCGAGATCGTCGCAAAGCGCTACGGCGCGCATCCCGCCATAGCCTGCTGGCAGACGGACAATGAATATGGCTGCCATGACACGGTGCTGTCGTACGGCCCCGAGGACTTGAAGGGCTTCCGGCGCTGGCTGCGCGCGCGCTATCAGACGACCGATCAGCTCAACGAGGCCTGGGGCAATGCCTTCTGGTCGATGGACGTGGCCAACTTCGAGGCGGTGACGACGCCGAACCTCACCGTCACCGAGGCCAATCCGGCCGCCCGGCTCGACTACTGGCGGTACCTTTCCTCGCAGGTCGCCGGCTACGATCGCATGCAGTGCGAAATCATCCGTAAGCACTCGCCGGGCCGCCGGATCACCCACAACTTCATGGGCATGTTCACGGAGTTCGATCATTGGCCGTTCGGGGACCATCTCGACTTCGCCTCGCTCGATAGCTATCCGACCGGCTTTTGCGAGCGGTTCCCATTTTCCGAGGAGGAGCGCGTTCGCTGGGCCGAGACCTCGCATCCCGATGTCGCGCCCTTCAACCACGATCTCTATCGCGGCGTCGGCAAGGGCCGCTATTGGATCATGGAGCAGCAGCCTGGTCCCGTGAACTGGGCGCCGTGGAACCCGGTACCCAAGCCCGGCATGATCCGTCTGTGGACGCTGGAAGCGATGGCCCACGGAGCTGAAACCGTGAGTTATTTCCGCTGGCGCCAAGCGACCTTCGCGCAGGAGCAGATGCACGCCGGGCTGAATTTGCCGGGCACCCACGAGCTGTCCGTGGGCGGGAAGGAGGCGGGCGCGGTGGCGCGCGAACTCGATGCGCTAGGACCGCTGCCCGCCTCCAGGCAATCGCCGGTTGCCCTCGTTTACGACTACGAGGCCGCCTGGATCACCCGCATTCAGCCACAGGGAGCCGATTTCCACCATGGCGAATTGGTGTTCCGCTGGTACGAGGCGGTGCGGCGGCTGGGATTGGATGTGGACGTCGTACCGCCGGGCGCATCGCTCGGCGGCTACAAACTGGTGCTGGTGCCCTCGCTGCCCTATGTGACCGATGCCGCCGCCGCCGCGTTCAAGGCCGCGGATGGGCTCGTGCTGCATGGTCCGCGCACCGGGTCCAAGACGCGCAATTTCGCGATTCCCACCAACTTGCCGCCGGGCCCGCTCGCCGAGCTGATCGGCGTGCGAGTGACGCAAGTCGCCTCGCTGCGACCGAACCTCGTCGAGCCGGTATCGGGCGACGCGTCCGGGTCGGCCATCCGCTGGCGCGAATACCTCGAAGCGCCCGACGTCAAGGTGCTTTCGAGTTTCGCCAAGGGCGATCCGGCGCTGACACTGAACGGCCGGCAGGCCTATCTCGCATGCTGGCCAGATGAAATATTGGTTGCATCGGTAATGCGCCTCGTGACCAAGGCAGCGGGGTTGGCGACCACGCCGCTGCCCGAAGCCATACGCCTGCGCCGACGCGGCGATCTCACCTTTGCCTTCAACTACGGCACCGAGCCGTGGACCGCACCCAATTTCGGCAAGCTCTTGCTCGGCGAGCAAACAATGCGCCCGCAGTCGGTCGCAGTCTGGCGTTGAACTCCTTGGCCTGAGCGAGGATGCAGGAGGATTGCCCTCGAACGCGTCGGAGGAGTCCTGCGAACAAGGAGGTCGCGCCGCGGGGCCTCTAACCGGGGATCAGCATTCGCACCGCCGCAGCTCCCATGACCACGGTGGCAATCCAGGCCAGAACGACGAGTGACCGGCTTACCGTGTAGGTGCCCATTATGGATCTGTTGCCGGCCAAGAGGATAATCACCACCATGAGGGGTACGGCGACGACGCCATTGATGACGGCGCTCCAGAATAGGGCCTTCATGGGATTGATTGGCGAATACTGGATGACAAGTCCGGCGAGCACGCTGATGGCTATGATGGCATAGAAGCCGCGGGCATCGTTTGCCTTCCGCTCGAGGCCCCAATTCCAGCCCATGGCTTCGGCAAGCGCATAGCCAGCCGAGCCAGCGAGGACGGGGACGCCGATCAACCCAACTCCGAGAATACCGAGCGCGAACAGCATGAACGCAAGATCGCCGGCCAGTGGCTTCAATGCACTTGCCGCCTGTGCCGCCGTCTCGATGTCCCTCACCCCGGCCACATTCAATGTGACCGCCGTCGCCAGAATGATGAAATAGGCGGTTACATTCGAGTAAAACATGCCGCTCCAGGTGTCCCATTTGATGCGGCGGAGCTCGCGAGGCGCGGCGACCGGGTCTCCCAGCAGCGGACGGGCGTCTTTCTGCCTCATCATATCCTCGACCTCCTCCGAGGCCTGCCAGAAGAACAGGTACGGGCTGATCGTGGTGCCGAAAATACCGACGATGACGGTTGCGGCGTCTGAATTGAATGTGAATGTCGGCCAGACCGTTCGAAGCGCGACGGCTCCCCAGGGAACATGGACCGTGAACAGAACAGCGGCATAAGCCAAAAGGGATAACGTCAGCCATTTCAGAAAAACGACATAGCGGTGATAGGGCACGAGCACCTGCAGTAGCAGCGTTCCCAGCACGAAGACCACCGTCATCAGATGGCGGTTGGCTCCGGTAACGAGTTCAGCGACCTCTCCCATGGCGGCAACGTCGGCAGCGATGTTGAGAGTGTTGGCGGTCAACAACAGCAGGACGACGCCCTGCAGCACTACGGGCGGGAACGCCACCTTGATGTTGGCGGCAAGCCCCTTGCCGGTGACGCGTCCGATTTGGGCACACATGGATTGGATAGCGGCCATCAGCGGGAAGGCCAGGGGCATGGTCCACAGCATGTTGAGGCCGAACTGGGCGCCTGCCTGGGAATAGGTGGCGATACCGCTTGGATCGTCGTCGGCCACACCGGTGATGAGCCCGGGTCCCAAATGTGCCAGCGGATGTACTTTCAAGCGACGCCAAAGGGCCTGAAAGTCGTTCGCGGGCCCGGTTTCATCGCTGCCAACGTCGGAGGGCCGCATGCAAGTCTCTTTCAATTGAGCGCGCATGTGCGCCGCGAAGGTATTGGAGGTCGTGTGCCGGAGGTCAATCCGGCGGGTCATCGTCAAACCGACCCAATACTCTGCGGGATTGAACAGTTAGGCGATCGCCAATTTTGAGAATAGCCCGACCTTTACAAAGTCGAGCGCGAGGGCGAGAAAAACCGTGGCCAGGATGACACCAGCAACCGTGGCTGCCGGGAGCGGCGCCATGAGGATGCCTCGAGTGGCCAGGGTACTGAAGAGTCCGAATTCGAGGGCCGATCCCACCAAAAGCCATTTGCCCGGAAGCGAACTCCAAAGGTGCTGGCGTTCACGAGAGACATAGAAGATCGCCTGGCCGCTGAACACGAGAGTGATGACAGTCAGCGTCCGCAAATGCTCACCGTCCAGTCCCAGACCAAAGCGTCCGATCGCCAGGCTGGCCGTGCAAAACACCAGGTCGCAGGCGCCGAGGATGATCCCCGCGATGGTCAGGTTGCCGATTCTCCAGACATTGGGAGCCGGCGAGGCTCGTACATTGTCCGTCGACGACGACAAGGCGAAGAAATCGCCGGCCAACATCATCAAGACCATCAACAGGGGGGAGAGAATCGCGGTCCCGGTCATCACCAAGCCGATGAACAAGAAGAGGACCTGCGCGACCTTGTGGACGATCGATCTCAACGTGTACGTTAGAACCCGCTGGAACGTCGTCCGCCCTTCCCTGATGGCATAGACAACTCCGGCAAGGCCCGGCTCGGTCAACACCATCCCGGCGGCCGATTTCGCCACATCGGTGGCCGACAATACCGCGATGCCCATTTGCGCCTGCTTGAGCGCCGGAGCGTCATTGGTTCCATCGCCGCACATGCCGACAATGTGACCGCTGCGTTGCAGTGACTGCACCAGAACAAATTTGTCCTCGGGGAGCACACCGGCGAACACGCCGTAATCTTCCGCCCGCATGTCGGATGACAATGGAACGGTCGAATAAATGGCGCCCTTGATACCAACCATGTCGGCGACCACGCGGGCGGTGACCGGCGCATCGCCGGTTACCATCATCGTGCGCACGCCCAAATCGCGCAGTTGTGTGACCAGCGCCGCCGAATCGGCGCGCGGCGGATCGCTGAAGGCGATGATCCCGGCGAGCCGCAAGGGCTCCGCCGCCCCGATGGCCAGGCCAAGAACGCGATACCCCTTGGCCTGCAATTCGGCCGCGAGGGAGGTTGCCTCGGGGCTCGGCGCGGAAATCCCAGCGACAATCTCGAATGCCCCCTTGACCACCCGCGTTTGGGCCCCTGTCGTGTCGATCGCCGTTGCCTCCGACATCTTGCGGGCGGGGTTGAAGGGCGTGAACGAAACAATCTTCCAAGGCGCGACGCTGGAGGGTTGCGATGCGACACGCGCGCGGATGGCGGCATCCAACGGGTCCGCCCCGCCGTCGGAACTGGCCAGCGCCGCCAGCATGAGCACCTGCGCCTCGCTGAACCCTGGAAGCGCGCGGCACGCGGTGACCGCCAGTTCGTTGCGGGTCAACGTTCCGGTCTTGTCGACACACAAAACGTCGATCCCCGCCGCCTCGTCCAGTGCCGAGAGCCTCGTCGGTAGCACGCCGCGGGCGGCCAATGCCCGCGCCCCGACGGTGGCAGCGAGCGTGAACATGGATGGAAGCGCCACCGGGATTGACGCCAGCACCGCCACCAACACCAGGGGCACGATCTGGGCCAATGGCATCGCGATGAACAGCGCGTAAACTGTTAGCACCAAGGTCACGGCGCCATTGAAAATCGCCAAATTGCGCACGACCCGGAAGATCGCCTTCTGCTCGGAGCTCTCGACATGGGCGGTGCGGATGAGTTCGGCACTCTTGCCGAACTTGGTGCGCGCGCCGGTCGCGATGATCTCGGCTAGGGCTTCGCCCCGGCGGATCATTGCACCCGCGTAGGTCATGAAACCCGGCCCGGCCTCGCTTGGCACGGACTCGCCAGTCAACATGGATTGATCGACGAGCACCGATCCCTCGATCAGCCGAAGATCCGCCGGAACAACGGCGCCAAGTGACAATTTGACGATGTCGCCCTTGACCAGATCGCTCGCCGGGATGGTTTTCCACCGCCCGTCCCGCCGGACCGATGCAGTGATGGCAAGGCGGGATTTCAGGGCATCCAAGGTCGCCTGCGCCCGGCTCTCCTGGAACAGTGCCAGACCCGCGTTGAACACCAGGAGAATCGCGACGACCGACGCCTCGACATAGTCGCCGAGCGCCAGCTGCAGCACGATCGCCGCCTCCAGCATCCAAGGAATCGGGGCCCAAAACTTCTTCAAGGCATCTTGGATTGGGTGCCGGGCGGCGTCGCCGACCGAATTTGGGCCATCAGCCGCCAAGCGGCGGTTCGCTTCCACGCCGGTCAGTCCGGCCGTGGAAGCGATTGGGGTCGAGGTTAGTTGCGGCCCATCCATGAGGGTCGATCCGTGTGCTTTCAGACCATTGCTGGCTCACCGACCTTGGCGCCCGAATGCGTGTCGATGCGCTTGGGACTGGTGGTTTTGAGGATTGCCTTGGCGCGGGCGACTTCCTCGGCGGTGCCGTGCGCCATTACCAGAAAGCTATCGGCCTTCAAATCAGTCTCATACTGGATGACGCTGTTCTTGGGAATGCCGATGCTGTAGAGGGCCGCCCCCAAGGCCGAGAGGCCGCCTGCGACCACGGCGCTTTCAACAGCCGACACGAGGATCGCAGCGATATATCCGAGCGCGATGACAGGACCGATGACCGGAAGAGTGAGGTACACTCCACCAAAGAACAGGCCCCAGAAGCCTCCCCAAAATGCGCCCTGCAGACCCCAAAACTTGATCCTGTCCCCGGCATTGTAGAACCCGACGACCTGTTCGTCGGTATGATAGCCTTTGCCCACGAGACTGAGGTTCTTCATATCGAAGCCTGCGGCAGTCAGTTTCTTGATGGCTTTTTCGGCGCCTGAGTGGCTTTCATAGACAGCAACGGTTGAATCGACGGTTTCCATGCGGTGGTCCTTTGGCACTGAGGGAGCGGCGCGTGTTGTGGTTTGCTCTTCAAGCAAACCATTTGGCTCCACCGACCCTAGCTGGCATTCGTCGATGACCTGCAGCGTCGGAAACTACTCAGGCTCAACAAAGGTTCCACCGCTCAGGCTTGGCTGCTGGCGGGTTGCCCCCTCGTCGTCTAGAGTCGTCCCTCGTTCAACTGCTCGAGGGCAATGTTGGTGACTGATCCCTATCAAATTCTGGGCGTGACCCGCGATGCCAAGCAAGCCGAGATCCGCAAGGCCTACATTCGGCTCGCCAAGAGCAACCATCCGGACTTGCATCCCGGCGACAAGGGCGCGGAAGCCAGATTCAAGGAAATCGCGGCCGCCTATGACATCGTCGGTGACGAAAAAAAGCGCGCCCGCTTCGACAGCGGCGAGATCGATGCCAGCGGCGCCGAACGGCAAAAGCCGCCCGAACGCGAATTCTACCGGGAGCACGCCGAAGGCCATCCCGGGTTCAAATATGAACCGTTCTCGAATGGCAGCGGGGGCGGCTTCGAGGATAGCGATCTGTTCACTGAGCTTTTCGGCCGCCGCGGCCAACGAGCAAGTGCGCCCGGAGCCGACGTGCATTACACGCTGGGAGTGGATTTTACCGAGGCCGTGCTCGGCGCCAAGAAGCGCGTGACCATGGCCGACGGCAAAACGCTGGACATCACCATTCCGGCTGGCCTGATGGACGGCCAGATACTGCGCCTGCGCGGCCAAGGGCAACCGGGCCACGGCGGGGGAGAGCCCGGCGATGTGCTGGTCGAAATCCACATCAACCCACATCCCGTGTTCACCCGCGACGGGAACGACATCCGATCGACGCTGCCGGTCACCCTGGCTGAAGCGCTCGCCGGGGCTAAGCTGAAGGTCGCAACCGTATCGGGCCAGGTGCAGCTCACCATCCCCAAGGGGTCGAACACCGGAACCGTCCTGCGGCTGCGCGGCAAGGGGGTCAAGTCGAGATCCGGCCACGGCGATCATTTCGTGCAGCTTCAAGTGATGCTGCCCAAACATCCCGACGCCGAGTTGACCAAGGCGGTCGCGGACTGGGAGGCAAGGCATCCCTACGATCCGCGCGCGGCAAAGGAGGGATCGGCATGATGACCGAAGCCGAACTCATCGAAATCATGGGGCAGTTACAACATGAAGTCCTCCGCCGTTGGATCGATCACGGCTGGGTGCGGCCTGAGTTGGTCGACGGAGCGGCGCAATTCGATGCATCGGACGTCGCGCGCGTGCGCCTCATCTGTGAGCTGCACTACGAGCTTCGGATCGAGGAAGACAGCCTGCCGGTGATGCTATCGCTGATGGATCAGCTGTACTCGGTCCGCCAGTCGATGCGTAAGCTTTTGTCAGCGGTCGAGGCGCAGCCGGAGGACGTGCGCAAGCGCATCGCCACGCTGATGCAGACACAAACTCGATCTTAGCCGGCCTCTTCCATCGTTGTTCAACGCGTCGTGCTGAGTGGCTTCCGAGGCTGCGAGCTCGGTCGGCCAAAACCACATCCGATCGCTCCGTCAATGCGCGCCTGGGGGCATCACTGTTCCCGCCGGCCTTGCCAAGTCCGGTGCCATTCAAGCCGGTGGCCGCCTCTTTGCCGAGAATTGCGCTGTCTGTCACGGCGGACCTGGTTTGAAATCGACCAATGTCGCCCAGGGTAACAATCCGGAGCCGCCTGACCTGTTCCGCGCAACGCGCAAGCCTGACTCGGCGGAGAATTTCAGGTTCATCAAATATGGTGTGAAGATGACGGCCATGCCTGGCTTCGGCCCGACGCAGACCGACGACCAAATCTGGCAGTTGGTGGCTTTTCTCGGCGCCGCCCCCGGCATGGACTCAGCCGCATTCACAGCCAAGACCGGGCTCAGCGCGGCCACGCAGGTAGGTGCCAAAGAGTAGCTTCAGAAGCAGCGCGGCCTGGCGACCCGTCGGCCAAGCTCCGCAAGAATCGGCTGGCCGTCGGCCGCCGCATGCGCCGCTCACCGTCGGCGCGCCTCGACTGCCCTAATTCTTGCATCGGATTTCGGGCGGACGGTCCGGGATGCGTCCTTCCGGCCAAGCTGCACGCGCCGACAGCCGGATGGCAATCTGCTATACGAAGCCGCCACTCGGGTTTATCGAAGGTTTTGCGCCTGGAGCGCGCGCTTGATCCCGTTCGTTGTGACTGATCTCAGGAAAGTCTGTGCAATACCAATCACATAGATTTTGCGTGGCGCCGATGATGGATTGGAGTGTTAATCAATATAATTCAATATGTTAGTCGGGTACTTGCACAACTCGTGCACATACAATTGTAGAGACTGGTACGGATAATAGAGGCTTCTGACAAAGGCCTTCAGATTGTTGAACCCTGTGGCTCCAAGAGAAAGCTTGTGACTGCAATTCATCATGTTTGGCTTATGCTGTCGATCCAGGTGTGGTCCACCAGACTACTGCACCCGCCACGATTCCAACACGGTGGCGCCACCACAGCGGGCGAGAATATCCGAATCATCGTTTGAATGGCCATTCAAAGGATAATTGATGCCACCGCTTCTCAACCCTCGATCCGTTTCCCTGAAAGACATGGTGCCGTTGTGGGAAGTTGTCTGCGCGGTTCGAGGCTGGCCGGAAGAGCGTTGGCACGAAGCCTTCTCCCACTCAACGGCACCACTGCAGGCATCGGATCCGGACTGGGCTCAAACCCTGAGTTGCCAGATGCGCCATCTTGACCGAGCAGACGATCTTGCTGTCGCACGCTTGTGGCTAGCACTTCGGCAAGGGGCCCTGACCGCATATGTTGGCGACCCGAGATTCGGCCGCGCCGTGGCGATCCGACCGCTCATGTGGATGTTCAATGCGTTCGGGGCAGAAAGCGCGCGGTCGATTGGCGACGGCACCATGTATATGGACCTCGACCGGATCAGCAAGCTGACTGATCTCACTGGTCGCACCATCGCCGATTTCGCAGGCCACCCGATCTATATAGCAAAAGCTGCAGTGCGCGAGCTTTTCGCGCGCCGGCGGATACCGGAAGCGACGGCCGACAAGATCGCCAAGTCCGTCATTGGCCAATTTAGGGCTGAGTTTACCCGTCGGCGGATGGCCAAGGACGACTTCATCAGGAAGGTACAAGCCCGCGACGATAGGATCTTCAAAGCGATTGCTATACGGCTCTGGGCCAAGCATGCGCCCGAGGACTGGAAGCGGTCTGGAACCAAATCGCCGGGCTCGCGAAAGTCGCGCTGACAATCAATCGATCGCCAATCGATCGGCTGAATTTTCCTTACCGGATTTGCGGGATTGGTTCGGACGCCTATGCTTCGGGCTGTTGACCAAAACAGCTTGCGGAGTGAGTAGTGCGAGTACCCCGTTTACCCGAACCGCACGCCGGCATGGCGTCTTCCCGGCCGAACGACCCCATTCGACCAGCGTCCATCGTCACGGTGTCATCGCTTCGCCCCTCGCAAATCTCGGCCGGCGACCCAACTGACGTCAACGCCTACGTCGTGCTGCGGATTGCGCAGGTCGTCGTAGCAACGAGCCTGAGCCGGGCCACCATCTACCGGCTCTGCAGAGCGGGTGATTTTCCTCGAGCAGTGCGATTGTCGCGGGGACGGGTTGCCTGGCGTCAAGCCGAAGTTGCAGCTTGGCTGAAATGCAGATGAGCCGACGGCACGTGCGGAGGACTCTATCAAGCAGGAGATCGCAATGACATCGCGATTGTTGCAGCTCGCCGCGATCCTGCTTGCCCTCCTTGTGATAGTCGGACACCTGCAGGCGTGCACGTCCATTAGTACCCGGCTGCGTGTTTTCGATAGGATGGTTTACGGCGTTGACCTCGATCTGGCGTTTAGCTTGGCTCTCTGTTCGTCGCTTACAGCCGTGCAATTGCTGCTACCGCTAAATCTGCTGCAGCCAACAGGCTACGCCCTCACTCGCCGATTGGCCGGTCTTGTCTTGGTCATCCTGCTTAGTATCTGCGGCGCCCAACTGACGTTAGGTGAAATCGTCGGGGTGCGGCCACTTGCGTCCGCTGATGCTTTGAGAGCCGCGGGTCTCTGGCTGACCGTCGAACTGACCGCGACAATCTTGCAGGGTCTGGTCTGGCATCGGCCGACACAGCTTTGGACAAGGGGTATCCATCCAGCAAACCAGGCTGGCTCGCTCCCGGCACGGGGCCAGTATCCACTTCGAAGCTTCGAATCCCGATTGATGACGCATCTTCAGGCAGCAGCAGCTGGAGAGTCTGGCGGCGAACTTATCGTGACTCAAGCGGCGCTCGCTGCCGCCTGCGGTTGCAGCGCATCGACGATCAACAGTGCCTTGCATGCACTGTCCGCCTCGGGTGCAATCGGCCTATCAACGACAGCACGACAGACCCGCATTCGCATCATCGAACGAGTGCCGCAAGGACTGCCAACAGCCAACAGTGGTGGCGACAATACTGGCGCGCAGCGATCCACCGCCGGCGATCTGGACTCAAGCGCATCGGTCCGTTTGGGGAATGGTCCCGTCGAGAAGTCGACCGGACAGAGCAGAATCGAATGCTCAAATTACTGCTCACCCGCGACGCTTCGAACTTACGGCGCCCGGCTTTTCGGCCACCACTCGACTATTCTGTCGTTGATTGCGGATGTGTTGGCCGACGTGCGATCCCTCGAACGGCGACTGCTTGGCTCTCGATCAAACGATTTCTGGTCCCGAGCGCGATCACCGGTCGTTCGTTGCCATTCGATCGATTGGCAAAACCATTGTCGACCTCTTTCACCACTGGCACCGCTGGTGGCGCTCGCTGATCTCGCCGCGTACCCAGTTTGCTGGTCACATCACCGGCGGGCTCCGCGATGAATGGCGGATACGTTGTCCTCAGAATGGCGGTGGTCCGGCGTTCACGGGGTCGACGGCCCGACGAGCGACCGTTTAATGCCTCGCTCACCCTTAAGCCATCGAGCGCGGCGTTCGCCTTGGTTCCTGGCAGCCTTTCCAATCGTGCCTCGCGTGCAGCCCTATCGATACTTGCCAATCTCATCGTGGCCAGTCGTGAAGGCCAAAACTGGGTCTTCTATTCGCGCGATCGGAACGCATATGCGGGTCAGCGCCGCTATAGACCGTCCTGGCAGACGCTGGCGGCAATGACCCAGGCGGTCGAAGCCCTCGAATGGGCTAACGTCGTTGAGCACAGGCGCACGCGGCCGTCTCCCAGCGCTATTCTCCGTTCCGCAATTCGGCCAACCCGCGCGTTCGAATTGGATCTGGGGGGCGTGCCGCCGGGCGATCTCATAGAAACCCAGCGCGAGGTGATAGTCTTGCGATCAAAATCCCGCCAACTCGTCGACTATCGAGATTCCAGTTCCGTCCGTCAGTTGCGCCGCGATGTTCTTGAGCACAACGAATTTCTGGCGATGTTCGAAATAGGAATTGATCACATCGATGCTCAATGCGACGCGTCGAACGTGGCAATCGTGCGCGGCCACCGGCTTGATTTGCAGCGCCGGCAGTACCGCCGCATCTTCAATGGCGATTTCTCCCATGGCGGGCGCTGGTACGGACCCTTCTGGCAGCATTTGCCCTCTAGGATTCGTGCTGGCCTGCGCATCGATAGAAGCCCAGTTATCGAGATCGACTACCAGGGCTGCCATCCGCATCTCATGGCAGCCTGGCATGGAATCGCTTTGCCGGTGAACGCCGACCCTTATGAACGTCACGGCTATGAGCGCCGTCACATGAAGCGCGCCTTCAATATCCTGCTCAATGCCAAAAGCTTTGCTCAGGCGCGGCGGGCTATTGCAAATCGGTTCATCGCTGACTGGGGCCGCGACAGCTACCACAAATCCGTCGATCTCATCCAAGCGGTTCAGGCTCAGTTTCCCGGCCTTGAGCGAAGCTGGCTTGCAGGCTTTGGAGGGCGGCTCCAGAATATCGATGCCGATATCTGTGCCCGCGTGCAACGCAAGTTGCGCCGAACCGGTGTTCCCTGCCTGTCGGTCCACGACAGCTTCATCGTTCCTATCCTCAATTCGCAGCAACTCCGAAGTATCATGGACGATGAATTCAACAAAAAACAGCAACAACTTCGTAAAGCGGCACTCAATACATCAGATAACTGATGTTTGTTTCGTAAATCTATGATATTACTTTAGAAAGCTCAAAATCGTCTGACCATGTGCAGTAGCTGTAGCTTACTCGTCGTTTTGTCTCGTCCGTGTTCCTGCCCTCTCCTGCTTAGATCTCCGCTATCGCCCCGCGCTTCCTGGTTGTGCCAATACAACCGTC
>Ga0209698_10003180_pt1 | contig 18391 bp, 18 predicted proteins | sample LitLauG_LLR_2012_FD_187203 | JGI IMG/M metagenome (GOLD analysis project Ga0209698, IMG submission 187203) | Freshwater sediment microbial communities from Pennsylvania, USA - Little Laurel Run_MetaG_LLR_2012 (SPAdes) (version 2) | ecosystem: Environmental > Aquatic > Freshwater > Creek >...
GCTGACCCGTGGGGTCCTCCGACTCAGGTGGCGCGGCCTCACACCTCAGTGGCCTCGCTCTTGACGGCTCCGAACCGCGTCTGCAGGCAAGCTAGGGACACCGCGCGACCCGCGCAAGGGTGCGAGGGCGATCGACCCCGCACGCTGCGGAAAAAACGTGCGGAGGTGTGGGCCATGCCGCTCTCAGCCGATCTGTGCGGGAGCCACAAACGGCTCCAGGCCAGCCCTCACCCAGTCGGGCAGCGGGGTCGAGGTGACGTTCTCCGGGAGTCCGGGCCCGCCGTCGGCGCCGGCCGCCACGCAGACATGCCGCACCCGGATCGCGACGAGCACGTCCTCGCCGCGCGCGATGTCCATCTCAGTGGTGATCGAGCTCTCGCCCAGCCGGTCGATCCTGACCCTCACGTCGATCTCATCGTCGAAGCGGGCGGGGGAATGGAACCTGAGGTTGGTTTCCGCGACGACGACGTCCACGCCGCGCTCGACCATGTCCTGCCACGGCCCGAGCGCGTGACGCCAGAACTCGGTGAAGGCGACGTCCACGTAGAGCAGGTAGTTGGCGTTGAAGACGATGCCCTGCGGGTCACACTCCCCGTAGCGCACGCGCAGCCTGTGGCTGAAGATCACCGCCGCTCATCCCTCGCGCGCGAGCTCGGCCATCTGCTGAAAGGCCGTGAGCGCGTTGATCGGCTCCGTGTCGCCGTTCAGCTCGCCATAGATGTTCGCGACGTTGACAATCAGGCGCTCGCGCTCGCCCCAGCCGGCCCAGCGATCCATGTTCAGCGCGCGCGTCGCCTGCATCACGTCCATCCCGCGGGCGTGCAGCGTGCGGGTCTCCGCGTAGAGGTACTGGAAGTAGGCTCGCTCCTCGTGGACGGCGTCCGGCCCCGCGACGGGACCGTGACCGGGCACGATCACATCGACGTCCAGGGCGAGGATCCGGTCGCACGCGGCGATCCAGTTCGACACGGGCCCCGCCCACGCGATCGGGTGTGCGCCGGAGAAGAGGATGTCCCCGCTGAACAGCACGCGCTCGCCGGGAAGGTGGATCAGCGTGTCTCCGCGCGTGTGTGCCGGACCAACCTCGAAGAGGTCGACCCGCCGGTCGCCGACGCGGATCGTCATCTCGCCGCTGAACGTCTCGTCGGGCATCGCGAGGTCGATCCCGGTGAAGTCGAAGGCGCCGAAGCAGCGCAGGAAGAACTCGCCCAGCTCGCCCATGTTCGGAGCCTGCTCGACGAGCGCGGCCATCGCCGCCGGGGGAAGCTCCGGCATCTCCTGCGCGGTCCGCTCGGAGGCGAGTATGCGGGCTCCCTGCACGAGCTGGTTGCCGTAGCAGTGGTCGCCGTTGGCGTGCGTGTTCACGAGCGTGTCGATCGTCGCGGCGGCGGGCACCGCGTCCCGCATCTGCTTCAGCATCTGGTCCGTGAGATGAAGGTCGTAGAGCGTGTCGACGAGCAGAGTGCATTCGCCGTCGGTGATGAGCCCTGCGTTGCTCCAGCCCCAGCTGCCGTCCGGCTGCAGGTAGGCGTAGAGACCGTCGCCGACCTCATGCAGTCCAGTCGTGTAGCTCATCGTGCGCCGGCCCTCACAGAGCGCAGACTACCGGCGCGTCCGGTGCCCGCGGCGCCCGTGGGCCCGGACGGCAGCGGGCGCCCGCGGGCACCCGCTGCGTGCCCGCCTCAGGCGGTCCTTGCGATACCCAGCGACCGGCGCAGCGACTCGCGCACGAACAGCCTGTAGGCCGCGTCCGTGAGCGCGACGACCGCGATCACACGAGGGATGACCCTCCGTGAACTCCCTCTCCATTGCCCCATCCCAGTCCCTCCTTGAACTCGCTGCGAGTGCTTCGGCCTACCCCCAGTAGACCCTCGCCTGCGGAACGCTACGCCCGCGCCGCGGTGCCGTCAACCGCCGCAACTGGGCCGTCACGTCCTCAGCGCAGCGGCCCGCTCGCGCTGACCTCGTGGCGTGTCACCGACAGCGGCGCGTCGAGCACGCCGGCGAGCGTCTCGTTGAAGCGCGTCACATGCGGTGTGCGCAGGTGGCTCTGCAGCGCCTGCTCGCTCTCCCAGATCTCGAGCGCGAGGATCGCGTCGGGGTCCTCCAGCGCGGTCCAGAACCGGTACTCGATGCAGCCCGGCTCGTGCAGCGTCTCGCTCTGCAGCGCGTGTGCGGCCGCGATCGCCTGCTCACGCATGTCGGCGCGAAGGTGTGTGGTCGCGGTGATGATGATCGTCATTTCCCGATGCCCTCCTCATGATCGTCCGGCCGGTAGCGCCGCGTAGGCCGCGGCGCGGATGTCACGGTGAACCTGCGGCGGCTGCGCGGCCTCGAACAGCCGCTGCGTCAGGACGATCACGGTGAGCCGGCGGGCGGGGTCCACCAGCCACGTCGTGCCGAAGCCGCCGTCCCACCCGAACGAGCCGTCGTCCATCACCGCCTGGCAGAAGCCCCAGGAGCGCCCGGAGAAGAAACCGGGCCCGAGGCCTCCGTGGGCCTTCTGGGAGCCGGTCAGCTGATCGGTGCAGATCGCGCGCGCCGCCTGCGCCGACATCACGGGCGCGCCCCCCGCGAGCAGCATCCGCGCGAACGCCAGCAGATCGTCCGCGGTCGAGACCAGGCCGGACGCGCCGTCACCGAAAGCGGGCGGCCTGCTCCACGAGCCGTCCGGGGGGTCGTGCACGAGGAGCCCGCCGGGGGTTGGCCGGTAGGCGGTGGCGAGCCTGTCGGGGCGGTCGGTCCAGAAGCCCGTGTCGCGCATCCCGAGCGGGTCCAGCAGCCTGGTCCTGAGGACGTCGGCGAACGGTTCACCGGCCGCCCGGGCGAGCAGCACCCCGAGCACCGACGCGCCCGTGTTGTAGAGCCAGCGCTCGCCGGGCTGCGCCATCAGCGGCAGGCTGCCCAGGCCCGCGATCCAGGCGTCGGGGTCCGGCTGCACGTCGGGGTCGGGCGGCCCGATCGTCGCCAGGCCGAGCTCCTCGCTGGCCGCCACGACCGGCCACGGCGTCCGGGAGGCGAACATCTCGATCGCCATCCCGAACCCGAACGTGAACGTCAGCAGGTCCCGAGCCGTTATCGCCCGCGCGGCCGGCACGGTCTCGTCCAGCGGCCCGTCGATGCGGGCCAGCACGCGCCGGTCGGCGAGCTCGGGGAGCAGGCGGTCGACCGGCTCGTCGATGTCGAGCAGGCCCTCGCCCGCGAGAGCCATCGTGGCGGCGGCGGTGATCGGCTTGGAGGTCGAGGCGATGCGAAACAGGGAGTCGCGCGCGACGGGATCGCCGCCGATCGCGAGCGTGCCGAGCGTCTCGACATGAACCTGCTCGCCGGCGGCGATGAGCGCCACCAGGCCCGGCACGCGATCGTCGCCGACGTGCTCGCGCGCGGCGGCGTGGATGCCCTCGATCCCGGCCCGTGTGAGCTCCTCCGCCACGGTCACCCGCCTCCCTTGAGCAGCGCCCGGACGGCCTCATCGAAGAGCTCGGTGTGCCGGTCGACATCGGCCTCGCTCGTGCTCGGGCACATCAGTGCCATGTTGTGGAACGGTGTCAGCAGCACGCCGCGGTTCAGCGCGTGCAGGTGCAGGTAGCGCTCGAGCTCATGGTCGGACCGGGCGTGTGCCTCGCTTCCGTTGCGCGCCGGGGCCGGCTCGAAGCGGTACTCCGCCCGCGAGCCGAGCTGCGTCACGCTCCAGGGGAGACCGTGCCGGGCGACGACCTCGCGCACGCCGCTGGTGAAACGGCCGGCGAGCGGGATCGTGTGCGCGTAGCTGTCGGCGCGGAGCGCGCTGGACAGCGTCGCGCGCATCGCGGCGAGCGACAGAGCGTTCCCGGCGAGCGTCCCGCCGACACCGCCAGTGTCGGTGTAGTCGGCGCCGGGCTGGGCGAGCATCTCGTCGTGGACCGCCTCGGCCATGCCGAGCGCCCCGCACGGAACCCCGCCGCCGATCGCCTTGCCGATCGTCAGCAGGTCGGGCTGAAGGCCCCACTCCGCGGTGCAGCCGCCGGGTCCTGCGGAGATGGTGTGTGTCTCGTCGATGATCAGCAGCGTCCCGCGGCGCCGCGTGACCTCTCGAAGCGCCTCGTGATAGCCGGCGTCCGGAAGCACGATCCCCATGTTCGTCATCGCGGGCTCGGCGAGCACGCAAGCGATGTCGCCGCCCGCCAGCGCCCGCTCGAGCGCGTCGAGGTTGTTGAACTCGACGGCGACGGTCGTCACGCTCGGGTCCACCGCCGGGCCGACGTTGCCCTCCCGCGAGCGCGTCCCTCCTGTTCCGTCGGCGACGGCGAACGCCTCATCGACGGAGCCGTGGTAGCAGTAGGAGAACACCAGCACCTTCGGGCGGCCCGTGATCTGCCGGCAGAGGCGCAGCGCCGCCCGGTTGGCATCGGTCGCCGAGAGCGTGAACATCCATCGCTCCAGGCCGAACCGGCGCGAGAGCTCCTCTCCGACCCACGGCCCGTCCTCGGTGGGCAGCATCAGCGTCAGGCCGCGGCCGCCGCGGTCGCCGAGGGCGTGCAGCAGCTCGGGGAAGCCGTGGCCGGTCATCGCGCCGGTGTCGCCGAGGCAGAGGTCGATGTACTCGTGGCCGTCGACGTCGGTGACCCTGCTGCCGTGGGCGTGCACGGCCGTGACCGGGAAGCCGCCCGCCCACATCATCATCCACGGCATCGGCACTCCACCGACGAGCGAGGCCAGGGCCCGCTCGTGGAGCGCCGCCGAGCGAGGGTTGGCCTGACGGAAGCGGGTCAGCTCGCCGTCAAGCAGCGAGCGGAGGCGATCGCGTTGGATCTGCGCGGGCATCTGCGCCAGCCTAACCGCGACCGGGAGAGCCGAAGCGGGCGGTCGCCGGCGCCCGTCAGAGCGCGGTCACGGCGGGCGCGAGCCGCTCGAGCCAGGCGAGCGCCTGCGCCGGGCTCTCCGCGCACGGCTGGAGCGCGACATGGTCCGCGCCGGCATCCAGGTGATCGCGGATCCGCGCGGTGACGGCGTCCTCGTCGCCCCACGCGACGATCGCGTCGACGAGCCGGTCGCTGCCGCCGGCGCTGACGTCCTCCTCGCCGAAGCCGAGCTCGCGAAGGTTGTTGACGTAGTTGGGGAGCCGCAGATAGAGCGCCATGTGATTGCGGGCGAGCTCACGCGCCCGGGCGGGATCGCTCTCCAGGACAACCGCCTGCTCGGGGGCCAGCAGCGGCGTCTTGCCGAGCGTCTCGCGTGCCCTCGCGGTGTGCTCCGTCGGCACGAAGTAGGGATGCGCCCCGGCCGTGAGCTCGCGTGAGAGCTCGAGCATCCGCGGCCGCAGCGCCGCAATCACGACGGGTGACGGGTGCCCGGGCGCGGGTGCCGCATATGTGTGCGCGTCGATCGCCTCGAGGTAGGCGCGCATCGCCGTGAGCGGCCGCGAGTAGTCGTGCCCGCGCGAGTTCACGATCGGCGCGTGGCTCACGCCGAGGCCGAGCAGGAAGCGCTCGCCGAACGCCTCATTGAGGGTGTTCGCACCGTTGATCGCCGCGGCGGCGTCCCGCACCCAGATGTTGGCGATGCCGGTCGCGACCAAGATCCGCTCGCTGGCGGCGAGCAGCAGTGCGGCGTGCGAGAGCGCCTCGCGGTTGACGGGACCCTCCCCGAACCACGCGGTCCCGTACCCCAGCGACTCGATCGTGGCGAGCGCCGAGCGCTCCGCGCCGGCGGGCTGCAGCGCCAGCCCGCCGAGCCAGACACCGACGCGCCCGATGCGCCCGCGCAGCTCGTCCGCCTGCGCCTGTGTGATCGCGCCCATCGCCCGCAAGGTTATTCCGGGCCGGCCGTCACGAGGGCACGCCCCCGCTCACGCGGCCCGCCGGACCGGGTCCGCCGCCAGCCCGCGGCCCTGGGCGAGACCCGCGGCGATCACCTGCTCGCGCCGGGAGCCGTCCATCAGGTTGATGCCCATCGCGGCGGCGCTCGCGCGGTCCGGGTCGACGGTGTCGACGTGGTAGCCGCGATGGCGCATCGCCAGTGCCTCCGCGCCGGCGACGGCTCTCGAGAGCGAGCCGAGGGCGCCGAGCAGCGATGCGCCTGTCGCCCGCATCGAGCCTGTCGGGTTCAGGCACAGCACGGATCCCGCGGCCGTGTCGATCGCGTCCATGTTGGTCGGGCTCCACGCACCGCCGTCGACGTATGTGCGCCCACCGATTCTGACCGGGCTGAACACGCCCGGGATCGCACACGAGGCCTCGACGGCGCTCGCGACGGTGGACGCGGGGGCGCCCGGTGCGCCGAAGACGACGCGGCGGCCGCTGCCCAGGTCGACCGCCGTGATCCTCAGGCGCCCGTCCCAGAGTGCGCCCATCCGCTCGACCATCGCTCCCAGCCCGCCGAGCGACCTGGTGCCCGCAGGCACCCGTCGCAGCGCCGTGCGTCGCAGCAGCGCCCCTCCGGGCTGGGTCGTGTGGAATGCGAGAGAGGCGAGCGACGCGGCGGCTGCGCCGGCGAGCCCGGGTGACCTGCGGGAGGCGCCCGCCGAGGAGCTCGCCCCCTGCGCCTGGGGCTGCTCGGGCAGCGCCCCGAGGCGCGCGCCGGGTGCCACACCGGCTGCGAGCGACGCCGCAACGATCGATCCAGCGGAGGTGCCGAGGTACAGCCCGCAGGCGGTGCTGTCGAAGCGCGCGATCTCGTCGAGCCCAGCGAGCACGGCGCTCATCCACGCCTCCCCGAGGATGCCCCCGCCGCCGAGCACCATCGCATCAGGAGTGCGCATCAGGCCGCCAGGAACTCCTCGGGTCGCTCCGCCGGGGCGTCCGCGAGCCCACGCTCGACGCCGTCAGCGTCGAAGTCCGCCGCATACACGGGTGTCCCCGGCTGCTGGCGCCATGACTCGTCGATCGTCCCGCCGTCGACGGCGTCAAAGCCGAGTTCCTCCACCAGGTCCATCACGGCGGCCTTCGCGCGGGCGTCGTCGCCCGCCACGGGAAGGGCGATACGGCCGGCTGCTCCCTCGGGAGCGCCGTTGCTCATCAGGTGCGCCGCATAGATGTTGTTGAAGGCCTTGATCACCGGATGCCCGATCTGCTGCTCGACCCATCTGCTCTCGGGCAGGCCTTCCTCGATCGGGGCGATGCGACCGTCGCGCTGGCGCGGGTAGTAGTTGCACGTGTCGATGACGACGACGTCCGGGTTCGCCGCGAAGAGATCTCCGGGAAGAGAGGGGAGGTTGCGCATCGGGATCGTGACCACCACGACGTCCGCTTCCCGCGGTATCTCGGACACGCTCCTGGGTGCCGCGCCGGTCTCCTCGGCGAGATCGCCCAGCGTCTCCGGGCCTCTGGAGTTCGCCACGGTGACCTCGTGGCCGAGCGAGGAGAAACGCCTCGCGAGGGTGCCGCCGATGTTGCCGGTGCCGATGATCCCGATCTTCATTACCCGACCACCTTTCATTGGAAGCTGTCCCGTCGCGCCCGGAGCGGATCGATCGAGACAGGATTCCCCGCCGAGGGCTACCGCCAAACCAGGCGCCCCAGGAAGGCTAGTCGCGCACGGCGACCCTCCCGGCGTTTATTGCCCTCCGGTCGCGGGGTAGGTAACCTCAGAGGGGCCTGCTGCAAATCACGGAGGAGAGCGGAGGAACATGAGAGCGAGATCGTTGGCCGCCGGCGTGGCGTCGCTGAGCATCGGACTGGGAGTCCTTCAGGCGGCGCCGGCACTCGCCGGATCAGCCGCGGCACCCGGCCGCGCCGTCATCCAGCGCAGCTCTCCGGCCGCGCGCCCCAGGAACGCAGTCGGAGCGACCGCGCCGTCATCGCAGGTCAGCTTCAACGTGGGCCTCTCGCTCAGCGACCCGGCCGGCGCGGTTGAACTTCAGCGGTCGGTGTCGGACCCATCGAGCCCCGGGTACCGCCGCTACCTGACGCCTGCGCAGTGGGAGAGCCGCTTCTCTCCGGCGCCGTCCTCGGTCGAAGCTGTGACGGCCTGGCTGCGCGCGCAGGGGATCACCGTCGAGGCGGTCACGCCCGACCGGATCACGATCCAGGCGAGCGCGCCGGCCGCGACCGTCGAGCGTGCGTTCGCCACCAGCCTCGGCGAATACCACCGCGCGGGACACGTCCTGCGCCTCGCGAACACGCCGCTCACGGTTCCCGCGAGCATCGCTCCGCTGATCACAGGCATCACGGGCATCGACGAAAACCTCGCAACGCCCACCGCGCTGACCGATGAACCCCGCCGCAGCTCGAGCACCGCCGCGGGCAAGCCGATCCCGCAGCCCGAAGGCTTCCGCAACGGCACGCCCTGCTCCACCTCATACGCACAGAAGCACGACAAGACCGACCCGGCCTACGGCGGCGGCTATCCGGAAACGCCTCCCTACGCGGTCTGCGGCTACACGCCGCCGGCGCTGCAGGGCGCCTACGGACTGAGCTCGCAGATCGCCAGCGGGATCGACGGCAAAGGAGTCACCGTGGCGATCGTCGACGCGTACGCCGCGCCGACGCTGCTCAGCGACGCCCAGCACTACGCGACGCTCAACCAGCCCGGCCAGCCGCTGAAGGGCGGCCAGTTCAGCGAGCTGCTGAGCCCGACGTTCAACCAGATCAGGTCCTGCGAAGCGAGCGGCTGGTTCGGTGAGCAGACGCTCGACATCGAGGCCGTGCACGCGACGGCCCCCGGAGCTCACATCCTGTATGTCGGAGCGAAGAACTGCACTACCGGCCTCTACAACTCCGTGCAGCAGGTCGTCGACGGCCACCGCGCGGACATCATCACCGACTCATGGGGCCAGAACGGCGGCGACGTGCTCGAACCCCCCGAATCCCGCGCGGCGTTCGACAACGTCCTGCTGATGGCGGCGGGGACCGGAATCGGGGTCCAGTTCTCAGCCGGCGACGAAGGCGACGAATTCATCAACTTCGGCAGGTCGGTCACCGGCTATCCGGAGTCCAGCCCATACGTCACCACCGTCGGCGGCACCAGCCTGCAGGTGAGCGCCGCCAACAGACGCGTCGGAGAGGTCGGCTGGTCCACCTCGAAGAGCACGCTCTGCACGCCGACGCTGGCGGAACAGGAATTCCCGGGCTGCACCAGCCCGCTCCTGAACACGTGGCTGCCGCCCTCGCCCGGCAAATACCTGTACGGCGGAGGGGGAGGGACGAGCTTCTCCTACCCGGAGCCCTGGTATCAGGCGGGTGTCGTGCCGGCCGCCCTGGCCGAAAGGAACACGGGAGTGACGGGGATCGCCAACAGGGTCGAGCCCGACATCTCGATGGACGGCGACCCGACCACGGGAATGCTCGTCGGCGAGACGCAGGTGTTCCCGGACGGCACCTACTACGACCAGTACAGGATCGGCGGCACGAGCCTCTCCTCGCCCCTGTTCGCGGGAGTGATGGCCGACGCAGACCAGGCGGCCGGCACACCGCTCGGCTTCGTCAACCCGCGGCTGTACAGGATCGCGGGCTCTGCGAAGTCCGCACGCGCATTCCGCGACATCATCCCCGCCGGCCCGCAGGCCAACGTCCGCGTGGACTACGTCGACGGCGTCGACGCGACCGAAGGAACGCTCACATCGGTCCGCACCCTCGGCTACCTCGGTCCGGAGCGCTTCTGCGAAGAAGAAAAGTGCACCGAACAGCCGGTTTCGCTGAACACGGCGCCGGGGTTCGACTCGATGACGGGGATCGGCACACCCGGCAACGGCCTGATAGCCGCCCTGTCAAAGCCGTAGACGCAACGTCGCCGGCGGCGCGAAGCCGCCGGCTCAGCGCGCGACGACCGTGAAGAAGTCGCGGCTGTAGGGGGACAACAGGCCCCCGGAGATCGCGCCCTCGCCGGGCACGACCGAGACAGCGCGCGGACCGCCCCGGCGGTGCACGTAGAGGAAGCCGTTGACCCATTCGGGGTTGATGTCGAGCTCCACCGCCCGCTGGACGCCCGCACCGCGCAGCGCCCGCACGATCCCGGCGGGGGACAGGCTGGCGCCCGCAGCCCAGACGAGTTCACCGGACGCGGTGATGCCCAGCGCGGAGCGTGCGACATAGGTGAGGCCGAGGTCGGTTGCGCCCCAGCACGCCTCGATGCAGCTTTCCAGGTTGCCTGCGGGGAAGCCATGGTCGATCAGAAGGCCGAGGTTCTGGCGCACGGACACGATCCTCTTGCCGGCCGCCGGCACGCCGCGCCCCCAGGTCCCGATCTGTGTCGTTCCATCCCTGTAGATGACGATCGAGGCGAGCCCCGCGGCGAGCGGTACCGCGGTGCGGCCGTTGTCCATGAACCCGAGCGAGCCGTAGCTGAATTTGAACCCGGAGTTGAAGCCCGCCACCACACGGTGTGCTTCTTCGCCGGCGATCCTGCTCGTGTGGGTCCATCCGCCGCCGCCGGGTTCCGCGGTCCCGGGATGCAGCTCAAGGCGCAGCGCGCGCTGGTCAAAGCGCATCAGCGTTACGCCCGAGCGCCTCGCAGCCCAGGCCGCCGGGCGCCCCGAGAGGGTTGCGGTCACGGTCCACGACGCATGCAGCCGCGGCGCCGAGACGACCGGCGGCGGGGCGGCGGGTGCGCCTGCGGCCGGGGCCGCTGCGGCGAGGAGACTCGCGGCGGCCAGGAAGCCCGCCGCCAGCGCGGAGGGCCGGGGTGACGTCACGGCGCGGAGCACCGCCGCCCCGCGCTGCTCCGGGGACCGGCTGGTGCGAGGGTCTTCGCTGCCGTCATCGGGCGGCATGCTAGGCCAGTCACGTGCTCCGTGCGCCGGCGCTCGACTGCCGTACCGGCGCACGCCGGCATCTTTGGACAGGCGTCCATACCGTGGCGTGCGGGCCGGCGGGAGCATCCTGGTATGGCTCTACAGCCCATGTCCGCGGAGGAACTGGCCGAGTCGCCGACTCTGTTCGCGAGCTTCATGGGCTACATGGACACTCGCTACAAGACCTTCGGTCAGCTGCTCGCCATATACCGCGAGCGCAGCAACTCGCTCGACCCCGCCGAGGATCGCGCGAACGATCTGCGGGTCGAGCGGTTCATGAGCGATATGGAGAGCAGTCGCTGGCGCTCGGATGTCGTGATCCGGATCGGCGTGTTCGATGGCGTCACCGTCGTGATCGACGGCATCCACCGTGGCCTGGCATACCTCGCGTGTGTCGAGAACGGCGTCAGCCCCGACCGGCTGCCCGCTCTGCACGTCAGCTGCTGAAGCGGCTGCGGGCACCAGGCCCGCGTCCTGCTCGCGCGTGCCCGTCTGGAGCTCGCGCCCGCGATCGGGTAGCTTGCGGCTGGGAGCGCAGGCGAGCACGATCAAGGGGGCGAGATGGCGGTCACGACAGCTGGGCTGAGCGAGTCTCACCACCCCGCAGATCAGAGCGACGCGGTCCGGGAGACGACGGTCGGAGGGATCCTGCGGGAGGCGGCGGCGGATTCCCCGGACGTGACGGCTCTGATCGGAGGGCACCCGGATCCGGCCGAGCGCAGGCGCTGGACGTATGCCGAGCTGCTCGCCGACTCCGAGCGCTGCGCCCGTGCGCTGCTGGGACGCTTCGAGCCCGGCGAGCGCGTGGCGGTGTGGGCACCAAACATCCCGGAGTGGGAGATCCTGGAGTTCGGGGCGGCGCTCGCGGGGCTCGTGCTCGTCACCGTCAACCCCGCCTACCAGCCCGGCGAGCTCAAGTACGTTCTCGAGCAGTCCGGCGCCGCGGGCATCTTGCTGCTGCCCGAGTTCCGCGGCAACCGGATGATGCACTCGCTCGAGGGCGTCCGCGGTGAGCTCCCGGCCCTGCGTGAGGCGATCAGCTTCGATGAGTTCGACGCGTTCCTGGACTCTGCGGATCCGGACCTGGCGCTCCCGGACGTGCAGCCGGGAGACGCGGTCCAGATCCAGTACACGTCGGGCACGACGGGCTTCCCGAAGGGCGCCCTGCTGCACCACCGCGGCCTCACGAACAACGCGAGGTTCACGTTCGGCTGCTTCGACCTTCAGAAGGGTGACGTGTACGTGAACCCGTTCCCGCTGTTCCACACGGCGGGCTGCGGCCTCGGCCTGCTGGGCTCGGTCTCGCACCGGCTGACCCACGTCCCGGTGCTGGCATTCGAGCCGGGTCTGATGCTGGATCTAGCCGAGCAGGAGAGGGCGGCGGCGCTCGGGGGAGTGCCGACGGTGCTGATCGCGCTCACCGAGCACCCGAGCTTCGCGACCCGCGACCTCTCATCCGTTCGCGCGGTCCTCTCAGGCGGCGCACTCGTCGCGCCGAACCTCGTGCAGCAGATCGAGGACCGCCTCGGGGTGCGCTTCTCGATCGTGTTCGGCCAGACCGAGTCCTCGCCGACGATCACGCAAGGGCGCCCGCAGGACACCTTCGAGGATCGCTCCACCACGGTCGGGCGGCCACTGCCCCAGACCGAGGTCAAGATCGTCGACCCCCTCGACGGCCGCACGGTCGCATGCGGCGAGGTCGGGGAGCTCTGCACCCGCGGCTACCACGTGATGCTCGGCTACTACGAGATGCCCGAGGCGACGGCGGCCGCGATCGACGGCGAGGGCTGGCTGCACACCGGTGACCTCGCGTCGATGGACGCCCGCGGGCACTGCAGGATCGAGGGCCGGCTCAAGGACATGATCATCCGTGGCGGGGAGAACATCTTCCCGCGCGAGATCGAGCAGCGCCTGTTCACACATCCCGCCGTGGGCGACGTCGCGGTCGTCGGGATCCCGGACGAGCGATGGGGCGAGCAGGTGTGCGCGTTCGTCAGGGCCGCACCGGGAGCCTCGCTCGACAGGGGCGAGCTCGATGCCTACGTGCGCGAGGAGCTCGCCGCGTACAAGGCGCCGCGGATCTGGGTTTTCGTGGAGGACTTTCCGATGACGCCGTCCGGGAAGATCCAGAAGTTCGTGCTGCGCGACAGGCTCGTGGGAGGGGACCTGCGGCCAGTTGACGGACCGGGCTGAGGCGAGCAGCAGGAGGGCGATTGCGGCGATGTCGCCGGGCGCGGTGCGGACTCTGCAAGCGATGTTCGCCGAGCTCAACCGCGGCGGCGTCGACGCGATCTCACCCGCATTCGTCGAGCGCTATTTCGACGCCGATGTCGTGTGGCAGAGCGCGGGCGGCGACGCGCGGCCGTTGCGAGGCCGCGCACAGGTGCTGGAGCAGCTGCGGTCGTGGGGCCTTGCGATGGATGCGTTCCGCAGCGAGCCGGAGGAGATCATCGACGCCGGCGAGCTCATCGTCGCGGTGCACCACGCGCACGGCGTGATGCGCGGGAGCAACGCCGAGCTCGACGTGCGCTACGCGTCGGTCTCACTGGTCAGGGACCGCGTGATCGTCTCCCACCGCCAGTACCGGCGGCTGGAGGAGGCCCTCGCGGCGGCCGCCCAGGACCACTTGCGCCGCGAGCACGGCAGCGGTTAGTGTCGGGCGTGCCGTCAGATCCTGCAATCGCGCCGTTCCAGCCCGGGGGGTATCGACGATGAGCACGCGGACGATGATCGACAGCGATGAGCTGTTCATCGGTGGTGAGTGGGTCAAGCCACGAGGCGCCGGGCGGATTTCTGTGCTCGCCGCCAGCACGGAGGAGCCGATCGGATCGGTGCCGGACGGCAGCGCCGCCGACGTCGACGCGGCCGTCGGCGCGGCGCGGTCCGCGTTCGAGGATCCGGCGGGCTGGTCATCGTGGTCGGTCGAGGATCGCGCGCAGGCGCTGGAACGCCTCGCCGCAGCTCTGGAAAGCCGCAGCGAGGAGACGGCACGCCGCGTCTCGATGCAGAACGGCATGCCGATCGCGCTCGCGCTGCAGGCCGAGGCCGTGTACCCGGCAGCGCTCGCGCAGCTGTACGCGGCGATCATCCGGCAGCTGCCGCTGCAGGAGGATCGCCCGGGGATGCTCGGCGGCACGATCCATGTGATCTCCAAGCCCGTCGGAGTGGTCGGCGCGATAGTCCCGTGGAACTACCCGCAGACCCTCACGATGTTCAAGCTCGCGCCGCTGCTGGCGGCGGGCTGCACGGTCGTGATCAAGCCGAGCCCGGAGACCGTTCTCGACAGCCTGCTGCTCGCCGACGCCGTCATCGAGGCGGGCCTCCCGGCGGGCGTCGTGAACATCGTCCCCGGTGGCCGTGAGGTCGGCGCCTATCTCGTCGAACACCCCGGTGTCGACAAGATCGCGTTCACCGGCTCGAGCGCGTCCGGGCGGCTGATCGCGCGCCGCTGCGGAGAGCTCCTGCGGCCCGTCACGCTCGAGCTCGGAGGCAAGTCCGCCGCGATCGTGCTCGACGACGCGGACCTGTCGCAGGCCACCGAGGCGCTGTTCAGCGCGACGCTTCTGAACAACGGTCAGACGTGCTTCAACTGCACCCGCGTGCTCGCTCCTCGCTCGAGATACGAGGAGGTCGCGGGCGTGTTCGCATCGCTCGCGGAGGCTCTGCAGGTCGGCGACTCGCTTGACCCCGACACCCAGATCGGACCGCTCGCGAGCGACCGGCAGCGCGACCGTGTGGAGGGATACATCGCGAAGGGCCGGGCCGAGGGGGGACGCGTCCTAGCGGGCGGGGGACGCCCCGCGGACCGCGACCAGGGGTGGTTCGTGCAGCCGACGATCTTCGCCGACGTGAGCAACAGCGACACGATCGCGCGCGAGGAGATCTTCGGCCCGGTGCTCGCCGTGATCCCCTATGACGGGGTCGAGCAGGCGGTCGCGATCGCCAACGACTCCGAATTCGGTCTCGGCGGCAGCGTGTGGAGCGCCGACCACGAGCGCGCGGAAGCGGTGGCTCGGAGGGTGCAGACCGGCACGATCGGGATCAACCACTATGCGCTGGATCCCGCGGCGCCGTTCGGCGGCGTCAAGGCGAGCGGGCTCGGGCGCGAGCTCGGGCCGGAGGGCCTGATGGCGTACCTGCAGACGCAGTCGATCTACGAAGCCGCTCCTGCCGCCGCGGCACCCTGACCGGCGCAGCGGCGCTCGGGGGACCTGCCTCCGTCGTGAGCCCTTCGGCGCGGCGCGACCCTCACAGCCCGGCGGCGCCCCGCCGCTATCATCGCGGCCCGGCGGCCACGAGCCCCGCAACCCCCGACGAAGGAGCGCCGCATGCCCTCAACCCACGCCCTGAGCGCCGACGCCACGGGTGGCCCGCTTGCGTCGACGACGATCGAGCGGCGCGAGCTGCGGCCGCACGACGTCGCGATCGACATCCGCTTCTGCGGGATCTGCCACAGCGACATCCACCAGGTCAAGAACGAGTGGGGGAACTCCTCGTTTCCGATGGTCCCGGGCCACGAGATCACCGGCGTCGTGGCGGCGGTCGGATCCGAGGTGAGCAGGTTCTCCGCCGGCGATCGCGTCGGCGTGGGATGCATGGTCGACTCGTGCGGCGAGTGCGAGTTCTGTCTCGAAGGCGAGGAGCAGTTCTGCACCAGGCCCTCCGTCCAGACCTACAACGACCGCGACTACGACGGCGAGCCCACCTTCGGTGGCTACAGCGGCCGGATAGTCGTCAGCGACCGCTTCGTGCTCAGCATCCCGGACGCGCTCGAGCTCGACGAGGCAGCACCGCTGCTGTGCGCGGGAATCACGACCTTCTCGCCGCTGCGGCACTGGCGCGTGGGGCAGGGAACGAAGGTCGCGGTCGTCGGCATGGGCGGCCTCGGACACGTAGCGGTGAAGCTCGCGGCTGCGATGGGAGCGGAGGTGACCGTGCTCAGCCAGTCGCTCGCGAAGCGCGAGGACGGCCTGCGCTTCGGCGCGACGGATTACCACGCCACCTCCGACCGAAGCACCTTCAAGGAGCTGAGGTCGCGCTTTGACTTCATCCTCAACACCGTCTCGGCCAACCTCGACCTCGGCGCCTACCTCTCGCTGCTGCGCCCGAACGGCGTGATGGTCAGCGTCGGCGTCCCGTCCAAGCCCGACATGATCCACGCCTTCGCGCTGATCGCGGGCCGTCGCAGCCTCGCCGGCTCACCGATCGGCGGCATCGCGCAGACACAGGAGATGCTCGACTTCTGCGGGGAGCACGGCGTCGCGCCGCAGATCGAGCTGATCGCCGCCGGCGACGTCAACGACGCATACGGCCGCGTCGAGCGCAGCGAGGTGCGCTACAGGTTCGTGATCGACGTTTCCACGATCGGCAGCTGACCGAGGGCCGGGGGAGCCCCCGTACCGTGCACATGCGCACCGGCCCCACATGTACGCAGGGCCCCGGCTGGGCCCTGCCTGCCTCCAGATGACGCGCGCGCGGTATTCGACGTTGCAGTCCGGGGAGTCGCCCGAGCGCGGCCGCGCGGCCCGCAAGGGCACTCCCAGGTCTTCGCACGGTGAGTGGGCGCCCGCGCGCGACCGGCCCGATCCGGTCAAGACACTCGAGGCCCAGGTGGCCACGCGGGTTCCGGAGCTCGTCCCGATTCGCTACGGCCGGATGCTCGTGTCGCCGTTCACGTTCTACCGGGGCGCGGCGGCCGTGATGGCGGCCGACCTGGCCCGGACCCCGGACTCGGGCATCCCCGTGCAGGCGTGCGGTGACGCGCACATCTCGAACTTCGGTGCCTTCGCGGCACCCGACCGCCGGCTCGTGTTCAGCCCCAACGACTTCGACGAGACGCTGCCCGGTCCGTGGGAGTGGGACGTCAAGCGGATGGCTGCCAGCGCCGAGATCGCCGGCCGCGACGTCGGGCTCCCGGCGGACCGACGTCGCTGGATCGTGACCGAGTGCGTGCGGGAGTACCGGGAGGGCATGCGCCAGTTCGCGAGCGAGAGCCACCTGGCGGTCTGGTATGACCGCCTCACGGCCAGCGAACTGGTCGATCGCTTCGGCGGCAGGCTTCGCGCGAGGGAACGGATCGACTTCGCGGACCCGTTCGAGAAGGCGCGGCGCAAGACGAGCCTGCGGGCGGTGAAGAAGCTCACCGAGCGCGTCGCCGGACGGCTGCGCTTTCGCAGCGTCCCGCCGCTGCTCGTGCCACTGCGCGAGTTGATGGGGGCGAGCGACAGCGGCGAGGAAGAGCGCTATGTGAGCGAGCTGCTCGCGGAGTACGCCGACGGCCTGGACCCGGATCGCCAGTACCTCTTCGGCACGTACCGGTTCGTCGACATGGCCCGCAAGGTCGTCGGCGTCGGGAGCGTCGGGACGCGCGCCTGGGTGTTCCTGCTCGTCGGACGCGACGGCCGGGACCCGCTCGTGCTGCAGGCGAAGGAGGCACAGGCGTCGGTGCTCGAGGCGCACCTCGGGTCCAGCGAGTACCCGAACCACGGCGAGCGGGTCGTGCGCGGACAGCGGATCTCGCAGGCGGCGAGCGACATCTTCCTGAGCTGGCAGCGCAGCGAGGGCCTGGACGGGAACGAGCACGACTTCTACGTGCGTCAGCTGTGGGACTGGAAGGCGTCCGCGGACCCGTCGACGATGTCCGAGGCCGGCCTGCACGCCTACACCCGTGCGTGCGGCTGGTCGCTCGCGCGCATGCACGCCCGCTCGGGTGACCGGCTCGCGATCGCGGCTTACCTGGGCTCCGGTTCGATCTTCGACGAGGCGATCGCCCGCTTCTCGACTGCATATGCCGATCAGAACGAGCTCGATCATCAGCGGCTCGTGAGCGCCGTGGCGCAGGGCAGCATCCAGGCCAGGCAAGGCGTCTGACCGGCCGCTCGCACTCAGTGCCGCGGTGGCGGGCGCGCCCTCACGGAGCCGTGATGCTGCGTGCCGTCGATGGGTCAACGGCTGCGGGACTGAACGTTGAACGACGATGCATTGCTTGTGGTACGTTCGCCCGACAGGCTCGGTATCGAGCCGGGCCGTTAGCCAAAGGGAGGTCGGCATGGCCGACCGGATTCTGTTCATTGGCTGGGGAGCGTCCGTGCGCGGACGCGAGGAGCGCGGACTCGAGGTGTTCAACGAGTCGATCGGGCTCTACGGCCGCATGCAACAGGCGGGCCGGATCGAGAAGTTCGACGTGGTGCTGCTCGGGTCAAACCCCGAGCTCGGCGGATACATCGAGCTGCACGGCTCGGCAGAGCAGCTCACGGCAGCGCGCGAGAGCGAGGAGTTTCGCCGCACGCTTCTGGACGCGAGCCTGATCGTGGATGACCTCCGGATCATCGACGGCTACACCAACGAGGGCATCGCCCGGGAGATGGCGCTCTACCAGGAGAGCATCGCGCGGGTTCCGCAGACCGCGTGAGGAACGGCAGGCCGGCGGGTGCCTTGCCCGGATCCGGGTGAGGCACCGGGCCCTTATGGCCGCGCGCGCCCGGGTCGATACGTATGTATGGCCCGCGATCGGCATGAGCACGCCGTAACCGCTCACATCGACCTGGTATCCGCACGCGACGGGGCTGAGACGGACAGGCTCGCCGCGTCGATGCTGGGGAGCTGCTGGCCGGGCGGAGTCGGCGACCGGACCGAGCTCGCGGCGCTGCAGTGGCTGCGCCGATGGGGCCCGGGTTCGGCTGG
>Ga0209698_10003181_pt1 | contig 18387 bp, 19 predicted proteins | sample LitLauG_LLR_2012_FD_187203 | JGI IMG/M metagenome (GOLD analysis project Ga0209698, IMG submission 187203) | Freshwater sediment microbial communities from Pennsylvania, USA - Little Laurel Run_MetaG_LLR_2012 (SPAdes) (version 2) | ecosystem: Environmental > Aquatic > Freshwater > Creek >...
CCGCAAATGCATCTACATCCGGGACCTGGATGGAAATGGAAATGGGTGAGTGCCCCAGCGTCTCGGCGCTGAAGCGGCCTCCCTCGGGCCATTCGCCGGCCACATCGATGGCGGAATCGCCGATCATCAGCTCGGCGTGCGGGATGCTCTCGCCAACCTGGAAACGGAACGTCTCTTTCGCGCCGAAGGCACGCTGGTAAAACTCAATGGCCTTGGCAGGATCTCGGAACGCTAACCTTGGTGATGCGGTAATGCGAACGGCTTTGATTGGCTCAGCAGCAACAGTAGACATGCGATTTCTCCCTAATTCAGATTTCAATCGTGCCTTGAAACTCCCTCGCGGCAGATTGCGCAATTCAGCCGCGATGCGCACGAGCGGTTCAATCTCAGCGTCTACCTTGCTCAGCTTGCCGTCGGTCCGAGCCAGCATCAGATCGACAGCCTTGTTGACCTGCTCGATCTTCTTCTGGCCGCCATTTCCAGGATGTAGAGAGCGCTTAGGCATCGGCACCCTCCATGCGCGCCCGCAAACTACTCAGAGCGCGAAACTGTAGCTGCTTCACTGCCCCCTCGGTCTTGCGAATCTGCTGCGCTACTTCCTTGATACTTTTCTGTTGCACAAACCGCAGCACCACCACCCGCCGCTGCTCGTCCGGCAAAGTGTCGACCAGTCGGTACAACGTGGCCCGCCGCTCGACCTCTTCAATCTCTACCGGACCGACTTGAGCCGACTCGATATGCCCGGAATCGTCGGCCACTTCGCGCCCCGACCGCTGCCACCGGTCGGAAATCAAATTCGCCGCAATCCGGAACAACCACGCCGCGAACGGAATCCCCCGCCACTCAAACCGCTTCAGGTTGGCCAGCGCCTGATGAAACACATCCGCGGTCAGATCCTCCGCTTCGGCCCGGTTTCCCACCCGCCGGACGGCGTAGGCATACACACGCTCGAAGTTGATTTCATAAAGATCGGCAAAGCGAGCGGGGTCCTTCTGCGCAGCTTCGATCAGAAGCCGCTCGTCCGCTTCTTTCTTCAGAGCCTTCACGAATTCTCCGCGGTTTGGTCCTACGCTGGGATAACAGACGGAAAGGAGAAAAAGTTACGCAACAAAACGGGCCCTATTCTGAAACCGATTTAGCCGAGTAATACAGATCTTCCAGTGCGGTTTGCACTTTCCTCGAGACCGCCTCCAGATCCCGCATGGTGAGCCCCGTCGTAGAGATCGGCTCTCCGACCCTCATTTCCACCGGACGGCACTTGATGTGATACGTATTCATGGACAGCAGCTCATAGGTTCCGACCAGAGCCACCGGGACGATATCCACCTGCGCCTTGATGGCCAGAAAAAACGCGCCGGGCAAAAACGGTTTGATGTTGCCGTCGGGCGTGCGCCCCCCCTCGGGAAAAATCACCAGGGGCAGCCCCTCCCTAAGGCCTTTCAACGCGGCCCGAATGCTGCTGATCGACCGCGACGGATTCTGCTGGTCGATACAAACCTGCCCGGACCGTTTCAGTTGCCAGCCTATGACCGGATACGACAGCAGTTCTTTCTTGAACGCGATGCGGAAATGAAACGGCAGATTGACGTAGAGAACGGGAATATCGAGCGCGGAAGCGTGATTCACCGCGTAAACGTGCGGCTTCGAGGTGTCAATCTTCTCGAGGCCCGTGACTTTCACGGGCGAGAAGATCGTCTTCATGATCAGCCACGACCACGCGTGCGAAAACCAGTGCAGCCGCCGCCCGTGGCGGTCGAATAGCCCGCCAGGCAGCGCGAGCAGTCCCATGGCCACCGTGTACAGCCAAATTAGCGGGTCAAGAATGAAGTACGACCGCAAGCGGCTGAGCCAGCCGTATTCCAGCCCAGGAATCGCATGCGGACTTCGCCGCTCAGAAGCGATAGGAGCAACGGCCGAGGCCGCCTCCGGTACCTGATCCTCGACTTGACCGCTGCCCACCTGATCGACCGATGAATTCACTTCCTGCACACTTCCATTCTAGGGGAAAAACGGTGCCCAGGTGCCCTAGGCCCGGACGCCGAGATGCCGCATTGCTTCCCCTACCAGATAGATTGAACCCGTCACCACAATGGCGGTCTCAGGTGCCGCGGCAGCGCAAGCACGCTCCAGCGCCGGGCCGACGTCGGCAATCAGGGCAATTTCCGCGCCGGTGCGGCTAGCTGCCGCTTGAATCTCTTCCGGCGACGCTGACCTTGGATTCTCCGGCCGAGTAGCGATGACTCCCTGCGCCAGCGGGAACAGAATCTCCGCCATCTCTGAGATTGCCTTATCGCGCATCGCTCCGAAAACAAAAATCAGCGGACGGTCGTCATATCGCTCCGAAAGGGCACTGCGCAGGGCCCACGCCCCCGCCGGATTGTGCGCCACATCGAGCACTATCTCGGGCCAACTCGCCCGCGCCGGCATCACCTGAAATCTCCCTGGCCAGTGGGTCTCGCGAATGCCGTGTTCAATCGATTCGGCGGTAATGCCACGCAGCCCTTTCCTGGCAAGTTCCTCCGCAGCGGTCACGGCCAGAGCCACGTTTCGCAACTGATGTCTTCCGACCAGCGGCGTCTCCACCAGGATTTGCGTCCCCAGAACCTCCAGCGGATAGCGATACCGGGACCCGCTACCAGGGACTCGGTACTCGGCGCTCCCCGGCGATACCGGCGGCACATACTGCACCGCGCTCACGCCGCGCGCTCCCAAGTCAAGAATCGTATTGCCGATCACGTCGTTGGCCTCCGGCTGTTGCGGCAGCGTCACCACCACCCCACGAGGCCGGATGATTCCGACTTTTTCCCGAGCAATTTCGCCGACTGTATTCCCCAGGAACTTCTGGTGATCGAGCGAGATGTCAGTAATCACGCTGACCAGCGGCTCGACGACGTTGGTCGCGTCCAGCCGACCGCCCATTCCCACTTCCAATACAGCGATGTCGACCCGTTCGCGCGCAAAGTGGGCAAACGCAATCGCCGTCATCATTTCGAAGAAGCTCGGATGCCAGGGCAACTCCGCCCGTTCAACAAGTTCCTCGGCAACGCGATCCACTTCGCCATGCAGTCCGGCAAAGGCATCGTCGCCGATCTCTTCGCCGTTGATCCGAATGCGCTCGTTGATCCGCATCAGGTGTGGCGAGGTATAGAGTCCCGTCTTCAGGCCAGAGGCCCTGAGGATGGCCGCCATGGTCGCCGCCGTCGACCCCTTGCCGTTCGTTCCAGCGATCAGCACGCTCGGAAACATCCGCTCGGGGTGATTCATTGCCCGCAGCAATACGCGCATGTGCGCCAGGTCGAACTTGTGCGACGGCGTCTGCGCCAGCTCGTGCCCCAGCGCAAACATGCTCGCCACCGCGGTTTCGTAGGACATAAGAACGCTTGCAGCTCCTAGCTGCTAGCTCCTAGCTTACCAACATCGCTCGTGGTGTTCGAACTCCTTGCGAAGATGAAGAGAAGAGGAATGAGGCGCCGAGACCGAATGTCTTGATACGCCGCCTCAAATCAGTGGGGACCAAGCTAGAAGCGTAGGAGCTAGAAGCTTTCTACGCCGCCATGAAATCCAGCGCCCGCCCAATATAAGGCTTGAGCTGCTTGCGGGGAACGACGGCATCGAGCATGCCGTGTTGGAGGAGAAATTCGCTGCGCTGGAAACCGGGCGGCAGCTTCTGCCGAATCGTCTGCTCGATGACGCGCGGCCCAGCAAAGCCAATCAGGGCTCCCGGTTCGGCAATGTTCAGATCGCCAAGCATGGCGAAGGACGCGGTGACGCCGCCGGTGGTCGGGTCCGTCAGCAACGAGATGTAGGGCACCTTCGCCTCATCCAGCCGCGCGAGCGCTGCAGAAATCTTCGCCAGTTGCATCAGGCTGATGACGCCTTCCATCATGCGAGCCCCGCCCGAAGCCGAGACAATGATCAGCGGAGTGCGCGTATCCGTCGACCGCTCGATCGCCCGTGCAATGGCCTCACCCACAACCGCACCCATGCTCCCACCGATAAACGCGTACTCCATCACGCTGGCGATCACGGGCCGCCCCAGCAACTTCCCGTGGGCATTGATGATCGCATCCTCCAGCCCTGTGTCCTTCTTGGCTTGCCGGAGTCGCGACGAGTAGGGTTTCAGATCCACAAACTTCAGCGGATCCGTCGAGGCCAGGTTCCCGTCGAAGGTCTCGTATTGATTGTCGTCGAGCAATTGCGCCAGGCGGGTCCGCGCGTCAATCCGGAAGTGCTTGTCGCACTTCGGGCAGACGTTCATGTTTTCTTCGAGATCCTTCTTCCAGATAATCTGCCGGCAGTTCTCACACTTCACCCACAGGCCTTCGGTGCGAACTTTCTTCTCGCCCGAGGTATCCAGCTCGCCGGATTCGCGCTTAAACCAAGCCATAGATGAGTCCCGAGTCCTGAGTCGCGAGTCGCGAGCAAAGGCCAAAAGGGCCGGGGCCTTTGCTCGCGACTCACGACTCGGGACTCAGGACTAGCTTCAGTATTCGATTCCCCTCTGTGCCATCACGCCTTTTTCGTAGGCATGCTTGACCTGCCGCATCTCGGTAACGGTATCGGCGGCGTCGACGATTGCGGGGTGCGCATTGCGGCCCGTCAAGATGACGTGGACCATCTCCGGCTTTCTCTTGAGGCTCTCGACCACCTTGGCCGGATCCAGCATGCCATAGCTGATGGCGTAGTTAATCTCATCGAGAATCACCAGATCCCACTGCCCCGACTGAATCGCCCGATCCGCTTCCGCCCAGGCCTCTTGCACCATCCGCACATCTTCCGGGTCCGGCTTCTCCGCACCCACCTTCACGAAGCCGCGGCCCATCTGCTTCATGACAAACTTGTCGCCAAAGGCCTGGACCGCGTCGAGCTCGCCATAGTGCCACGAGCCTTTCAGGAACTGCAGCATCAGAACGCGCATTCCCTGGCCCACCGCGCGGAGGGCCGTCCCCATCGCGGCTGTGGTCTTGCCCTTGCCTGGGCCGGTGTTTACGATGATAAGGCCACGACGGATATCAACCATGCCGGAATCGACGTCTGATTCTACTAGAACCGAAGCGCGGCGTCCCTTTCCGATACCACCCCAGGATCAATATGAGACGCTCAGCGATAAGGAAGAGCTGGACAAATAAATCGCAACGAATCATCCCCTTGCTCAGTCATAACGTTGGTTAACAATTTTGTCGGAAGTTGTGGCATGCTTGACCACATCGCCTTAGGGAATCTTGCCGGTATCGAACTTTTCCGCGGAACTGTTGCATCCAATGTTGCGTAACTCGGTCAGGCGGATCTCTGTCCCCTCGCTCACCGCGGAGGTCTCATGGTGATCAACAAGTGTTTCGTGTTCTTGTTGGCCGCGCTCGTGGCAACGCCAGCTTTTGCCGGTCAGCACGTAGCCGTTCACCCCAGACCCACGGATTCAGGAGACCAGGTGGCGATTCGGGAGATCGTCGACATGGAGCGGCAGGCGAAGGAGGCCAGCCTGCACCGCGACGCTGATTTCTCCCAGAGAACTCTCGCCGAAGACTACGTTGCGATCACTCCACTGGGCCAGGTGACGACAAAGCAGGACACGCTATCGGCGCGCAAGAGCGGCCAGCTTCGCTACGACACGATCAACGTCACGGATATGGTGATTCGCGTCTATGGCGACACCGCGGTCGTCACTGCTCGGGCCGATGTGAAGGGCCATCAGCTTGGTGAAGACTTCAGCGGCCCTTATCGCTACACGCGTGTGTGGGTGCGCCGCAGTGGCCGTTGGCAGACTGTCAGTTACCAGGCTACCGTTACTCAATAGGCAGGAACTTCAGCTTGTGATTTCGAGGACATGCCAGAGTTGTACGCAACACCAACCCGGAAACATGTTTTCCTGATTCCACCTAGTTCCAAGCAAACCTCAGAATGTCGTCTCGAGAGGCTGACCGGATGATCTCGAATCGAAACCTGCCAGTTTCCGCCGGCTCCCATGTGAAACTTCTGATCTCCTGGTTTCTGTTCTCGGTCGCATTCGCCTGCCTCTCGGCCGCCCAGGACCGGCTCTGTCCCGATAAGAGAACCCAGATCGAAGCCGCTGTGTCGAAGTTCATGGCATCGACTCACGTGCCTGGCCTCTCCGTTGCGATCGTCGAAAACGGAGAATACGAGTGGTCTGCTGGTTTCGGTTTTGCCGACGCGGAGAACAATGCGCCTGCGAATGAACACACGCTCTTCCGCCTGGCGTCGATCTCTAAGCCGCTGACGGCCACCGCTGCAATGCAACTCTGGGAGAAAGGCGTCCTCGACTTAGACGCTCCTGTGCAGAAGTACTGTCCGGCATTTCCTCAGAAACCATGGCCCATCAGCACACGCCAAGTGATGGGACACCTAGCCGGCATTCGCCACTACAAATCAGAGTCGCAGGACGATCCCGAGATCGGCAATACAAAGCACTTCGACAACCCAATTCAGGCTGGCCTCGACTTTTTCAAGAAAGACCCTTTGGTTTCAGAGCCCGGCAGTTCCACTACTCCACCCACGGCTACACACTGGTGGGGTGCGTAATCGAAGGCGCATCCGGCGCAAAATACACGGACCTCATGCGGCAGACCGTGTTCGTTCCCGCCGGCATGCAGCACACACAAGCAGACGATCGCTTCGCGATCATCCCCTATCGCACACGCTTCTATCATAAGACCGAGTCAGGCGCGGTCGAGAATGCCGATTTCCTTGACTCCACATACAAGATTCCGGGCGGCGGGTGGCTATCCTCGGCCGAAGACATGGCGTGCTTCGAAGAGGCTATTCTCAATGACAAACTGATCAAGCGTGCGACTCGTGACCTGATGTGGACAGCGCTTAAGCCTTCCGACGGCTCCAAGGACGCCTACGGCCTCGGCTGGGGCACCTGGGACGAAGGTGGCATCGCTGCCGTCGGGCACACCGGGGGCCAGCAGGGGACCAGCACAGCGTTCGTGATTGCTCCGGCAAAGCGCGCCGGTGTTGTGGTTCTTACCAACATGGACGACACCAGTCCAAACGTTCTGGCTGTGGAGATTCTAAGAGTGCTGGTTGGATCAACAGCGAAATCGGAAATGAAGTAGCGACCGCTTCGTTTTCAATCAACAACCAGAAATCAACAATGCTCCTCAGTGTCCGGAGTGATACGGATGCCCCTTCAAGATGGTGAATGCCCGGTACACCTGCTCCAGTAGAACCACTCGAGCCAGCTCATGAGCCAACGTCATCTTGCCCAGTGAAATCACCTGCTGAGCAGCAGCTCTGGCTTGGTCGCTGAAACCATCCGCTCCTCCGATGGCAAAGACGAGCGGCAGCGGATTACGGTCCTGGTAGTCTCCCAAAAGCATCGCGAACTGCTCGGAAGAAAACTCCTTACCCCGCGAATCCATTAAAATCAGGCTAGACTTCGCCGCGCTTTTCGATGCCCCGGTGCGGCCGGCGATGGCAAGCACCGCCGCTTCGCCTCGAACAGGGATCCCTTCAACCTCTACATAGCGTGATATCCGCTTGAGGTACTCCGCCGTCAACGCTTGAATCGCCGGCTCCTTCGTCTTCCCGATCCATGCGATTTTGATCTTCACGGCGATTGGGTTCCCTCATTTCCTTCCCGATGCAAGTACGACGGACGCCCCAAACGCGACCCTTTCACCGTCATAATATCGCCGAACCGACTCATGCACTTCGGCGTGCACCTGCGGCCACTTTGCCGACGGCACTCTTTCGAGCATAGGGCGGAATGGGACGGAAACTGCTTGAACTTGCTGCCAAACTTCCTCCACCGAGCCGGGCCACGACCAGGGTAGCGTCTTCACTTCTTCCTCGACATCAACGTAGCCCGCGCTCCGCAGAACTGCCGACAAGCTTCCGGGATTCGCAAACCGGAATGGATCGGGACCGCCCGGCTGCAACAACGGCCCGCCCGCATGTTTATGCGCCACGCCGATCATGCTCTCCCAGTAAGGCTGGTCGAACGATCCCCAGGCCAGAAAGGACGCCCGCGCGCCCGGCCGCAAAACGCGCCACAGTTCGCGGAAAGCCAGGCCCGGATCGCGGAAAAACATTACGCCAAAGCGAGACGTAGCCAGGTCGAAGCTGTCGTCGGGAAAGGGCAGGCTATGAGCATCAGCCGCCCGCGTAGTGAAGTTGTTAAGCCCACGGGCTTGCGCCCGCTGCGTCGCGATCTCCAGTAATTCCGCACTCAAATCCAGCGCGGTCACCTGTCCCTGGCCTCCCACGCGAAGCGCCAGGCTGATGGCAGGCTCGCCAGTTCCACTGGCTAAATCCAGCACCTGCATTCCCGGGGCCGGCCGCGCATATTCCACCAGCGCATCGGTCACTGGCTGTCCCATGGCCGCTGACTTAGCTTTCCACTTCTCAGCGGCAACCAGCCGGTACTGGGATCCCCAGCACGGTTCGGAGTCTGGCTTCGATGTCATGGAGACCTTCGAGACACAGAGAAATATCTATGCAGTCTTTCGCTTCCTCTTTTTCGGAGTGGACGATGCGGCACTCGTCTTGGGCTTCCTCGCCACCGTCTTCAGATCCGCCGGCTGCAGGCGTTTGGCCGACTTCCACAGCCGCTCCAGATCATAGAACTTCCGCGCCTTCTCGGAAAAGACGTGGACCACGAAGTCGACGTAATCAACCAGCACCCACTCGGCCTGGTTGTAACCCTCGACGTGCGTCGGGCGCAAGCCCGTGGCTTTCAGGCGAAACTCCACTTCGTCGGCGATGGCCTGAATCTGCCGCGGATTGGTCCCACTGCACAGCACGAAGTAGTCGGTAAAGGCTCCCGACCCTTTTTCCATTTCGAGGATGCTGAGTTCTTCGCCCTTTTTTTCGAGGCAGGCTTGAATGGCGGCGGCAACTTGCTTTTTCAGTTCGATCTTCTTCATTCGATGGTTGGGAATTCGTGGTTAGTCGTTCGGCCCAAGTCGTTATGCGACTTCCATTGTAACCGACCGTCTACTCTCTCGGTCTATTTAGAGCAAGCCCTTCGCGACCGGCTCTTCCTGAGCAGTAAGCCGATATGGCGATTAATACGCCACAGCGGTCCGATGTAGTAATCTCGAACGAATAAATATGGGTTAAGAATTGCTGGTTCGCTTCCGCAGGAGAGGTAAGAAACTTAGCTCCTCACCTCCGTGTGGTGGCGGTGGGCCACATTCGGATTCGGAGGATAATCCTCTGACCTTGCAGTGCTTAAGACAGCGCATTTTGGGAAGCAGAAGAGTCACGCCCTTCTATTCATCGGCACTCCTTTTGTTGGTCTCGCCCACCTGGGCTAGCCCGGCTCCGCAGACTCCGCATCCGGTCATTACCGACATATCTGTCGCTGAACAAGCTCATGGCATCGATGTAGAAGTAACGTTCAGCAAAGTTGTGCACGCTGAGGTGAGTACGGTCGAGCACCCGAACCGCCTGGTGTTCGATTTTCCAGGATGTGAGCTGGCTCGGCTGGGTCAGCGTCTGGTGGTGAATCGCGGACCCGTCCTCGCGGTTAGGGCTGCTGCATTCAGCGTCGCGCCACTGGTCGCACGGGTCGTCATTGATCTCGAGTCCTTTCCGGATCACGAAGAGTCGTATACCGAAAACCGGCTTGTCATCCACCTCAGCTCAACCGGGGGCGCCCGGGATTCCGCTCCGGGCCGCGGTGAAAACAAGGGCCCGGCTGACGGTCAACCAGTTGACTCTGGACCAGATCGCACAGCGCACAACCCCCCGGATGGTGCGCTGCACGGGCTAGGCGCGCAGCCACCAACTGTGGGTACACCCAGGGCGACGATCCAGGTCACCGCTTATACCCTTCTTGCCAAGGCACGTGCTTTGACCGTCTCCGACCTGGAGCCGCTGGAAGCCAAGGCACAAGCCGGCGATCCCGAGTCGGAAACCACTCTGGGGCTCGCGTACCATGCCGGGACATTGGTGAAGCAGGACGACGCGGAAGCGCGTCGCCTGCTGCAGAGCGCAGCGAATCGCGGCTTTATGGCAGCGGAGCAAGCCATGGGGATATTCAGTCAATCTGGCTTTGGAATGCCGCCCGATAAGGATCAGGCGGTCATTTGGTATACGAAGGCAGCGCAAGACGGATCGAGCGATGCGGCGACCAGCGTGGCCCTGATGTACTCCACCGGCGACGGAATCCAAAAGGACGAAGCCAAGGCGGTGGCATGGTTTCGCCGTGCAGCTGAGGCGGGCGACGCGACCGCAGAGTTGAACCTTTTTGCCCTATATCGGCGTGGTGAAGGAGTGCCGCGGGATGATGCGCAAGCGGTCTTCTGGCTCACCAAAGCCGCCGCCCAGGGCCTGCTTCCAGGGATGCTTGAACTGGCGCGGTGGGAGATGGAGCCGGAGCACGGCCGCAATGTCGACGCGGCCACCGGCTGGTTTAAGAAAGCCGCCGATCTCGGTGATGCATCGGCGCAAGCCACCCTTGGGGATATTTTCGTAGATCAAAAGCTCGGCCGCTTGGACTATGGCCAGGCGGTTCTCTGGTACCAAAGGGCGGCCGACCAAGGGCTGCGAGAGGGACAATTTGGATTGGGATCACGCTACTTGCTTGGGCAAGGAGTTGCCCAGGATCTGGAGGAAGCCAAACGTTGGCTAACCCCGGCGGCAGACCAGGGCCATCCATATGCCCAATTGTTGCTGGCGAATATGTTCGAGGCGGGACAAGGCGGGCCAGTGGATGTAGCTGCAGCGAAAAAATACTATGAACCGGCCGCGAACTATGGTGTCGCCCAAGCGCAATACCACCTCGGGCTCTTGCTGGCTAGAGACCGCAGCAGTGAGAGCAGTCTTGTGTCTGCCTACAAGTGGTTGGTTCTTGCCCAGGACTCGGTGAAGGAGGGCGCCGCTCCCGCGGAAGAGCTTCGGAAACGGCTCACGCCCCCTGAGTTGACCCAAGCCGAGCGAGAGATTGACGACTGGCGCACGGCGCAGCTTGCGCGCCATTCGAATCGCTGACTTGCCGCTGATCGACCAACTTATTTGTACAATCCCATCTTCCGAATGTACTCCGCTACCGCCGCGTCCAGGAACCGCCCCAGCGGCTTGCCCGCAGCCGCAGCCGAGCGGATCGCCGTGGCCGATGCGGGCTGATGCAGGTCGCCCAGAAAATGAATGGTCGCTCCCGGCAGCACCAGGTCTCCCACAGCTCGCTGTTTATGAAATGGCCGGGTCACCTCCGGCCGCGGACGCAGGCTTTCCGGCAGCGCGTTCGCGACATCCGCCAGCGAATATCCCGGTCGGCTGGCCACCACAAACTCACACTCGCGAAACAGCGCTTCCGCCTGGTGCCATTTCGCAATATCCGCGAATGCGTCCATCCCAACCAGCAGGAATAGCTTGTCGCTGGCCTTAAACTTCTGCTTCAGCCGCCTCACCGTGTCGATCGTGTAATTTGGCTTGTCCGGGCGGGGCTTTCCGCCGCTCCCATCCTCCGGCGGCGCCTCCAGCAGCGAAGGCACGAACGCCTTCTCCGCGGCCGTGGCCAAAACCAGCATGGCAAAACGATGAAGGAACGGCGAAAGCGGCTGCCGCTGCTTGTGCGGCGGGACGTTCGCCGGCACGAAGTGAACGCGATGGAGTTTGTACTGCTCCATTGCCGCCCGAGCCAATGCCAGGTGCCCGCGATGGACCGGATCGAACGTCCCGCCAAATAGGCCGATGTTCATGCCACAAGGATGACGAAGGAGTCCCGGCTAGTCTCCCGATTTAGGGCTCCGGATGCAAGCTCGAACTGCGTCCAAATGCCCGAACGGCCATTGTCCCGAAGGCCAGCGAACCAAGTCGGTTAACGTTCACGCCGTTCGGTAAAGCGAAATGAACTCCTGTAACTAACCATGTTTCCCTTTTTGGTACTAGCATAGTGCCATGCGAGTAAGCCTCCCCCTACTTCGCATCCCGCCGTCGCGTGCGCCAATTCTGCGCTATGGCGTTGCCGTGCTGAGTACGGCACTCGCCCTGATCCCGACGGTGCTGCTGGCGGACGTCTCTGAAAGCCGCCTCGCCCTGTTTGGCGTGGCGGTTATGGTGAGCGCCTGGTACGGCGGTTGGAAGCCCGGAGTCGTCGCCACTGCGTTCGCGCTTACCGTCAGCGCCTACTTCTCGCTCGCCGGAGAGCACACCTCGGCTCAGTTACAAACAGCCATCATCCGTCTGTCCCTTTTCTTTTTCATCGCGATGGCCATCTGCTGGCTCAACGCGGCGTTGCGGTCTGTGCAAGAGACCCTGCGCCGCTCGGAGCTGAATTTCCGTTCGCTGGTCACCAACGCCCCCTATGGCATCTGCCGGTGTGACGCCACGGGTAAGATTCTCGATGCGAACCCCGCGTTCCTCGAATTGCTTGGCTACCCGTCTACCGCGGAGTTGATCGGCCAGCACATTTATGACCTCTACGGCGATACGGACCAGTGGTTCTTTCTCGCCGACTCTCTTCGCGCTGCGGAGCCCTTCAAGGGGCTGACCGCAGAATGGAAGAGGAAGGACGGCACGCCCACCGGCGTTCGCGTCTCTGGCCGCTCGGTGACCAATGGCCGCGACGGTGATGTGGTATTCGAGCTCTTTGCTGAAGACATCACCGAGCGCCGCGCCCTGGAACAGCAGCTTCGCCAGTCTCAAAAAATGGAAGCCGTGGGCCGCCTGGCTGGCGGCATCGCACACGACTTCAACAACCTCCTGATGGTAATCTCCGGTTACTCGGAATTCCTCCTCGAACGTCTCGGCTCCGACCCGAGCCTGCGCAATCCTGCCCAGGAGATCGCCGGCGCCGCCGACCGCGCATCCTCGCTTACCCGCCAACTCCTCGCTTTCAGCCGCAAGCAGATGCTCGCCCCCAAAATGGTCAACCTGAACAGCATCGTCACCGAAAACCTCAAAATGCTGACCCGCATGATCGGGGAAGACATCGACCTGGTGATGGTTCCAACCACGAATCTGTGGCCGGTGCGCGCCGACTCCGGCCAGATCGAGCAGGTCATCATGAACCTTGCCGTCAATGCCCGGGACGCCATGCCGTCAGGCGGAAAGCTCACCCTCGAGACGTCGAACGTCTCGCTCGACGAAGACTACGCCCGCTTTCACGCCCCGCTCCGCCCCGGGGATTACGTGACGATCGCCATTAGCGATACCGGCGTCGGTATGGACACGGAAACTCAGTCCCATATCTTCGAACCTTTCTTCACCACCAAGGGACCGAAGGGAACCGGCCTCGGGCTGTCGACCGTCTACGGCATCATCAAGCAGAGCGGCGGCTACATCTGGGTGTTCAGCGAGGTGGGGAAAGGGACAACGTTCAAGATCTACTTGCCGCGGGTGGCGGCGACAGGAGAGTTGGCGATAGCGCAGGTCGCCGCGCAGGACGAAACGCGCGCAGTCGAACCAGGCACGGAAACGATTCTGGTGGTCGAAGACGAGGCCAACCTGCGCTACCTCGCCCGCCAGTACCTCGAAAAGCAAGGCTACAGAGTGATCGAAGCCGCTGACGGCGCCGTTGCGATGCAGATCGCTGTCGCTCATGAAGGCGTGATCCACCTGCTTCTGACCGACGTCATCATGCCCGGCATGAACGGCCGTGAACTAGCCCAGCGCATCTCTGAGATTCGCCCCAACGTGAAAGTCCTGTATATGTCCGGATACACGGAAAACGTGGTCGGACACAACGGCATGCTGGACGCGGGCGTTCGCCTGCTCCAGAAGCCCTTCAACCTTCGCGACCTGAAGAGCAAAGTGCGCGAAGTCCTCGATACCAGCTCAACTCCTCCGGAGGTTGCGATGTCCATGCAGTCTGGCTCACCACGCCAAAGCATGCGTGTGCGAGAAGTCCCAGCCACGCGCGCACAACGATTCCAACTTCACTTGCCACTGCGCTATCGCCGAGTCGGCGAAAGCAATTGGCGCGAAGGCACGACGGAAAATATCAGCCGTTCCGGAATGCTCTTCAAAACCGAGGAAGTGCTGCAGCCCAGCTCACAACTGGAAATCAACCTTGTCCTCCCGGCCGAAATCGCCGGCCTATCGGCCACCGAAGTCGTGTGCCGCGGAGAAGTGGTGCGTTCGATCGCACCTCAGGGAGGAACGGTGAGCCCGGCGCTGGCCGCGCGGATTCTCCAGTATCACTTTCAGCACGGCCCGCTTCCCAGAGCGTGAGGTGCTCATCGGTTTTGTGGTGGTAGAGCGCAGAAAAAGAGGCGGCCTTATCGGGGCCGCCTTTGGTCTTCTTAGCGAACTTTGCGAATCCTTAGCGCTTTTTGCGGTTAAACTTTTTGTGTCGCGGCTTCCTGCGAGCTTCGCTCGCGAAGCGCCTCAACCTCTTCGGCGATCGCGTACTTCAACTCCTCGATTCCTTTTCCGGTTACGGCCGATATTTCGTAGAGGTTCAGCTTGCGCTTTTTGCAATAGCGTTTTAGCTTGGCGAGCTTGTCTTTGTTTGCCACGTCAATCTTTGACGCGACCATGATCATCGGCTTCTCTTCCAGGTGCGCCCCGAAGCTGCCCAGTTCGCCGATGATTACCTCCACATCTTTGGTTACGTTTTCCCGCCCGCTACTGTCGGAAACATCCACCAGGTGCACCAGCAGCCGCGTGCGTTCGATGTGCCGCAGAAACTGCGTGCCCAGCCCGGCTCCGGTATGCGCGCCCTCGATCAGGCCGGGAATATCGGCTACCACGAAGCTAACTTCATTTTTGGCATCGCCGACCGCGACCACGCCCAGGTTCGGTTCCAACGTGGTGAACGGATAATCCGCGATCTTCGGCCGGGCCGCGGAAATGCGCGAGATCAGCGTGGACTTGCCCACGTTGGGATATCCGACGAGCCCCACATCCGCGAGCAGCTTCAGTTCCAGCCGGTACAGACGCTCTTCCCCGGGCCTCCCTGGTTCGTGCTCGCGCGGAGCCTGGTGCACCGACGTGGCAAAGCGCGCATTCCCGCGCCCGCCACGGCCTCCGCGGGCAATCACAATCTGCTGATCGGCCTGCGAAAAATCGAGAACCTTCTCTCCGGTTTCGTCGTCGTAGACGATCGTTCCCACCGGAACCTTCAGCACCACGTTCCCGCCTTCCCGTCCGGTTTTGTTTGAGCCCTCGCCGTGACGTCCGCGCTCGGCCTTGTATTCGGGATTGAAACGGAAATGCACCAGCGTATTGTGACGCTCGCTCGACTCCATGATGACGTCGCCGCCGTTGCCGCCGTCGCCACCTGACGGGCCGCCACGCGGTACGAATTTTTCGCGCCGGAAAGCCATGCAGCCGTTCCCGCCGTCTCCGGCCTTCACCCGAATTTTGGCCTCATCAATGAACATGAATCGACAGAACTGGATCGACAAAACTGGATCGACAAAAAAGCCTCGACCCGAAGGCGAGGCTGTGTGGTGCGGGCCTGCCCCGAGCGAAAAAGGGATTCTACCCGCGAACCGTCCTGCAAACAGATGCTCTACTTCGCTTCGACCGGCTCCACCATCACGAACTTACCCATCGAGCCTTTGTTCAGGAACTTGATGCGGCCCGTGATTTTGGCAAAGAGCGTGTCGTCTTTGCCGCGACCCACGTTCAGCCCCGGTTTCACGCGGGTCCCGCGCTGCCGGACAATGATGGTACCACCGGGCACGACCTGCCCGCCGAATGCCTTAAACCCCAGCCGCTGTGAATTGGAATCGCGGCCGTTTCGTGAAGTGCCTTGCCCTTTTTTATGTGCCATAAGATTTCCTTCGTAATGTAGCGCCGGCGTCCGGCCGGCTGTCGCGAGAGCGTGCCCGGAACTTGTCGAAGGGCATTTTGCCCTCGCGAGTCACAAGTTACTTCTTCTTGCTCGCCGGCTTCTTAGCCGCCTTCTTAGGCGCGGCAGCCTTTTTCTTGGCCGAACCCTTCGCGGCTTTCGCTTCCGCAGTCTCCCCCTCTTTCACTTTCTTGGGCTTCGCTTCCTTCTTCGGCAACTCGGGAGCCTTGAAGCTCTGCCCACCGGCGGCGATCTCGGTAATGCGCACGGCGGTAAATGCCTGCCGGTGCCCGCGCAGCTTCTTGTATTGCTTCTTGCGCTTGTAATGGAAAACCAGGATCTTCGCGCCCCGGCCTTCTTCCACTACCTCGCCGACGACGCGCGCGTCCGACTGCTGGGCCACCTGGCCCGCTTCGCTCGAAACCGCCAGCACGGGGAACTCCACCTGGCCGTCGGTGCCTGTGCCCAGTTTCTCCACTCGAATCACATCACCCGGCGCCACCCGGTACTGCTTGCCACCGGCGCGGATAACCGCGTACATACATCTGCCTCCATCCAATGTCGTGAAAAGCAACTTGTTAAGCGAAACTCTCAACCGACCCAGGGCGCACACGAGCGCAACCAAGGGGCTTGCTGATCTTCCTGTGCTTGCTGTGTTTTCCGCCACCACGCTTCAGCAGCCAAGGCGGGCGTCCCCAGAACGGGTCGGCGAGTACAGGCAAACTCAGCTATTTTATCGTGCGCTGTGGAAATCGGTCAAACAGAAGTTGGATCAGGGTTCATCGCTCGAAGCCACCGCCCTTTGTGGTTTCCCGCCTTCTGTGCGAGAATTCCGCCGGATTGCTTGGAGGACACCCAATGCTGAAGCGCCTTTTGACCGTTTCGCTGTGTCTGCTCACTCTGACTCTGTCCGGGTTCGCTCAGAAGAAGTCGCCAATGACGAAGAAGTCCGCCGCTGGCCCTGCTCCTGATAAAGCCTACCTGCAGAAGATCTGGGACGGCTGGAGCACCCTGGACCCCGCCAATGTCGCCAAATACTACGCTACCGGCCAGCACGCCTTCTTCGACATCGCTCCCCTAAAGTACGGCAGTTGGGACGAATACCAGAAGACCGTCAAGGGCATCCTGGCTGGCTATAAGAGCGCGAAGTTGACCGTGAACAACGATGCAGCAATTCATCCACATAGCGATCTGGTCTGGGCCACCGCAACTGTGGCGGAACAAATGACCACCCAGGCTGGAAAAGTCGAAATGGGCAACTTCCGTTGGACGGTGATCTTCGAAAACGAAGACGGCAAGTGGTTGATCGTCCACGAACACGTCTCCGAGCCAGTTCAGTAGAACCCTAGGCCACAGATTGACCCGGATCCCACGGATCAAACACACGAATCTCCTATCTGTTTCGATTTAGATCCGTGAATATCCGTGTAAATCCGTGGCCCACGGGTTTCCCGCGGCGACGCCGACTGACTCATTTCGTAGAGGCCTTTGGCAAAGACGGGCACAACCTCATTTGTGCCATTAAAGGCATCGTTCCGCGATCCCATCCCATGTAGGTTCTCCGCCCGCAACGCCAACTTCGATCAAGACCCGTGTGCAACTTCACCGGCCGCAAACGTTTTGTTGCGCGGTTACACAAACACAGCGCATTTGTCCTTTTCCCTCTGTGACTTGCAGAAAGTTTTCTTGCTACCGACGAGGTCTTCTCCACGTCCAAGAGAAAGACAGAGAGAGGGAACTTCGAGCACAACGACTGCGTACTCTAGTGGGCGGGTACGAGTGGCCAAGGGGAATCGTTGGCCAGGTGAGAACAGAAATTTTTGCGGGGTCTGGGGATTCTCTTACTTTCGGTTTGGCGGCCCAGGTGAGAAAACCCCCATCGCGGCAGCGCAGGCTTGTGGCTTGCGTGCTTTACCCCGGCGGCAGCATTGTAGGCGATTGGCGAGGAAACACAAGTGCTTTTTCGTCCCGGTCGCAAAACCCCAGGCCGCCCCAAACGATTCCCGACGTCGGGAAGAATAAAGGAGCAAACCATGAAGTTCGCGGCAGTCACGAAAAGTCTGGTGATGGGGTTGGCCCTCCTGTTGGCCTCGAGCGCGTTTGCAGCGACCAAAGGTCAACTGGCTCTGCAAAGTTCCACCACCGTTAACGGCACTAAGCTGACACCAGGCGAATACAAGCTGCAATGGGACGGAACTGGTCCTAACGTGGAAGTGAGTATCATGCGGGGCAAGAACGTGCTCGCTAAAGTCCCGGCGAAGCTGGTTGATCTTCCTACTCCGTCCCAGAACAATGCTGCGGTGGTCAAGAACAATGACGACGGTACGAGCACCCTTTCCGCGGTTCGCTTCGAGGGCAAGAGATTCGCACTGGATCTTAGCGGGTCCGGCGACTCCATGCAGGGTGGATCCTCCAAGTAAGCAGGCAATTTCCACCAAGACAGAGGGGAGCACTGTGGTGCTCCCCTTTCTTATCGCTCCAAAACCTAGTTTGGCGAGGCCAGAACGTCATCGTAATAGTTGAGCATGGCGGCGCGTGGCTTTGTCTTCAGCCCTCTCAGCGGAATCTTCTGCTCGATCGGACTATTCCCCGAGATTCTCGCATGGCCCAGGTAGACTGTGTTCCCGTCAGCCAGTTCCAGATAAAGCGGGACCAGCATCCGGAAATTCTCGTCCACG
>Ga0209698_10003183_pt1 | contig 18382 bp, 16 predicted proteins | sample LitLauG_LLR_2012_FD_187203 | JGI IMG/M metagenome (GOLD analysis project Ga0209698, IMG submission 187203) | Freshwater sediment microbial communities from Pennsylvania, USA - Little Laurel Run_MetaG_LLR_2012 (SPAdes) (version 2) | ecosystem: Environmental > Aquatic > Freshwater > Creek >...
ACTCGTGTTCGGCTTCAACCCGGAATGGTGTTCGGAATCAGCCCGGAATCCTGTTCGGCTTCAGCCCGGAATGGTGTTCGGCTTGCCCCGGAATCCGCAGCCAAATTCTTGAAAGCCACATTAACCTCAATCGGCTGTCCGTCTACTGCCGGATTTCTGACAAACACAGGGGTGTCGATTATCACGTATGGTCTCTGTTCAGTTATGAAAGACATTTTCATTTGCCTGAGGGTGTTGGATGCGGTTGCGGCTGCACTCTGGGCAGCTTGCGCTTGTACGACGGCCTGCTCGGCTATCGTTTTGGTTTTTTCGGCTTGATCCTTCATCCTCTTCGCCAGTTCTTCAGTTTGAGTGGCTTGCTTACCAGCAGCAACGGCCAAAGCATGAGTGTCGCTGCCGCCACTCCTGATCTCATTGAGAGTAAGGCGCGTGTAATTCGTATAAAAGACAAGAACAATGAGAGCAACAAATTCAAGCCAGGCCCGAGGGTCAGTGAACAATTGTTTACGTTTGTGGCTACCCCAAAGATCCTGAATATTATGAAAGAAACGTGTTATGGCTTCCCTGGAATGCCTTGTTTGGTTATTGGATGGATTTGCATTAGGGTTTTGGTGGCCGATCAGAGAACTATTATCCGCTCCACAGGCGTCGGTTTGCTCGGGATTTTCCTGCTTTTCCTCGCTCAACTGTTTATCGGGAAATTGTTCGATTTGTGGTACCTGGCTTCCGGCCCGGAGCGTTCGGATTATCAGCACGTGGCGATAGCCTCTTTGCCGTCCTCACGCGATAATCGAGTTCCGGCTTTGGCACCTTCAGGAGTTTCTTCATGCCAGTCCTAAACCGTCGAAACTCTGGAGAGTCAAGGAACTCTCTCTCGCCCAAGGGGGGCGGATGTGTTTTCCCCAGCCCCAAGGTTTCCTTGCGTATTTGCCCTTCAACCATGAACCAGTTCTCCAGTTTCCCGGTCAGCTCTGCATAGGTCAACCGTCTTCCTACCACATGCCTCATGCCCCACACGAACCGCTCAATGTCGCTCATGGAGCGGTTATTGTAGCGCCACGCCTGCTCGTCAACGTAACGGAAAAGGTGAAAAGGTTCAACCGCAACGTAGGTGCCATGCCGGTACGTTTCAGAAGACTCCAAAAGTTCTCCATTCAGTTCGTGTGGACGTTTCCCTCTGCATAGGATTCCAGATGGTTGATGACGTTGTGAACGTACTCGTCATCCATGCGCCAGTTAGCAGCCCACTCGTCCGACATAACCTGAGAGCCGGCCTCGACGTTCTCAAGAACTATCGGCTGCATGTTCTTCTTGGTCCGATCCTCGATTACTGCGGTACGAACCGTGCCGCCGCGTTCCAGCATCCCCATGACGATGGCCTTGCCGCCAGTGTTGCGGCCTTCCTTTTGCACTTCAACCTTGCGGGCGGAGTGCATGTTCCTCGCCTTGCCGCCGATGAAAGACTCGTCAACCTCAACTTCACCGCCGCCCGGTCCACCGAGCTTGTTGAAGGTCTTGCTCTGCATCGCAAGGCGAATCCGATGGAGCATAAACCATGCGGTCTTCTGAGTCACCCCGAGCGCCCGATGCAGTTCCCAGGACGAGATGCCGTTCTTGTCGTTGAGGAGCATCCACACTGCCGGAAGCCATTTTTCCAGCGGGATCGGGGAGTCTTCAAAGATCGTCCCGGTCTTCAGCGTGAAGCGCAGTTTGGGGTGCGTGGCGTAGCACTTCCAAACGCGGCTTTTTGCAAGGTAGCAGACTTTCTCAGAGCCGCACTGAGGGCACTTCACCCCGCCATTGGGCCAACGCAACTCGACCATAAAGTCTTTGCAGTGTTCAAAATCCGCGAAGTACAGAATCGCGTCTCGGAGCGTGGCATGTGCGTTCATGATTCAACTATACGCCTCCATTTTGGGTGTCAAGTATATTATTGCCAAAATCATCTGTGACGGGAGTTTGCGACAGACACCAGGCGGGTTGGGCGCGGCCGGCGGGTGGCCCGCCCAGGATGTATGATAGGCCAATGCGAAACGCAACCTTACTCATCCCGCTCCTGGTGACGATGGCCCCCCGCCTCCTCGCCCAAGGCCCGCAGACTCTCATCGAAAACGACCAGGTTCGTGTGCTCAAAGCGGTCGATAAGCCGCACAACAAAGGGGCGATTCACGAACACAAACTGAATCGAGTGATGGTGTACCTGACCCCGGGCCGCCAGGAGATCACTCCGCAGGGCGGTAAGACGGCGGTTCGGGAATTCAAGGCCGGCGAGGTGACGTGGAGCCCAGCCTCCGGCATGCACGAGTCGGAGGTCACCAGCGACGCACCGCTAACCATCATCGAGTTGGAGGTCAAGAAGCCGGGAGACCCCGCCAAGGCCGTGAAGAACAAGCTGGACCCGGTGAAGATCCTGCCCAATCACTACAGGGTGGAGTTCGAAAACAGCCAGGTCCGGGTAGTGCGCGTGAAGATTGGCGCGCACCAGAAGGTGGCGCTGCACGAACACGTCCTCAACCGGGTGGTGGTCTACCTGACGGACCAGAAAGGCACCATGACCACGGAGGACGGGAAGACCGATACGGCCCAGCACAAGGCCGGCGAAGCAAGCTGGGGCACGCCGACGCGGCACCGGGAAGAAAACCTGCTCGACACGCCATTCGAGGCGGTTGTGGTGGAGTTTAAGAACTGAGTTGCGGCCGAGCCTTCGCGGAGCCGGTATTTCGGCCCGGATGCGTGCCATTTACAGAGGGATCGCCGGCGTCAGCGAGCCGCCAACCTGTGCAGGTTTCGCAACCGTGCCCATGTCGCCGAGCAACTTCACGGTGGTGATCTTAACTAAACGCGTAGCAGAGGCCATTGCCTCTTGATCGAGGCACCGGCACGAGCAAGAAAGGCCAAAGCCAAAACTGGCCGTGCTACTAGGCGGCGCCGGATTCCGGTAATGTCCTGGTACCTACCTGTCAAGCGCTGCTCTTCGCATAAAAGTAGTATTCGGCTTCGTAGAACACCGGTGTCTCGCTGCCCGCATCATCTTCCTCGCATCCACTGGACGGGGGATTCCCATATAGGGTGTAGACCCTCTGGATGTAGTCCACTTTGGACAGTAGACCGACGGGCGATCCTTCCGGGGGAGGGGCGGCCGACAGCAGTAACCACGGAATCGCGTCCGCTGCTGGCGCAGAAACCTTCTGGACCACTGTGCCTACGACGATACTCCCGTCGGCGGCTTGCCAAGACGGACCCTTAAAGTGATGAATAATATCCCCGTCATTGGTGACCAGGATCGCCCGGGGATGAGCAGGACCGAAAGCATGGGTCGAAGGGTCACAAGGGTAGATCTGGACTCCTCTGCCCCGAGCTTTGAACAGCAGAACGTGGTCGGCCGGTACTGCCAATACGGTGAGATTCGGCAGTGACGGTTGAGCAATCGGAGCCGGTTGAACGCTTGGTGTTGCCATAAAACTCCTTCCCTCAGCGCGATATTGAAAACGCCGAGCCAAGATTCCAGTTGGGAAGCAGCTTCAAAGGCTCTTCCCCTCATGTGATTGGTGAAACATGCCGTGGGTTCGTTTCACGCCGTAATCGCCTAAACATCCCGCTCCCGAGCGAGTGGCCGAAAACCACCAGCCCGGTGCGCCAGAGCCAAGCCTCTCCATCGCAGGTGTTGATTTTCCGGTGACTTACGGTCTGGCAGGCGAGTTGCAATGATTGGTGGGCGAGAGGCGCTCCGCCAGAGCGGAGATGAGGGAGGAAACGATGAAATCCAGGTTGCTTGCACTTGTCTTTTTGGCTGGCACCGCCGCCTTTGCGGGGCCGCGCGTGTTCTTCGGAGTCGGGGTTGGGTATGCCGCACCCGCACCGGTCGTGGTTTACGCTCCGCCTCCCTCGCCGATAGTGGCTTATATGCCGCCGGCGCCCGGTCCGGGCTACACGTGGGTGGCGGGCTCGTACTATCCGGTGGGGCCGCGCTGGGCATGGCGTCCCGGTTACTGGGTGCGCCCGCCTTATGCGCGCTCGTATCGGGTGGGGCCGGGTTATCACGGCGGCCGCTATTACGGCGGTCACTGGCGGCGTTAAAGTCCAGTGATTGACTGAGCCCGGCCTAATTCGGTTGAGTCCGATGTGGTGCTGTGTGGATGCGGCCGAGGCTATTCCGGAGGACTGGCCGGGCCGTATGCGCAACCATGGAACTGATTCGAATATTCCGGCTGAATCGTATACGGATGACCATTGAGGTCCACCTGGCCGAAACCCCAATAGAAGTTGTTGCCTATCTGAACCGACCTGACGCAGAGGTCGCCAATCTCATTTCCGAACGCGAAGGTGAAGGCTTGAACCCACCAGGAATTCCCGTCCGGATCGGAGAGTGCTTCAAACACCTCATGCGAGAGCACGTTGTCGGTCGAATCGATGAGTTGGTTGTTGGCGGTCCCGTGTGGAGGAACGGAACAACCGTCCACGTCCTGGTAGGGCTCCACACTAAAGAGTACATGACCCACAGAGCCACCGAACGTCACGGATCCGTGAAATGCGCAGAAGAAAAACGTATTTGGGTTATCCGGGGAATAACATTGGGGGTTGGCTGCCGTGCCCAAGCACATGTCGACTCCCTTGGGAAGGAATACATGGTAGATGTGACCAAAGCCATTGCCTCTTAGCGAGGCCCCCGCATACACGAGATTGAAGATGTCCTGGATCAGCAGTGTGTGGTTCGCCGGGATTGGGTAGTTGGGAGCGATGAACTGGGTTCCCAGCGTGTAGCGGTTATTCGCCGAGGAGCCAATGTACTGATCCAACAGATGGATGAACTCGCTCTTCCCCAAATTCGTCAGGAAGCCGGGCACATCGCCCCAGTGAGCAGGCACATTGTCGACATAGATGGGATGATGCTTGGTGGTGAATACCGCGGGTACGTGGCCGGGATTGCTCACATCCGCAGGGTAGAAACCCGGCCGGGATATGGATGGTATGCTGTGCGCGTCAGGCTCAGCACTAGTCTGGACCGTCGACGGCGCCGCGTTTTTGGACCCAATCACCCCCAGGGCGCGATAGGCCACGCTCGACACGGCTACGTTGGCGGAGCTGACCTGCAGAGATACGGTTGAATTGTCCTGGCCGCGGGCGAAGTCCGCGGTCAATAGCGCCATGACGGCCGGCGCAACCAGCAGCAACGTTGAGACTCTCATTAAATCCCCTCCTCAATTAGCGATGGTCAGAAACCCAGGTGGAACCGGCTCGGCCGGCGCCTCCAATCAAAGGCGCCTGGCTGACCAGATCCCGAATAGCATACACCAAAGTGGTACTAATTCCATACCCTTTTTTGTGGTGGGCCGTACCGTACTGGGTGACGGGGGCCGCGGTTTCGGGACAACAGCGGGGCACGAAATTATTCGAGATTGAGGCGGCGGAGCAACGCTTGAAATCGCGGATCTGAGCGAAGCGGATCGTATACGGGCTCTACCTTCAGGGATGACAGCGAAAAGTCGCGTTCGGCGCAGGCCTTGTCGAGCCATAGAAACGCGTTATCGAAATCGCCGAGACCGATGTACGCGATGGCAACACTGACCGGCGAGAGGTAACGCGTCTGGGCCGTTTGCAACAGATCGGCAAGTAGCCGAAGCGCCTCGCGGCGGCGCCCCGCGCGAGCGTAGAAACCGGGCAGGACGCCGAATCCGGTACTTTTTTGCCGGTTGGTAGCTCGCGAGCCTTCGATCTGGTCGATGGCGTCATTCCAGCGTGACTGGTCGGCGTAGGCCCGGCCGAGCCAGTATTTAATGCCATCGGCGCCGGGGGCGAATCCCAGCGCCCATTGGCAATACTCGATAGTGCGCTGGTATTGCCGGCTCATGTACAGTACGCTCGCGTACACCGATTGCAAGCCGACCGGGCCTTTCTCGAAAGCGGCAATCTGGTCCATGGCCTCATCGAATCGGCCCATGTGAGCGAGCAACAGAGCGTAAGCTGCGCGGCCGCCGTCCAGGTTAGGGTTGATTTGGAGCGCGCGGCGAAAGTCGCGCTCCGCGCCCAGCCGGTCCCAGTCCAAGGCGGCCTTCACGGTTCCGAGATCGAGATGAGCCTCCGCCACGGCGTCGTCGATGGCCAGAGCCTGGATTGCCTCCATTTGCGCGCGCGGCAGCGCCTCACGCGGCGAGACCTCCGCATGCAGTGCCAGGGTAATATATGTGCTGGACAAGCCGGCATGGGCGAGGGCAAAGCGCGGGTCTTTGGCGATCGCCTTCTCGAAGTACAGGATCGAATCGCGGGTGAGCCGGGGTCCGTAGCGCGCTCGCTGGTAACAGGCATACGCCTCGGGATCGGTATGGCTAGCCTGGTGCGCCGCGTCCGGACGGAGATGAACGCGGAACGGGAACGCCAGTAAGCTGCCGATAACCGCTACGGCAGCGAAGCCGATGAGCCAGGCAGGGCTGCGATCGCGGATCCTGCGACCGGGAGTTTCCGGCCCGGCGCCGGGGGCGGACGCCCCAGGAGCGTCTGGTGTCTCCCCATTGTTCCTGACCGGCAGCAGGAAACGATACCCGCGGCGCGGCAGTGTTTCGATGAATCGCGGTGTTTCGGCGGAATCGCCCAAGCCATCGCGAATCCTGTTGATGGCATTGGCCAGGCTGTGCTCGAAATCCACGTGGGCGCCCGCCGGCCACAAGCGGCGGCGCAAGTCCTCACGGGTTACGACTTCGCCGGGCCGCTCCAATAACGCGGTGAGCACCTCAATCGACTGGCCGGGGAGTTTGACCAGCACGCCGCGCTTCCGCAACTCCCGCGCGCGGGTATCCAGTTCGAAGATGCCGAAACGGAACACGCGCTGCGGCGCCGCCTCCCCAAACCCGCCCATCCGGCAAACCATATCACATTCATCGGTGAATGGAAATGAGCTGCTATCTCGCCTGCAATGTGACGACTAGGCGTGGAGAAACATTTTATCCCCGAATGTATTGACAGCCGCGCCGGACCGCCTGCACTATTTGAGGCGGGCCTGGAGCCTTTTGAGCAAGCCGGGCCCTTTGCGCCGAAGCACCGGAGGGAAGTATGCAGCGAGCATCTTGGGTTGCGGCCGCATTTGGGCGCACTTTGGGCCTCTTGGCAGTTCTTGCGGGCACACAGGCTCCGCTGAGGCTAGTCGCGGGCACCATTGGCGTGAATTCGCCTTGTATCCTCGTTTGTGCGGGGCCTCTGCCCAACGCAGTGACGCAACTGGGTCTCATTCCGGCGCCCGCCAGTTTCCCGCCCAACGGAGTGACCTTTGATGGCGATGGCGGCAGCCAAGCCACAGTCCAGATCCTGAATGCGCAAGGTGATGTGATAGGCGCCGCAAGCGCTGCCGGCGCATCGGTGGGAGCCTCGGGAACGACGTCCGTCACAGGAGGACAGCTCAACAACTTCGGGTCTGTCAATGCCGCGGCGGGGGTTACCATCGACCCCGAGGACTTTGCCACAGCATCGGCCAGCACAAAGTTCGATTTCTGGCTGCAACTGGTTTCACCGGTCTCCGTGCAGGGACCGGTTCCCCTGATTGTGACCGATCAATTCGACGTCAGTTTCACACCCGGCGGCGCGAATGCGGTTGCGATGGTAAAGGTCAGCGGGGACTTCGGCGCTTCGCAGCCTCTGCTCTTCGCGGACGAGTTTTTCAATCCAGTCAACACGAGCGTATCCCACACCATCCTCGTGCCGCCGGACGCCATCATCCAGGTGGAAATGGTGGCTCAGGCCAACGAATTCGCTGCCGGCGGCGGTATGGCCACCGCCCACGCCGACCCCACGTTCCAGGTCGATCCGAGTTTTCCGGGAGCCGGCTCGTTCAGCTTCTTAGTCAGTCCCAATCTGGCGCCCGCTGTGCCTGAACCGGCCACCGTTTGGACGGCGGCGATTTGCCTTGGCGCTATGGTTCTCCTTGCCAGCGCCCGCCGGGTGGGGTCGCGGCGGGATGGAGATCTACAGGCCGAACAGATTGGTCTGCAGCTTGGAGTAGCCGTGTTCCGCGGCCCAGAGGTCGAGGGAGAGAGACGCCAGTTCGTCCACTTCGGGCACGGCCAAGCCGTCGCGAGTGAGGTCAACGGCCTTGATGTAGGTACGGCATGTATCGCAGGCCTCCACGCGAATGTGCGGGAACTCCGCGGCGGTATAGACCGGGAGCTTCTCCTTGTCTTCCTCGCCGCAGTGCGGACAGAGGAGGCGGCGGAATTCCCACTCGTCGAAGCATAGGCTGCAGAGCAGGGATCGTTTGGCGCCGTCGCCTTCGGGGCGGAGGATGGCGAGCAAGGGGCGGTCCCCGCAGAAGGGGCACAGGGGCTGGACGGAGGTTCGCGGGGCGGGGTGGCGGCGGGCTTCGAGTTCGGTGTAGGGTTGCCGGACGGCACGGGAGAAGAAGAGTTCGGCTGGGGTCGAGGGAGCTTCCAGGAGTGCGGGCCAGCAGCCGGGAGTGCGGAGGAGGGATTCGGCGGAGTGGGCAAGAGGGGCGGGGGCTTCGCGCGCGGTCAGGGTAAGAAGAGATTCGAGGAACGTCAGCGGCAACACAGGCAAAACAGGCCGGGAGGCTTGTGCCACGCGCCGGTAAAAGCGAAGGATTTCGGCGGCCTGAGGGCAGGTGCGTTCGAGTTCGGCGGCGCGGGCGATTCGCTGGTCCCAGGGGCTCGCGATCATCGGCCGGTGACGCGGTGGTACCACAGGCGGTGGTGGGTCCTGGCCCAGCCGGGGGAAACCTCGCCGCGAATGATCGACGTGAAGCCGCCACGCACCACCGCGGTCCCCATGTAGACATGGATGATGAAGGCGCCGGTGGTGATGAGCGCGGAGGCGACGTGCAGCAGAATGGCGGCGAAGCGCAGGCCGCGCCAACTCCAGGGGATCAGCTCGGGGAACCAGAGCACGGCGCCCGAGAGCAGCAATACGGAGCCGGCCCAAACCATGACCCAGAAGAAGTATTTCTGGCCGAGGTTGAAGCGCTCGATCGGCGGCAGGTCTTCGTCCTCGTTCCGGATGTAGTGCGGCATGGCTTCGCCCCAGGTGCGGTCGGCGGCGGTGATCCGCATGTCGGCCAGCCAGGCGCGCAGCATCCATACCAGCGTAGCCGCGAAGACCAGCGAGATCCAGGGGTGCCAATAGCGCGAAGTCGGCGCGCCGCCCAGCAGGATCGCGATCCAATACAGGTGCGGCGAATAAAATGCGGCGCCGGTAGCCAGCGCGTACGCGTAGGCGATGGCGGAGGCCCAGTGGATGACGCGCTCGGTGAGCGTGTAGCGGAGGATGTCCTCCATTATTTTTCCTCCTTGACGTGCTTGGGACCGAAGCGGAGGTAGTGCAGGGTGACGCCGAGGAGTCCGCCGACGACGGCGAGGTTGCCGAGCCATTTCAGCGGGCGCTTCCACAAACGGACGGAGAGAGGGACGCGCGGGTCGGCGGGCAATCCGCCGTAGGCCTCGGGGTTCCGGATATCGTGCAGGACGTACATGACGCTGGCGCCGCCCACGCCGGCCGGATCGTAGACGCCGGCGTTGGTGTGGGCCGTGTGCTCGCGAAGCTGCCGCGCGCGCGATTCGGCCAGTTCCTTCATATCGTCCTTGGTACCGAAGTGGAGGCAGCCGGTGGGGCAGGCTTTGATGCAGGCCGGTTCCAGGCCTTGCGAGACGCGATCCGTACACAGCGTGCACTTGAACATCTTCTTGGTGTTCGGGTTGAACCTGGGAATATTGAAGGGACAGCCGGTGACGCAATACTGGCAGCCGATGCAGTATTCCTGCTGGAAATCCACGATGCCATTCTGGTATTGGACGATGGCGTTGTCGGCCGGGCAGGCGGCCAGGCAGCCGGGGTCGGCGCAGTGCATGCACTGGTCCTTGCGCATGAGCCACATCATGCCGCCATCGGGCTGCGGTTGCTCGTTGAACTTGATCAGGTTCCAGTAGTTCCAGGCCGTTTCCGGCATGGTCTGGTAGGTGTTCTGGAAGACCGTTTCGCGGAACGTCAAATCGTTCCACTCCATGCAGGCGACTTCGCAGGCTTTGCAGCCGATGCAAGTGGTGGTGTCGATGAGTTTGGCAACCCGCATCTGACGTTGCGTGCCCTCGCCGGCGACGGGGCCGGCGTGGCCGGAGATGGCCTGGATGCGTAGGGTGCCGCTCATAAGTTCCCTTTCACCGCAGAGGCGCTGAGACTGGAAAGTTGGCTCATCACACCTTCTCCAGTTTCACCAGGAACCCCTTGAACTCCGGAGTGTAGGCGTTGGGATCGGTGACCGCGGGCGAGAGGATGTTGGTGAGGGTGAGGGCCGTCTTGCCCTCGTCCTCGGCGATGCCGCGGTAGCCCCAGTGGATGGGGATGCCGATCTGGTAGGTCTTCTTGCCATCGATCAGCATAGGCTTGATGCGGCGCGTCACCATGGCTTTGGCGATATAGAAGCCGCGCGCGCTCGAGACCTTGATCTTTTCGCCGCCGTGCAGCCCCATGTCGGCGGCCAACTCGGCGGGGATCTCGACAAACGGCTCCGGCATCAATTGCACGTTCACGGGGTTGTTCTTGGTCCAGTAATGATAGTGCTCGGTGAGGCGGAACGTGGTGCAGACGATGTTGTAACCGTCGGCGGGCGTGCCGTACTTGTCCTCGGCGCTGCCGAAGCGCTTGGCGACGGGGTTGCCGGACTGCTTCGGGTGCAGTGGATTGGGCGAGGGACTCTCGGCGGGCTCGTAATGTTCCGGGAACGGTCCATCGGCAAACGCTGCCAGGGGTGCGAAGAGGCGGCCCACGCCTTCGGCATTCATGATGAACGGGCCCATGTGATCCTTGGGCGGCGAATCGACTTTGAAATCGGGAACGTCCACGCCCACCCAGCGCTGCTGGGCTTCATTCCACCAGACCTGTTTGCGATCGGCGTCCCAGGGTTTGCCATCGGGATCGCAGGAGGCGCGGTTGTAGAGCACGCGGCGGTTGGCGGGCCACGACCAGGCCCAGTTGGGATAGATACCCAGGCCCGAAGGATCTTCGGTGCCGCGGCGCTGCATCATGGCGCCGGCTTCGGTCCAGGAGCCGCAATAGAGCCAGTTACCGGACAGCGTAGAGCCATCGTCGCGCAGCCATGCAAAGCCGGGGAGTTGCTGGCCGGCCTTGATGGTCTGATTGAGTTTGGAGTCGGTGACGTCGGCCAGGGCGCGGCCGTTGATCTCCCTGGCCACCTCGGATAGGGAGGGGTTGTGCGGATCGGTGTAGTTCCATGCCGCGTGCAGGATGGGATCGGGGAAGGCACCGCCTTCCTTGGCGTACAGTTCCCGCACCCTGACAAAAATCCGCGCCAGAATCTCCTGGTCCAGTTTGCACTGGCCGGGCACCGGCAGCGCGGCGTTCTTCCATTGCAGCCAGCGCGCGGAGTTGACGAAGGTGCCGTCCTTTTCGGCGAAACCGGCGCCGGGCAGGCGGTAGACGGTGGTGGGAATCTGCTTCATCTGCTCCGGCGTGATGCCGGGCGATTTCCAGAATTCGCTGGTTTCATCGGGATAGATTTCGCAGACCACCAGCCAATCGGCTTTCTTGAGGGCGTCGATATTCTTGTGCGTATTTGGGCCGATGGCCACGCCGTTCATGCCGAACGCCAGCAGTCCTTTGATGACGCCCTTGTACATGTCGTCCCAGATCTCGGCCCAGGAGTAGCGGCGGTCGAGCTTGGGCAGGTAGTCGAAGGCCCAGTCGTTCTCCTTTTTCGCGGCGTCGCCGAACATGGCCTTGAGGAAGGAGACGGCGAACTTGGGAGTATTCGACCAGTAATTGAACGACTCCCACGGTCCCGGTTTCGAGGGCTTGGGCGTGATGCGATCGAGGTAGGCCTTGAAATTCGCATCGGCAACGGCCGGCATTTTCAGGTAGCCGGGCAAAATGTCAAACACGCCGGCCATATCGGTGGCGCCCTGGATGTTGGAGTGGCCGCGCAGGGCGTTGACGCCGCCGCCCGCGCGCCCCACGTTGCCCATCAGCAATTGCAGAATGGCGGCGGTGCGGATGATCTGGGTGCCGGAGGAGTGGTGCGTCCAGCCGACGGCGTAGATGATGGTGGCAGCCTTCTTCATATCGCCGTTGGCGCGGACGGAAGTGAAGAGTTCGGCAGCTTTCAGGAACTGCTCGGCGGGGATGCCGGTGATACGCGAGACCATTTCGGGGGTGTAGCGCGCGTAGTGCTTCTTGAGGAGTTGGAAGACGCAGCGCGGATGTTGGAGGGTCAGGTCGTAGGCGGGGCTGGCGGGGAGCGCATTGGGCAGGCCGGGGGGCTGCCCCACGTAATTCCAGGTGGCCTTGTCGTAGGCGTTGGTGGCCGCGTTGAAGCCCGAGAAAAGGCCGCCATCTTCCGGCAACGTGAAGCCTTCGTCCACCAGGAAGGCGGCGTTGGTGTAGTTGAGGAGGTAGTCCCCGGCGATGCGGTTCTTGTCGATGGCGTACTTAATGAGGCCGCCGAGGAAGGCGATGTCGGCGCCGGCACGAATCTGCAGGAACAGGTCGGCGACGGCGGCGGTGCGGGTGAAGCGCGGGTCCACCACGATCATCCCGGCGTTGCGCTGGCGCTTGGCCTCGAGGGGCCACTTGAAACCGCATGGGTGGTTTTCCGCCGGATTACCACCCATGATCAACATCATGTCGGTGTTCTTGATGTCGATCCAGCCATTGGTCATCGCACCGCGGCCGAACGTGGGCCCCAAACTGGAGACCGTTGGGCCGTGTCAAACACGGGCCTGGTTTTCCTGGTAGCAGACCCCCAGGCTGCGCATGGTCTTCACGACCAGATAGTTGAACTCGTTGGTGTCGGTGCAGCCGCCGTTCCAGGCAATGCCTTCGCAACGGTTGACGGTGCGGCCTTGCGCGTCTTTGGCGACGAAGGTTTCGTCGCGGGTCTTCTTCACCTGGCGCGCGATTTCGTCGATGGCGGTGTCCCAGGCGATATCTTCCCAATGGTCCGACCCGGGACGGCGGACTTGCGGTTTCAGGAGGCGGCGGTCGTTGACGATGTCCTGCTGCAGGGATGCACCCTTGGGGCAAAGGGTGCCGCGGTTGATGGGATGATCAGGGTCACCCTCCACGTGGACCACCTGCGGGGTGACGTTCTTCGCCTTGTCGCCGAGCGTGTGGATGATCACGCCGCAGCTCACCGAGCAATAGGGACAGGTCGAGCGGGTCTCGGTGGTGCGTGAAATCTTCAGTTCGTGCGACTGTGCGGAAGCGGGCTGCAGATCGAAGCCAAGCACGGACACAGCGATGCCGCCCGCGCCGGCTTTGAGAAACGATCGCCTCGAAGGTTCCATACGGTCAAGCCTTTCTACCGAAGATGCCGGTTTCGCGCTTGGGCAGCCGATCGATGACGCTCTTGGGAGCGGTGAAGTTGTCCATCAGAAGCGAGGTCGGGTTGCCGCCGAGCCAGTTGGCCAGCGAGATCTCTTCGTAGACGCCGCTGTTGAAGAGGATCAGGAGTTCGGTGGGCTCATCGCCGACCTGCTCGATGAAATGGCCGTAGCCTTGCTGGATGAAGCCGACGTGGCCGGGCGAAAACTCCTCGGTGCGGGTGCGGCCGTGCGAACCGAAGACCGTAACTTTGGAACGTCCGCGGACGTAGTATTGCCACTCATCGGCATGCGGGTGCCAGTGGAGTTCGCGGATGGCGCCGGGCTGCAATTCCATCTTCACCGCCATCAGGGTGGTCTGGATGGGGAACTCTTTGGAGGTGACCATATACTCGCGCCCGCCGGGGAAGATTCGGGGCGGCTGCATGTCGAGCCGGTACTTGTGGGAGGACTGGGCGGGCTGGAGTGCGCCATCGCGGAGCGGTTCGTTGCTGGTGGGGACTTTGCCGGCGCAAATGTAGGCCTCTTGCCTGGGGAATGTCGCGAAGGCCGAGGCCGGCACGCCGAGCGTGCGGCTGAGGATCTCCGGCGGAGTGTGTGCGATCCAGTCAGTGATGCTGAACGTACCGTATTCGGAGAAGTGGCCGTTGTCGAAGCCGAGGAGGAAGTGGCAGCCTGTTTCGTAGGCCTGAAGGGCGTGTCCGTGGCCGCGGGGGAAGTACCACGTGTCGCCGGGTCCGAAGTCGGTGATTTCGGACTGGCCATTGGGCATGACGACGGTGCCGCGGCAGCGGCCTTCGAGCATGTAGGCCCACTCGGCGGCGAGGGCGTGCCAGTGAAGCTCGCGCATGGCGCCCGGCTTGAGCCGCATGGAAACGCCGGCGATGCTCTGGGAGATCGGGAACTCGGCCACGGTAGCTTCCTTGGCGGAGCCGGCCTCGCCCACCCAACCGGTTTCGCTTTCGATATCGAACTTGAAGTTGGCGATGGGCTCGGTGGCCTGGCCGGGTCCGGCGTGGGCGGGTTTGGTAGCAACGGCGGCGGCCGCCAGGGCCAGCGAAGTGGCCGAGATGGTATCGAACAAGCCGCGGCGGCTGATGCCGGGCTTCTCGTCTGGTTGATTACTCTCTGACATGATGCGTCCCCTCTGGCCGGAAGTCCGGCGCGCGATTGCCATCATACATGAAAAAGGGCATGGCTGCGGGCGCTCGCGGCACACGCCCCCCTCAAGCTGTTCCCCGCGTCAATGCGACAGCTTCCCGATCTGCGTGGTCCCCCAATTCGGTTCAAGCGCGCACCCGGAAACAAAAACAGGCGGCGTTACACGAGTGGTATACTAGAGTGGTTTCGCCCGGCCGGTGTGATTCACTCCATGTTCCTTAGCGTAAAAGAGTTGGAGCTGCGAAAGGTTCGCATAGACGAAACTTTCGAGCCGGGGCGGATCGATTTCGCGGGTGAAGAACTGGAGCAGAGTAGCCCGTTGCGGGCATCGGGCGTGGCCGAATTGTTGCCCGATTCCGAGGATGAGTTGAGGATCAGGGGGAAGTACTCCGTGGAACTGACGGCGCTGTGCGACCGCTGTCTGGGCCGTGCGCGCTTTCCGCTGGAAGCCGAGTTCGATTTGTATTATCGGCCGGTTTCGCGCATTGCGCGCGAAGAAGAGGTCGAGATCGACGAAGACGAGGCGGAGATTGGCTTTTATGAAGGCAGCGGCCTGGAACTCGGGGATGTTCTACGGGAACAGGTGCTGCTGGCGCTACCCATGCAGCGGGTCTGCAGCGAAGACTGCAAGGGGATCTGCCCCGTCTGCGGCGGCAACCGGAACGAGACCATGTGCGATTGCAAAGTGGAGAAGACCTTCGATCATTGGGGCTCGGCGCTGCGGAAACTGGAACTCCGAAACCCGGAAGTCTGAAGATTTTGATTTTGTCGAGGTAAAGAAATGCCGAATCCGAAACGTAGACACTCCAAGGAGCGGACCAGCACCCGGCGCGCCCACGATGCGCTGAAGCCGGCCGGCCTTTCCGAGTGCCCGAATTGTCACGAACAGAAGCTGCCCCACCGCGTGTGCCCGCACTGCGGACAGTACAAGGGCCGCGAAGTGGTCGAAGTCGTGACGGAGTAAACGCCTCCCCACATGCTTACCATTGCCGTGGATGCAATGGGCGGGGACCACGCCCCAAAGGCCGAAGTGGACGGGGCAGTGCGAGCCGCCAGCAGTTTACCCGTGAAAGTGATTCTGGTGGGCCAGCAGGATCTGGTGCACCGCGAACTGGAGCAGCACGAAGGACACCGGAGCCTGCCGATCGAAGTCATCCACGCCAGCGAACGCGTCACCATGGAGGACAGCGCGGCCAAGGCCGTGCGGTCCAAGCGCGACAGTTCCATGCGGGTGGCCTCGCGTCTGGTGCGCGATGGATGCGCCCAGGGATTTGTGTCGGCAGGCAACACGGGCGCGGTCATGGCCACGGCTAAGATGGTGCAGGGCGTGGTGCCTGGGGTCGAGCGGCCCGCCATTCTGGGGCTGCTGCCCACCACCGAGGGTAAGCCGGTGGTGGTCGTCGATGTGGGCGCCAACGTGGATTGCTCGCCGGAAATGTTGTGCCAGTTCGCGGTGATGGGGGACATCTATTCCCGCCAGATCCTGCGGCGGACCACCCCGCGGGTGGGGTTGCTATCGATCGGCGAAGAGGACCACAAAGGCAACGACCTGACGCGCGCCGCCGGGCCCATGCTCAAGCGGCTCCGATTGAATTTCGTCGGCAATGTGGAAGGCCGGGACATCTACGGCGGCAAGGTGGACGTGGTGGTCTGCGATGGCTTCGTCGGCAACGTAGCGCTGAAGGTAAGCGAGGGCGTGGGCGAACTGGTGAAACACCTGTTGCGGGAGTCGCTGGAAGCGACGATCTCGGGGAAGATCGGCTACGCCATTTCGAGGAACGCTTTCGCCGATTTCAAAAAGCGGCTGGACTACTCGGAATACGGGGGCGCACCGCTGCTGGGAGTGCGCGGCGGCTGCATCATCTGTCACGGGCGGTCGAACGCCAACGCCATCAAGAACGCCATCCGCGTGGCGGCCGAGTTCTCGGACGGCAAGGTGAACCAGCGGATCGAGGAAGAATTGCGGCTGGGCAAGGCGGGGGATTAGCGGCCCGCGGATTTCCGAATAGTTCGCGGGCGGCTTTGCGTCTAACAGGCAGGGGGCTGAGAACCTTAGTGAGCAGAGCGGCTTGGGCGGCGATTGCGGTGCTGTTTTTCGGTAGTTCCGGGTTCGCCCAAAAGGACCAGCACGCCGTCTGGACCGTGGCCGTGGAACCGGCATCCGCCGCGCCCGGCGGCAAAGCCCTGGTCAAGATGGCAATCCGGATCGACGAGGGCTGGCATCTCTATTCGGCCTCCTCGCCGGCGGCGATCCCTACTAAGATCCAACTGGCGCCCAACCGCGTGGTGGAGAAGTACCGCATCCTGCAGCCGCCTCCCAAGCGCGCGTTCGACCCTAATTTCAACTCCGATACCGAGACGTACGAGGGCGAAGTCACGTTCCTGGCGGAACTGGAGCTGAAGAAGGATGCTCCCGCCGGACCGGCGGAGCTTGCTCTTTCGGCGCGCTACCAGACCTGCAACCCGAAGATGTGCGTGCCCTCCAAGTGGTCGGGCACGGCTACGATCACGGTGGACCCGGCTGCGAAGGCCGCTGCGCCCGCGATCCCCGCCGGATATTCGGAACCCGTGGCGCAGGTGTCCCCGCCCGCGGATTCCGCTCAGTCCGAGGGCCTCGGCGGCTTTGTCCTGGTCGCCTTCGGATTTGGCCTGGCGTCCATTTTCACGCCGTGCGTTTTCCCGATGATCCCGATCACCATGTCGTACTTCCTCAACCGACCCGCAGGTGGACGGCGGGACAGCGTGGTGCAGGCGGTGGTCTTCTGTCTGGGAATCATCGTGCTGTTTTCGGGGCTCGGCTTAGCGGCCACGTTGATCCTGGGCCCGGCGGGCGTGAAACAACTCGGCGCCAACAAATGGGTGAACGGCTTCATCGCCGCGCTTTTCATTGCGTTCGGGATGAGCCTGCTGGGTGCGTTCGAGATCACCATCCCGTCGGCGATCCTGACCCGCTTGAACCAGTCGGCCGACCGGGGAGGTTACGCCGGTTCGCTGCTGATGGGGCTTACTTTCTCGCTCTCTTCGTTCGCTTGTGTCGGACCATTCGTGGGAACGCTGCTGGCCGGGTCGGTGACGGGCGCCGCCACCCGGCCGTTGTTCGGCATGTTGGCCTTTGCCACCGGTCTGGCGCTGCCGTTCTTCCTGCTGGCGCTGTTCCCCAGCTACCTGAAACGGATGCCGCGCAGCGGCGGATGGCTGGCGCGCGTAAAGGTTGTGATGGGCTTCGTGATTCTGGCCGCGAGCCTGAAGTACCTCGCGAGCCTCGATCAGGTGCTGCAGTTGGGCTGGTTAACGCGCGAGCGCTTCCTGGCGGCGTGGATCGTGCTTTTCGCGATGGCGGGCCTGTATCTGCTCGGCTTCCTGCGCATGGAGGGCATCAAGGACGGCGAGCCTCTGGGTTTGGGCCGGCTGTTCTGCGGCATGGCCTTCCTGATCTTCGCGATCAGCCTGGTACCCGGGATGACCGGGGGCAAGCTGGGCGATCTGGATGCCTACGTTCCGATGGCAGGCATCGAACCCGCGGGAAGCCCGGCACAGAGCGGGCTGGCGTGGATGAAAGATCAGTATCGCGAGGCGCTGGACCGAGCGCGCCGCGAGGGCAAACTAGTCTTCGTGGATTTTACCGGTTATGCCTGCACCAACTGCCACTGGATGCGGGCCAACATGCTTTCGCGGCCGGAGATCGCAGCGGTCCTGAAGGATTTCGTGCTGGTCGAGTTGTATACCGATGGCCCCGACGCGGCCTCGGAGGCCAACCAGAAACTGCAACTCGACAAGTTTGGGACGATCGCGGAGCCCTTCTACGTGATTCTCGATCCCGATGAGAAGCTGATCGCCAAATTCGAGGGCCAGACCAAGGATGCGGCGGAGTATCTGGCGTTCTTGCAGAAAGG
>Ga0209698_10003184_pt1 | contig 18380 bp, 21 predicted proteins | sample LitLauG_LLR_2012_FD_187203 | JGI IMG/M metagenome (GOLD analysis project Ga0209698, IMG submission 187203) | Freshwater sediment microbial communities from Pennsylvania, USA - Little Laurel Run_MetaG_LLR_2012 (SPAdes) (version 2) | ecosystem: Environmental > Aquatic > Freshwater > Creek >...
GGTCTGGGTCCAGAAGGTGTCGCCGGTGTTGGTGTCGACCCACTCGGTTAGGATGGCCTGGTTGGCGCCGGTGGTGCGGGCGATGGCGTCGTCCCAGTCGTCGCCGGCGGCGAGGACGAGCGACCCGGCCTTGGTCGTGGTGATGGAGAGCGTCGGTGCGCCGGTGGTGGCGTCACCGGTCGCCGTGGCCCCCACGCCGGTGCTGTTCTCGTAGCTGGTCACCGTCAGCATCTGCTGGCCACCGGTCTTGGCATCGGTCGCGGTGACCGTCACGTTGGTCAGCACCGTGGTCGCGGTCGCGGTCCAGATCTCGGCGGTGCCGTTCTGGGTGTTGGCCCGGGCGGCGAGGGTCCAGGTCACGCCGGCGCCGGTGACCGTCGCGGCCTGACCGCCGCCGGCGGGGCTGTCGGCCGTGACGGACGCGACGAGCAGCTCGTTGGCGACCGCGGTGGAGAACGCCGGCGTGGTGGCGGTGCTCGACGTGGCGTTGACCGAGACCTTGGCGTCCTGCACCGGCGACGTGGCCGCCGTCGGGGTGACCGAGTTGGATGCCGCCGACGCCGAGCTCGTGCCGATGGCGTTGGTGGCGGTGACGGTGAAGGTGTAGGCGGTGCCGTTGGTCAGCCCGGTGACCGTCGCGGTCATCGCCGGCGGGTTGCCGGTGATGGTCGTCGGGGTGAGCGTGGTGGCCCCGGCGTGCGGGGTGACGGTGTAGGTGGTGATGGGGCTGCCGCCGTTGGACGGGGCGGTCCAGGCGACGGTCGCCGAGGTGTTGCCGGCGGTCGCCGTCACCCCGGTGGGTGCCGCCGGCGCCAGCGGGGTGCCACTCGTGATCTCGATGGCGGCGAGGTTCCAGCGGTCGCCCGTGGGCGCGGTGTCGTTGATGGTGACCGCCCCGGGGGTCGTGACGGCCGCGCTGGCGGTCTGGGTCCAGAAGGTGTCGTCGGCGCTGGTGTTGACCCACTGGCCGAGGATGCTCTGGCCGGCGCCGGGGGTCCGGGCGATGGCGTGATCCCAGTCGTTGCCGGCGGCGAGGACGAGCGAGCCGGGCTTGGTCGTGGTGATCGACAGGGTGGGGGCGCCGTTCGCCGCGTTGGCGGAGGCGGTGGCGCCGACCCCGGTGGTGTTCTGGTAGCTGGTGACGGTGAGCACCCCCTGGCCGCCGGTCTTGGCCGCTGTCGCGGTCACGGTGACGTTGCTCAGGATGCCCGGTGTCGTCGCCGTCCAGATCTCGGCGGTGCCGTCTTGGGTGTTGGCCCGCACGGCCAGTGTCCAGGTCAGGCCGGCGCCGGTGACCGTCGCCGTCTGCCCACCCCCGGAGGGGCTGTCGGCGGTGACGGAGGCGACGAGCAGCTCGCCGGCCGATGCCGTGGAGAACGCCGGGGTCGTCGTCACGTTGGACGCGGCTTGGACGGAGACGTCGACGTCCTGGGCCGGCGAGGTCAGCGCCACCGGCGTCACCGCGTTGGAGGCGGCGGAGGCCGGGCCGGTCCCGATGGCGTCGGCGGCGGTGACGGTGAAGGTGTACGTGGTCCCGTTGGTCAGCCCGCCGACGGTCGTGGTCGTCCCGGGCGGGTTGCCGGTGATCGTCGTGGGGGCCTGGGCGGCGGCCCCGACGTAGGGGGTGATGGTGTAGGAGGTGATGGTGCTGCCGCCGTTGGACGGCGCCGTCCAGCTGAGGGTGGCCGTGCCGTTGCCCGCCGTCGCCGTGACCCCGGTCGGCGCGCCGGGCGGGGTGGGCGCCGGGTTGACCGTCAGCGTGACGGTGATGGTCACCGGGCTCCCGCTGCTCGGGGTGACGGTGGCGGTCCCGGTGTAGGTCCCGGTGGTCAGGCCGGCGATCGAGGCCTGGAGCGAGATGGTGCTCGGCACCGGCCCGGAGCCGGGGGTGACCGACAGCCAGGTGGTGTTGGACTTGGCCGTGAACGTGAGCGAGCCCGGGCCGGTGAGGCTCACCGTCTGCGGTCCGGGGTTGGCGCCCCCGACGGCGGCGGCCATCGAGACGGTGGTCGGGCTGACCCCGAAGGTGTTGACCACGGTCGGCTTCCAGGCGGTCACGGCGCCGGTCGCGCCCGCGCTGTACCCGGCCCACGACCCGGTGACGACCTGGCCGTTGGCCACCATCGGCGCGGGGTAGACGGCGACACCTTTGCCCGCGCTGGTCCACAGGCGGCTGCCGGTCGCGGCGTCGAACGCGACGACAGTGCCGTCGTTGGCCCCTTCGTACACGACGCCGTTGGCGATCGTCGGGGTCGAGTTGGGGGAGTTGCTGCTGGCCAACCCGACCGTCTGGCTCCAGGCCACCTTGAGCGAGCAGTCCGCCTGCACGGCGAGCGCCACGAGTCCGGCGTTGATGCCCGTCAGACCCGGTCCGGTGTCGGTGACGTAGACCATGTTGGTCGCCGGGCTGTATGCCGGCGTGCCGTACAGGCCGCCGAGGCCCACGTCGTCGATGTCGATGTTGAGCGGGACGGCCTGGACGTGGCTGGCGTCGTAGCCGGTGTTGGCTTCGAGGTCGGCCTCGGAGGTCACGTACAGGTTGCCGTTCTTGTTGCCGGTCGCCAGCATCACCGGGCACCCGGTCGGGTGGAAGACGAGGGGCGTGGAGGCAAAGTCCTGGTCGCAGGGCGGTGAGCTCCCGCAGGTGTAGTTGGGGTTCTGGCTCGGCTGGTACCAGCCCTGGAGGTTGAGGGTCCCGCTCAGGCCCACCATGCTGCCGGAGTACGGCGTGTACCCCTCCTTGTTGGAGGTCCCCGTGGCGTCGTCCGAGGTGGCGGCGTAGACGTGGTTGGTCGAGGTGTCGACCGAGACCCCGCCGTAGCCCCAGATGCCGCCCCCTGCGGTGTCCGACGGCAGGCTCGGCACGGTGATCCAGTGCCGGAGGATCGTGGGCGACGAGCCTGCGACGCCGACCTGGTAGATCCCGCCCTGCCAGGGGTTCTGGTCGCAGCCGTTGCTCCCGGTCGGGATGTACAGGTTCCCGTTGACCAGGGTGAGGCCGCTCCAGACGTTGTTGGTCGCCGGCGCGGACACCACCGGCAGGGCGGCGGCGACCTCGGCGCCGGTCGCGAGGGACATGGTGCGGAGGTACCCGTCGTCGGTCACGGCGTAGATCCGGCCGGTGGTGCGGTCCACGACCGGGGTCCCGGTGATGCCGAGCCCGTCGGGGATCGAGCAGTTGGCGACCGGGTTGATGATGTGGTTGCTCCACAGCACGGCGCCGCTCGTGGCATCGAGGGCGTAGAGGGTGTTGTGGTTGGTCGCCGCGATGACCACGTCGTGGGTGGTGCCGGCGACGGTCACCCCGCTCAGGAAGAGGGGCTGGGCGGTGACCTTGCCGTCGAGCGACGTGCTCCAGCTCTGGGTGAGGGTCGAGACGTTCGTGTTGCCGATCTGGGTCTCGGTGGTGGCGATGCCGCTGCGACCGGGGTCGTGGTCGACGGTCGGCCAGTCACCGGTCCCTGTCGACACCGGTGGGTTGACCGCCAGGGTCACAGTCACGACCTGGGGAGATCCGTTGGATCCGGTGGCGGTGACGGTCACGTGGGCGGTGTAGGTGCCGGCGGCCAGGGACGCCGTGGACGGGGTGAGCGTCAGCGTCTGCGGCGCGGTGCCGCTCGTGGGCGACACGGTGAGCCACGCCGCGTCGCTCCCCGCCGAGTAGGTGAGCGAACCGGTCCCCCCGTTGGCGACCGCGACCGTGCTCGGCAGCGGGCTCGGCCCACCGGTGGTGGTGGCCATGTCGACGGCGGTCGGGCTCACGGTGAGGGTTGATGCCGCGACGTTGCCGGCGAGGATCTCGAAGGTGATGAAGTGCCAGCGGTCGTTGGTGTTGGCGTCGCCGAGCGTGACGGCCGTCCCTGCCGGCCCGGCGATGCCATTGAGGCGCTGCACCCAGTAGGTGTCCTGGTCGGGGGTGTTGATCACATCCGAGATCAGCGTCTGGTTGGCACCGGGCGTGGGCGTCAGTCCCTGGTCCCAGTCGTCACCGACCCCGAAGACGGCCGAGTTGGCTCCGGTCGTCACGATGGAGGCGGTCGGCGCGGAGCCGTTGACGATGGCGGACGCCGGCGCGGCAGCGGCCATGGCCTGGTTGCCAGCGGCGTTGTCCATCACGAGCACTTGCAGCGCACCGACCGGCGGTGCCACGTCCTTGCTCGGCTGGTTGAATGTGCCGGTCACAGTGATGTTGGTCTGGCCCGTCGGGTTGGCGGCCCAGAACACCTGCACGAAGCCGCCGACCGTGGCGTTGGTGCTGTCCTCCTGCAGGTCGGGGGAGGTCTGCCAGTTGAGGGGCAGGCCAGTGTTGGTCACGCTCTGCAGCAATGGTGCCGCGGACTGCGGGTAGGAGTCCATCGAGAAGGCGGCATAGAGCACGGTGCTCGCCGGCGGCGAGAACGCCGGCGAGGTGACCGAGCTCACGTTGTTGGTCACGGCGGCGACGGCGGGCGTCGACGGATCGATCGTCGGCGTGGTCCCGCCGCCCAGGACCGTCGTGGTGGTGGCGGCGCCGGTGGTGGTGGTCGCTCCGGTGGTGGTGGTCGTGGCTCCGGTGGTGGTGGTCGCTCCGCCGGACGAGGGCGTCACCTCGACCGCCACCAGCTCCCACTGGTCGGTGGTCGGTGCGGCGTCACTGACGGTGACGGCCGTGCCTGCCGTGGTGGCCGCCGACACCCGCTGGGCCCAGTAGGTGTCCCCGAGGGCGTCGGTGTTGTTCGCGTCGAGCACCTGACCGGTGGTCGGTGTGATCGTCGAGGCGTTGGTCCAGTCGAAGCCGACGCCGACCACGGTGGAGCCGGTCGCCTGGGGGGTGAGTGCGACCGACGGAGCGCCCGAGGCCGCCGCCGCCGTCTCGGATGCGCCGATGCCGGCGGAGTTGGCGAAGGTCTCGACCGTGAGCTCGACGTTGGGGCCGCTCTGGGCCGGGGTGTCGGTGACGGTGAAGCTCGCGCCGGTGGTCAGGCGCCACCACACCTCCGCCACCCCGCGCTCGGTGCTGTTGCGCCCGACCAGGGTCCAGGCCGTGCCGCCGGTGGTGACCGATGTCGTCTGACCGGCGCTGGTGTCGTCGGCGGAGACCAGGGCGATGGCGACCTCGCCGGCCACGGTGTTGGGCACCGTGAGGGTCGGGGCCGTCCCGAACGCCGAGATGCTCTGGTCCACCCCGGCGGTCGCCAGGCTGGCGGCGTCGCGGGCCTGGAAACGGACCCCGCGGCCCGCGGTCACGACGATGCCGGACACGAGGGCGGCACCTGCGAGCGCGACGAACAGCTGCCGGGCGCGGCCCTCCCGCGTCCCGGGCGGTGTGCGAACGGTCAAGAGCCCTCCTTCGGCCCGCGGCGCGAAACCAACTCACCCCATACAACGATATCGTGTCCCGACTCGTGCGTCCCGGGCGCGGATAGGCCGATTGGGGAGGATGGGACCCTACCGACATCTGCCGCCGACACGGGGGCGCATTGTGCTCTTGAGACCACCGCGCGTGGCCTGATTGGGGGCGCGCGGTCGCGCCGGCCCCGCTCGGATGTAGGTGGCCCACCGCCACTAGCCAGCGATCACCGCGGGTTGTAGAGATCCAGGCCGGGAGCTCAGAGTCGCATGCCGCGCCCATGCAGCACTAGCTCGTTTCCAGGCCATGGTCGGCATGCACCGTTTGGACCTGGGGCAGGCTGTTGCCGTTGACCGTTTGGTCAACTTCGGAACCCTGACGTGAGAGGGCTCGAATGGGCGGTAGTCCAGCCACGCAGCGTCATGATCTGGCGTTCGCCAAACTCGAAGAAGGAGATCCACGGGTCAACGCCTGAAGGGGAAGGGTCTCGGGCGGATGTACATCGCGATAACACAGGCGATCGGCACGCGGGGGTGCCGCGCCGAGTGTCGAGGTCGGAGCATCAAGACGATCGGTCTTGTCGTGCGGGTGACTCGCGCTGGTCGTGTCAGTGAGGGAGCCGTGTTCGTGGTTCGTCCCTTCCCTTGAGCGGCGAGGAAGGCATCGGGTCCTGCCTCGTAGAGTTCGCGTCGTCCACTCCACCGGCGGCAGTGGCCGGGCGCCGCGTTCCCGAAGCGGCGCCGACCGTCTCCGGTCCGCAACCCGAGGAGGTCTGACATTGACCGCTTCCCCGTCGTCGGTTGAGATCAGCGACCACGGTCGCGTCCGCGTTGTCACGATCAACCGCCCCGAACGTCGCAACGCCGTTGACGGCGCAACCGCGGCGAGCCTGCACGCCGCCTTCGCCGCCTTCGACGCCGACGATCACACGTCGGTCGCCGTGCTGACCGGCGCCGGTGGAACGTTCTGCTCCGGCGCTGACTTGAAAGCCATGTCCGGGGCCACCCTCAGCAACCCGGTGACCGAGACCGGTCCCGGACCGCTGGGCCCGACCCGCATGCTGCTCTCCAAACCCGTCATCGCTGCGGTAGAAGGCTACGCGGTGGCGGGCGGTCTCGAACTCGCCCTGTGGTGTGACCTGCGCGTGGCGGCAGCAGACGCCGTGTTCGGTGTCTTCTGCCGCCGCTGGGGTGTCCCGCTCATGGACGGCGGCACCGTCCGCCTGCCCCGTCTCATCGGACACAGCCACGCCCTCGATCTCATCCTCACCGGCCGCGGCGTCAGCGGCAATGAGGCACGGACCATGGGTCTTGCCAACCGGCTCACTCCGTCTGGCCAAGCGTTCAGCACCGCCCTCGAGCTCGCACAACAGATCGCATCCTTCCCACCGACCTGCATGCGCAACGACCGCCTCTCCGCCTACGACCAATGGTCCCTCGACCTCGACCACGCGTTGATCGGCGAGCACCGCTACGGGATCGCTACGATCAACAGCGGCGAGACCCGGGAAGGTGCCGCCCGATTCGCCGCCGGCGAGGGCCGCCACGGCAGTTTCCAATCCACCGACACGACCGCTTAGAACACGGCGCTTCGCCCGTCCCGCAGCTCGTCGCGCGAGGCTGAAACCTGCGACCATCGGCGGCTGCTCGAGCGGCCGCTGTCGCCGCTGCTGTCGGCCTCGGTGGACGAGGCGGCTCGATCGGCTCGGCCCGTCCAACATCGAGCACCTCAGGGACTACATGCTCGCGCGGCGTCTTCGGGTCGCGCCTTGCCGACGCACCCTCAACTCAACGGTAGAGAGCCCGAGGTCGGCTTCGAACCGACGACCTGACGCTTACAAGAGGCGGGCGGGGCCCGCAGATGTCTATCCATGTCATTTCAAAGTTGATGACCTGGGGTTTCGCGACCGCCGGACCCTTCGGATCGGGGAGCCGGCCTTGCGATGATCTGGACGGGTCCCCCTCAGTGCCGGAGGTGTGCCCGGATCCCGGCCAGGTCCTGGGCGGGCGGCTGGGCGGCACTCGTCGGCACGACCAGCACGTTGGCGACGGCCGTGCCGGCGAAGTTGGGCTGCCGGACCTGGATCGCCCGCAGCTCCTTGGCCGCACCGGCGGCGTCGGCGATGAACTGGAGGCTGAGGTGGGCGCCGTCGGGGGCTACCACGTCCAGGTAGCCGCTCTGGCGGACCCCGGCGAGGGTGTGCGGCATCCCGGCCGAGGACGTCGCCGCCCAGCCAGCGGCGTGCAGCGACCGAGCGGACGCCGATGCGCTGAAGGCCGCCGAACCGGACGAGCCACACGCCGCGGCGGCCAATGCCGCCACGGCGACGGCCAGCCACGCCGGGCGCCGGCGTCCGTACATCAATAGCTCACCGAGGCGGCCCCGCCGTCGGAGGTCATGAACTCGACCAGGCCCGCGCCCCCGCCAGGGGCGGCGCCGGGGATCAGGTCAGCGAGATCGACGCCGCGCACCTTGGCGCACGGGGTGCAGACCATGATGGTGGCGCCGTTCTCGGCAAGGGAGGCGAGCAGCTCGGCGAGCGGTGGGAACCCCTCCTGGTCGATCTTGGCGGCGTAGCCGGGCTGCGCCAGGCGGACACCCTCGTTGGAGAGGAAGAGGAGGGTCGTCTTGCCCGACGCGGCCGCGGCGTTGGCGATCACCGCACCGACGGTCGCCCGGTCGGGGTCGTCGAGGGCATGGGTGAGGGTCACTGCGAAGCGTTGCATCATCGTCCTCCTGTCGGGTTGAGGCGGAGCAGGTGCCCGCCGGGTGGCGCCGCGCCGAGGTAGCGGTGGCCCGTCATCCGGCACCACGACGCCAGCTCGGCGGCGGCGGCCGGGTCGTCGCTGTCGACGACGAGCTCGGCGTCGGGCGCCACCACCCGGGCCAGCTGTGCCAGCTTCACCAGTGTTGCGCCGCAGGCCTGGCCGCGAGCGTCGAGGTGGAGCGCGTCGGCGCTCACGCCCGCGTCGGCATCCGCGCCCGCCGGGCGTCGAGCCCCCACACCAGCCCGGACGGCACCAGCAGCAGCACGAGGAGGGGAACCAGTTCGAGAGGCTGCTCGGGGACCCATCGGTTGTTGGCGAAGTAGACGAGGAAGAGGAACACCGTCGGCAGCAGGGCGACGAGCGCGCCGATGCGGCTGAACAGCCCGAGGACGAGCAGCAGGCCGGCCACGATCTCCACCGCGGTGAGGCCCCAGCTGAACGGCCCCCAGTGCGGGAGGACCAAGTGGTTGGTCGCCCACCGTAGCAGGGGCAGGTGGTGCTTGGCGTTGTGATTGACCTCGGCGTCGAGGATGAACCGGGCGTCGGGCCGGTTGATGAGATTGGCGACGTACCACCCGATGCGGATCTCGTGGAAGTGCGACCCGAGCAGCTTGGAGAGGCCGTTGAGCAGAAAGGTCATGCCCATGAGGATGCGGATGACGGCGAGACCCTTACCGAGGGTCCGCGCGTCCGGCGCAGGAGGGCCGGCGTTGTGTGTGGTCATCTGATCTCCGGATTCAGCGGGCTCGACCGGGCCCGGTGGCTCACGCTCACCGGATGCCGAGCTGGGCATCGGACGTTGGGGGTCCTCCGGCGAGGAGGCGGGCCAGTGCGGCCGCCGGTCGCTCCAAGGGGGTCGTCGTACGGGTGACGAGCAGGTCGGTGTCCAGTTCCCCGTTGCGGATCGTTGGTCCGAAGGGGCTCCAGAACGCACCGTCAGCGGTGATCGTGAGCTCTGGCGGGAGGTCGCCCGGGAGGGCGTCGACCCCGATGCCCGCGGCACGGGCCCGTCCGCGGCGGACCACCGGTCGAACGACATGGTCGTCGTCGTCGATGCCGAGGCTGCGGTGCAGCTCGCACAGCGCCGACCGGTCGGACTCGCGCACCTCCACCTCAGGGTCGAGTGTGCTCGCCACGCGCACACGGATGCCGCGCTCGACCAGGCGGCGGATGCCGTCGACCACCTTCGCCCAGTTGCCGGGACCGCGAGCTTCGTCGTTCCCGGCGGCGTCGTGGTGGTCGAGGGAGACCTGGATGGCAGCTGGCAATCTGCTCAGCGGTCTGAGGCGCTCGGCGCGGGCGTCGTCGAAGAGCGTGGCGTTGCTCAGCACGAGGAGCGGGAGGATTCCGGCGAGCTCGACGACCGTCCGCCACATGGTGGGCACCATGAAGGGCTCGCCGCCGGTGATCCCGAGGTCGGTGAAGCCGAGGGTCCGTGCCTCGAGCGCCAAAGACACCATGCGTTCCGCCGGAAGCTCCCGCCGGGAAACGCTTGGGGCCGACTCCGTGAGGCAGTAGGTGCATGCCAGGTTGCAGTGGTAGTTGGCGTACAGCCAGAGACGGCCGGGGAGGACGCCGTCGGCGATGGCGGCGGCGACGTCGCTCACCCGATCCCCACCTCGGTCAGCCGGGAGGCGACATCGTCGGGCGTGGGGAGGTCGAGCGCGGTGCAGAAGCGGTTGAGCATCAGCGTCGCGCCGACCAGCAGCGTCAACTCCATCAGCTCGTGGTCGGCCGCCATCTGGTACATCTCGGCCCGAGCCCTGGGCTCGACCGGGCCCAAGGCGGCAACCGTGTCCACCCAGCCGATCAACTGGCGCTCGGCCCGGTCGGCGAACACCTCGTCGATGGCGAGCGACCCCCGCAGGGCGCGCACCTCGTCGGCGGAGAGCCCGCTGTCGAGCGCCACGACGCTGTGCGCCTGGATGCAGAACCGGCAGCCCGCCCGGGCCGAGCTGCGCAGGATGACGATCTCCTTGCGCCGCCCGTCGATCGCACTGGGCCCGAGGACGGCCGAGATGAAGGGCACGGCCAGCTCGAGGATCTCCGGCACGTGAGCGAGCGCGGCGACAATTGGACCAGGGTCACCGCGGGCGTAGAACGGCCGGGCCAACAGCGGAGCCTGATCCGACCGGATCAGGCGGAAGGTGCGCTCCGTCGCCGGTCCGGTGCTGGCTGACATCGTCACGATCATCCCGTCCCGGCGTCCCGCTGTCGATGACCGCCGCCGGGAGTTTCGCGGATGTTCAGACCTCGCCGCGACGGGCATGCAGCTCGCACGCCCTCGAAACCCTCCGGGGTCTGCCCTGTATTCCCACGTCGCTTGGTCAGCCGACGCCGCTGCGGGCATCCCCACCGGATCGTGGCCCGAGTCGATCGGACAGTAGACCTCGCCGTCCCATGGAGCAGGGGTTACGAGCCGCTTCGATCGGCCCGCCGCAGCGACACGTCTGTCCTCAGCTCGGGGATGAGCCGGGTCATTCCGACGACCGCCGTGTTCGCGCGTGTGTGGGCTGGTTGGCGGGTGCTTCCGGGTGTGGCGCGACGGCGGAACCCGACGTACGCCGCCCGACGTGGTAGAGAGCGAGGGGCATGGAGCCAGTGGCACGAAGCCGGGACGTCTGCTCGGATCTGGCGCCAGTCGGTGCTCGATCGGCGATGCTGTCGCGATGAGCATTCCCGACCCGGCACCGACCCGACGGATCGTCCGCCTCGTCGGCGTGTACGACGCCGACAGCACCCTGCGCGGTGAGCTCGCCTACTGGGTCGGTGCCAGTCTCGGCCGACGGCACTGCTCGCTGTGCGAGATCACTCACGGATCCGTCCGTCAGCGACCCGGGTGGAAGGCATGCCAGGCCGGCCTGCCGGTGCCATTCGACACCTTCCATCGCAACGATCAGCCGGACCCGATCCGCACCGCATCCGGTGGACAGGCACCCGTGGTGGTGGCCGAAACCGACACGGGCCCCGTGCTGCTGCTCGCCCCCGGCGATCTCGAGGCATGCCACGGGTCGATCGAGCGGCTCGTCGAGGCGATCGAGCAATGCGCCGTCCGCCTCGGCCTGACATGGGCGGCATCATGAACGCCGCCCAGCGCGACCGCTTCGACGGCTTCTTCGGCGAGCACTGCCGGCGATTGATCGCCGAGGTCGTCGGGTGGTTCCCAAACGCGCTCGGACTGGAGAAACGACATGACCCTTGAGATCGGTGATTCTTTTCCCGAGATCGAGCTCGTCGACCACGAGGGTCAGCCGTGGCGCACCGCCGAGATGCGGGGCCGACCCCTCGTGCTGGTCCTGCACCGCCACCTCGCTTGACTGCCCTGCCAAGAACACGTGATCGCGGTGCGCGATCACCTCGACCAGTTCGGTGACGCCAGGATCGCGGTGGTCACCTTCGCCACCCCCGATCGCCTCGCTGCCTACCGGGCACGCCTTCGACTCCCCTTCGATGTCGTCGCCGACACCGACCGGGTCCTCTACGGGCTCGTAGGGGCGGAACGTGGCACCAACCGCGAGGTGTGGTCGCCCGGCACCATCCGAATGTACCTGCGACTCGTCCGTGCGGGTCGGAAGCTCCGCCGTCCGACCGAGGACATCCACCAGCTCGGCGCCGACGTCGTGATCGGCCGTGCTGGCGCGCTCAGGTTCTTGTCGCTTCCGACGACACCCGATGCACGACCACCGATCAGCGAACTGATCGCAGCGCTCGACTGACGCGCAACGTCAGGCCAACCTCACTGCTACGAGAGGCTTGAACCGCACCGACGACGCCGTCCTCCCTGGCCGGTCGACGCGATGAACTCATCTGGTGCGGCTGCCACGACGCCGCCCCCGCACTCGTCCTCAGCGATAGCTGAAACATCGCTCCCCGGGGCCGCACGGCGTCGGGAAGAGTCCGGCGGTCGTCCGGGTTCCTCGATCATCGGCCCGTGTGTGCGCTGACGCGCTCGATGGCGGCTCAGCCTGTGGGCGCTCACGGTTTCCAAGTAGCCCCGGGGGGTTCCCGGCTTGTCCGATCAGAGACCGGTGAGGGCACCGGCCGCCGGTGAGCGCGAGGCGTGGCACACCGGCGGGTTCGATCGTCGGGCGCGTCTGCAACAACGACCATGGCGCGGTGCGCCGGCGGTCGCGCCCAGCTCGGCGGGGTGACCTTCGACCATCGTGGCGCTCGCGTCGCCTCCTGGGGAGGCGACCGCCTGTTCGGCGTCAAGGTGGCGTCGGGCCGGTTTGGGGATGGAGTGGTCGGGTCGCGACGCGTCGCAGGGCGGCCCGTTGAAGGGCTTCGTGCAGGAGCGCGTCCCAGTCCTCGTGCCGGGCAGGAGCGACGCTGGCCCATTCCCGGAAGCGGCGGCCGCTCGGGGCGAACGGCTCGGCGCGTCGAGACTCGAGCAAGGCGGTGACCATCGGTTCGTCCAGCTTGACCACCAGGTGCCCGCGGCGGTGATCGAAGGACGCGAAGAAGTCTCCGTCGAGGCGGAGGCAGCCGAACCCCATCATCGTCGAACGGGTGACGCCGGCCTGCTCGAAGAGAGGTTCGGCCAGGTCCCAGAAGCGTTTCTCGTATTCGCCACTGGTTGCGTTCACGCCGGCTCGACCTCTGACGAGGATGGCACCCGCTCGGATGCGAGACGGTCGGCGCCAGGGTCGCGGCCTTCGGCGAGGGTCGCGAGCCGGGTGAGGTAGTTGGACCAGCCTCCGCTGTGGGCATCAGCCATGGGGTCGGACAGGCCGCGGTGGACCAGGCGCACTTCGGTGCCGCCCTTGGAAGGGCGGAGGTCGATCTCGACGGTGGTCGAGCCCGGCGGGATGCCGACGTCGGGGCGGTCCCAGCCGTAGCTGAACACGACCCGGCGGGCGGGGACGAGCTCGACGAACGCGCCGATCACCGTGTCGCCGTTCAGGTGGGTCCAGGTGATCGTCCCGCCCGCCCAGGCCTCGACGTGGGCGACCGGGGCCATCCACCTCACGAGCAGCGCGGCGTTGGTGAGCATCTCGTAGACCCGGGCGGGCGGGGCGTCGATGAACAGGCGCTTGTCGACGAGCTTCATGCCGAGCGCCCGCGGCGAGCCCGGGTCGGCGCTTCGGCTTCCGCAGTCGCCTTCAGGGCGTCGAGGCGGTCGCCCCACATCTCGTCGAGCTCGACTCGCAGCTGGGCGAGCCGTTCGACGTTCACGCTGTACAGACGTCGCTTGGCGTCGATTCGGACTTCGAGCAGGCCGCTGTCGCGCAGCACCTTGAGGTGTGGGCTGGCGGCCGACGGCGAGAGGCCGGCGGCTTGTGCCAGCTCGGACGCGCTGCGCTCGCCGTCGCGGGCCAGGCGGAGCATGGCGCGCCGCCCCGGATGTCCGATGGCACGAACCGCGTCATCCAGCGGCGGGTGTTTGTTCATGGGTGCCGTCCCATGGCGCCGAGGAGGCGGTCCTGAGCCGACGCATCAGCTCCGACCGTCACTTCGGGGCCCACGAAACCTGCCGCCCGCCCGATGTCGGGCATCTGGGGGACGAACACGGCCACACACGCCTCGACCAGTTCTGGGTCGAGATCGCGGCCCGCGCCGATCGCCACCGCCAGGTCCCAGGTGTGGATCAGTTGGTCCATCGCCGTCCCCGCCGCGGCATCCCCGACCGACCACTCGAAGCCCGCCGGCGACATGCAGCGGCCGTCGAGCGCCCCGGGTTCGCGCAGCGACGCCACGCAGCGAGCGACCCCGGCCCGATACGACGGCGGATCCACGCTGACCGCCATGCCCTCCACCTCCAGCGCGGCGCCCACGTAGCCGATCCCGGCGACCATGTGCTCCACGAGCGCCGCGACATCCCACTCGCGGCACGGCGTCGGGGCGTGCCACTGCCCGGGCTGCACCCTCCCCACCATGTCCGCCGCCCGGCTTGCGGCGCGCTCGAACAAGCTCACCGGATCCACCATGACCGCACTCCCTCCGTTGATTCAGCTAATCCTCAATTGAGGATACACTCAACTGAGGTGGTCACGTCAAGCCCGGGCGGCGCTCGCCGTGGGAGCTGGCATCGTCTGTACGCCGCACGATCCCGCCAAAGCCGGATTGGGCCGCGCGTCGTCCGGACCAGTACCTCGAAGATCATGGGAATGGGGGGCGAAGCCCGGCGGGTTCCTGCTGACGTGAGAGTGCGGGCCTCGTGGAACGGCGTGGTGATCGCCGAGAGCCGCAAGATCTCCCACCGTGTGGCCGCTTGGAATGGTGTGATCGTCGAAGGGGTCGGCGCGCGGCGGTGGTCGTAGGCTTTGGGGATGCTCGGTCCATGTCGCAGGGGACGGCGGGGATCGTCGGCGCCGTGGCGGTCAAGGTGACAGCGTCGCCTGAGCGCGTCGAAGGGTTCGACCGCTATGTGGTGCCGGAGCTCGGGACCCTGTACCGGGTGGCGTTCGCCATCACCAGAGATCATGCTGAGGCTGAGGACCTGGTTCAGGACACGTTGGTCCGTGCGTTCCGCGGTCTTGACGGTTTTGACGGTGAGCACCCACGGGCGTGGTTGTTGACGATTCTCCGCAACACGCACGTCAGCCGGCATCGGCGGCGCCGACCAGGCCTGTTGGACGACCCTGATCGCATCGAGGAGCTGGTGGGGCCGACGTCGACGGAGTCGGGTCCGGAGTTCGATGCGACCGCGGCGGTGCTCGACGCGAACGTCGAGAAGGCGTTCCTGTCGTTGACCCTGGACCAGCAGGCCGCGATCCGTCTCGTCGATATGGGGGGGTTGTCTTACCAGGAGGCCGCCGACGTGCTGGGCGTGCCGATCGGCACCGTCATGAGCCGGTTGCATCGCGGGCGTAAGCGGATCAAACGGAAGGTGGCCGGATCAGGCCAGTTCGCAGGGAGGCTGTGATGGGGTTTCGGACGCGCCGCGAGGCGAAGATCGGGTGCATGGAGGTGGCTCTCGTCTTGCAGGCGTATCTCGATGGCGAGGTCGATGAGACCGTCGCGCGCCGGGTTGGTGCCCATCTCGAGATCTGCCGTCGTTGCGGGATGAAGGCAGACACCTACCGGTTGATCAAAGCGGCACTGGCTCGTGGCGGAACCGGCTGGGATGATCTCACTCGGCGGCGTTTGCAGGACTTCGCGCACCGGGTGGGCCTGGACCAAGACAGCGGCACCTGAGCAACGTCAATGCCTGGGCAGCGCGGCAGGCTCAACCCACCGAAACCCCGGCTGTGGGTTCAGATGGGGTCGTGGTGGTCGGCAACGCTGGTGATCGTCGGGCTGATGCTGGTGCTCGGGGAGGTGCTGAGGCGTGGAGAGGTGATCTTCCCCGAGGGCGCGGCGCTCGCGTTCGGGGTGATCGGCCTCCGTACGCCAGGGTGGCGCCGCTCGCCCTTGGCGATTGCGTTGCTCCCGCTGGCGGGCGCCTCGTTCGGCGTGATGATGGTGCATCTGGGCGGACCACGGTGGGCGGCCGAGGTCGCCGCCATGTCGGCGGCGCTGGTGTTGCTGATCGCGGCTCGATCCGAGCTGACGCCGGTGATCTCGGCGGCGCTGTTCCCGGTGATCTTCGGAGTGAGCTCATGGCTGTTCCCGGTGTCGGTCGCGGTGTTGGGAGGGACTGTTGCTCTCATCGCCCGAGCCACACAGGGGCGGAGGATGGCGTCCGCCGAGATCAGACGGAAGGGCTTGCCCACTCGGGCGGTACTGGGGGCGTGGACCCTTTTTGCCGTGTTGCTGTCGGCCGGCGGTTTGATCGGTGGGCTGCCGACCGCGTTGATGGCTCCCCCACTGTTCGTGGCCGCGATCGGCCAGCTTGTCCCGGAGGGTTACAGCCGTGCTCGCGTGGCACGGCAGTGGGCGGTCCTCGTTGCGGCGGCTGCGGTGGGGGTGGCTGCCTCCCGGTTGGTCCATCCGCCGTGGGTTGGTGGCCTGCTCGCCGTGGCGATCACCATCGCGGTGTTCGCCGTCACCGCGACGCCCCACTCGCCCGCCCTGGCGGTGTGCCTGATCCCTCAGGCGGTTGTTGTTGCTCGCCCGGCCCAGTTCGTTGGGGCCATCGCCGCCGGTGCGGCCATCCTCTCGCTGGCCGTGTATGGGATGCGGCCACTCGTGGCGGGACCGTTCCGTGGGGGCGACCTCTCTTGGGCCGCGACCGTGCTTCGTAGAAGAACGGAATGACGGGCGGCCGGGGCGGGTTTCGCAACTGTGAGCGAGGAGAGCTGTTCCGAGGTCACGGTCTACTGGCGGCCTGGGTGCCCGTATTGCGCCGGGTTGCGGGCCCGACTGCGCCACTTGGGCGTGCGGACGACCGAGATCAACATCTGGGATGACCCGGCCGGCGCCGCGACCGTGCGTGGCCTGGCGGGAGGTAATGAGACCGTCCCAACGGTGGTGATCCGCGACAGCGTCATGATCAACCCGACGGGACGGGCGGTTCACGTCGCGGCGCGGCGAATCGCCCCCGAGTCGATAGGCCCGCAACGAGGCGGGAGACGTCGGGCGTCGTCGGCTGGCGCCGTCGCCGGATGGGCGGTGGCCATCGTGGCGGTCACCGCGAGCCTTGCCGCCGACGCCACCGGGCACGCCGCTGCAAGCTGGGCGTTCGATGCGGTCGCGATCGCCGGGTATCTCGGCGCCCGAGTCGCCGGTCGCCGTTCCGGCCGCGCTCCCTCTGCGCCCACATGACCATCAGGCTGCTGCTCGCGGGACTCGAGGTGTCGCTGTCCGATCGGATCATCCGGTTGTCTCGATGACCGGTCCCGTCGTGGTGGACGAGACGCTGGCCGCCCGGGTCGACGCCAGCACCGTCCCGGCCACATCGGAGGGCTCGGTGCGCCGTCACCAGCTGCGCTTCGCCCGGACGATCGCGTTGTCGGTGGGCATCCAGGGCCAGTGGCCGGGGTGATCGTCGCCCCGCGGTGCTGGCCGGCATCGTGGTCGGCGCCGGCGCGCTCGTGTACCTGCTCGGTCTGGCGGCCATGGGGTTCGTCGCCTATGCGTTCGTGATCTTCTCTCGGTCGTTCAACTCGGCCGGATCGGTGTATGCATACACCGGTGCCGCACGGGGTCGCCTTGCCAGCGGCTGGCCCCGAACATCGGCTTCGCCGGGATCTTGCCCTCACCTACTCCGAGCTCGATGGGCAACGCCGCCAGCTCGGCCTGACCTGGCCTGAGCTGGTGGCTCAGGTGCGCTGCACACCAGCCATGCTGACCGGTATCCGCCGCGCTCGTTTCACGATGGGAATGAGCCTGGCCATGAGGGTCGCCCAGTGGCTGCGCCGTCCCGCCATCGACTTTGTCTACCTCGCCGACTGGTAGCCCGACGTCAGATCAGGGGCTTCGAGGGGCATGGAGGGCCGGGTCAGCGGGTGATTCGTTGGCCGACGTCGATGCGGTTGCCGTCGGGGTCGGCGAAAACGAAGCCCCGCAGTCCGTGGTCGGCGTCGCGCACCCCTTTGACGATCCGGACACCGTGGACCGAGAGGTGGTCGTGGAGAACGGTCGCGTCTGAGACCAGCAGGTGTGCGACGTTGTGACGGCTGGGCCGGTGATCCTCTTCCACCGTGAGGTGCAGCTCAGCCGAGTCACGTTCCAAGATCATGAACCCGACCGGGTCGCCGTTCTCGAAGACCACCCTCAACCCGAGCACGCCGCGATAGAAAGCGAGCGCTCTATCCAGATCCCTGACGGCGATCGTGCTGGCGATCCTGCCAAAGACAAGTGGGGCTGCTGGATTTACCTGCTGCCGTCGGATCGGACAGCCCCCGAACACAGGCGAACCCGCCACACCGCACCGAGCCCAGCCCGAAACCGGAACGACGTGACGAAGTGGGATTTGCGATCTCCATATTTCCGAGACCTCTCCGTCGATGAAGGTCTTGGCCCTTTCGTCTTGGTCGACCGCCACTGGTCGTCTGGTCTGGGATTCACTTCAACCAACGCCTTGGCGTCGACCTCGATCGACCGTGAACCGACGCCCACCGTCACGTCCGGGTTGTCCGATCCGCCCGCTAACCGCACTGATGCTTGGGAGCCTCAGATCGCACCAGTGCGGCGGCTCAAGGTGGGGCTACTCCAGCAGGCGCAAGCGTACCTGAGGTCGGCCAGCGCCTCTTCGTTGCGCGGCTCTCGTCTATACACGGATCGGGGCGCCTGAAACTGCACTATCCACGGGGAAGCGGGGGCTGATCTGCACGATGGGAGCCAAGAAAGTCCTGGTCAGGAGAGCCCGAGGTCGGCTTCGAACCGACGACCTGACGCTTACAAGGCGCCTGCTCTGGCCAACTGAGCTACTCGGGCGGGTCACCCTGTCTGAGCAGGGA